>Ga0153997_1000279_pt1 | contig 15122 bp, 9 predicted proteins | sample TSNC081MetaG_FD_104750 | JGI IMG/M metagenome (GOLD analysis project Ga0153997, IMG submission 104750) | Attine ant fungus gardens microbial communities from North Carolina, USA - TSNC081 MetaG | ecosystem: Host-associated > Fungi > Mycelium > Unclassified | place: USA: North Carolina, Lumber...
TACATAGAAACATTTTATAATACAAAGCGGATTCATAGCCATTGTGGATATCTCTCTCCGAATCAGTTTGAGGAAAGATAGCAAAGAGAAAACAGCAGGAATGTAGGTTGACATAATATTAATCCAGGCACTAATAAAGAAAATTTCCACTTTTAAGTTGTACTTTTTCTTGACATAGCACCAATTCTCGAATTGCGGAGAAAGAAGTGAAAATAAAAAAGCAACTATAGTATGGCCAAGATTATAATACCGAACACTATCCTTTTAGCCCGTACCAACCTGATACTGGGAAATAAAGGCATTAAATTCCAGAAATAATGTGGCATACAATGAAAGTATTGCATATGATATCGTAAGGGATACAAAATCAAAATATGTGAAAATGTTTGAGGATTTGAAAGAAGTTCTTAAAAAAGACTGGATAGAAGGATAGACTGTGTTGCGTTATTGAATCTTTAAACAAAAGAAAGGAGGAAGAACATGAAGCGAATAATGACCTTATTAACTGTTTTTGCTGTATTGTTTACTGTTACATCATGCAGTGCAGCAAATAATTCTTCTGAGGAGCAAAGCGTGGATGTCAACATACATAATCCGGAAGAGTTCGTTAGCGATTCGCAAATGGCACTGCAATACTTAAAAGATGGAAATCAAAGATATCTCACCAATAAGCCGATAGAACGAGATTCAAATGCCGAGGATAGAGAGGCATTAAAAGATGGGCAGCGGCCTTTTGCTGTTATAATAACCTGTTCCGATTCTCGCGTTTCGCCAGAGATTTACTTTGACCAGAAGCTGGGAGACATTTTTGTTATCAGGAATGCTGGCAACATTGCGGATAAAATAACGATTGGTTCGATTGAATATGCAGTTGAGCATCTCGGTACACCATTGGTGGTTGTTGTAGGTCATAGCAGCTGTGGGGCTGTGACGGCAGCATTTGATGGCGGAGAGAATCCAAATGATTTACAATCTATTATTGATAAGATCAGTTCTAATATTGAGGATTGTGATGATCTGGAAGGAGGCATTCGATCCAATATCGTGAGTACTATGGAAACAATTAAAGAAGATATAGTCATTAAAGAAACAAATGCTACAGTCATAGGTGCGCACTATGACATAGAATCTGGAAAGGTTTCATGGATTCAGTAAAATCTACTAAAAGCAACGTGAGAGGGCATCCAATTATGCGGTTCATTTTTATCACATTGCATTAGCTGACTAATATAATGAATATTGATTCTCAAACATGCCATATAAGTCTCTTTCGCCTAATAGATTATAACTATTGGAAGTATGTAGCTATAGCCTATTAAGCGAACGCATTGTCGTTTTAGCATCCAATTAACAAGCTTAGTAGTTGTAGAAAGAATTTCAACCTCTGCTCAAATGCCCGTGAAATCATATCGCCCTTTCCCTTTCTTTACATAAAAAATTTATCGTTAGGCCCATTTTATTATTCCACTTATTTTTTTTCTGCTTTTGGCAGAATTGTATTCAATAGAATAGCCACAATTGTAGTAATAACTACAGGTGATTTTCCAAAGATAGTGGTTGCCCAGTCAGGAAAGCTGTTTAAGCACCCGGCAGCCTGTGTTACGCCCATACCCAGAGCTACGGAAAGACCAACGATGGAAGTGTTGCGATAGTTCATATCTTCCGTCATGATCAGTTTGATTCCTGTCATAGCGATAGAAGCAAATACGGATATGGTTGCACCTCCAAGTACGCACTGAGGAATAGTGGTCAAAATGGCGGAAAATTTAGGTATTAATCCAGCAGCCAGCAAGATAACTGCAGCCGATCCCAAAACAATACGGTTGATTACTTTCGTCGTAACTACGATACCTACATTCTGGCTGTATGTCGCGGTAGGAAGTCCGCCCAGAACTGCTCCAACAATATTGGAAATACCATAACCAATAATTCCGCCTTTTAATTCACTGTCTTTTGGCATACGTCCCATGGATCCGGTTGTAGTTGCAGAAAAGTCTCCGATTGCCTGAATGGAGTTAATAGCAAATAAGAGACCGATTGCAATACAGGAGGATGGTTCAAACATAATTTCAAAATGGAACGGTGTGGCGAATTGAAAATAACTGGAAGCAGCTATACTGCTAAAATCTACTAAGCCAAAGCAAAGAGCAATGATATACCCTACAATGATACCTACAAGTATGGATGATAATTTCAGGATGCCTTTTGTATAATGGTTCAATACCGTTACGACCGCCAGAGTAATTAAGGCCACGAGCCAGTTTTGCCATGAGCCGTAATTTGGTTTGCCAACACCGCCGGCCATATAGTTTACAGCGGTAGGATACAGAGAAAGACCAATGGTAAACACAACCGTTCCTGCGATTAACGGAGGAAATAGCTTCCTTATCTTTGTAATGGTAAGACCAACTAAAATGGCGACAATACCACCCACAATCTGTGCCCCGAGTATCATGGGAATGCCGTTGCCGCTTTCATGCCCTGCGATCGCCTGCATACTTGGTACATATGCAAAACTGATACCCATGATTATTGGGAGAGCAGCACCTATGTGAAATCCATTTTTATTACCAATGGGAAAGAGCTGAAGTAAAGTAGATAACCCGGATACAACCAGTGCCGCCTGAATCAGAAATACACTATCCTTTGCAGAGAGTCCGGCAGCGCCGGATACGATAATAGCCGGGGTTACACAACCCACTATGGCTGCAACAACATGCTGCAGCGCCAGTGGAAATACCTGTGAAAAATTTGGTTTCCCATAAAAATCAAATAATGTTGATTGATTATTAGAATATTTCATGCTTTGAGTTCCTCCTTGGGGATTATTGGTGGATGTGAGTTCCGGTTTTCCCCAGAATCCCCTCTTTTGCTTTTTCAAGCAGAGTAATAAGCGCATTACGCCCATTTTTGGAATCTGCAAATTTCACAGCAGCCTGAACTTTTGGAAGCATGGATCCAGGAGCAAAGTGCCCTTCTTCCATATATCCCCTTGCCTGAGCTGTTGTGATATCGTCCAACCATTTCTCTTCCGGTTTGCCGAAGTTTATTGCGACTTTTTCTACTGCAGTTAGGATGATTAAGAAGTCTGCATCCAGTTCTTCTGCCAACAGTTCGCTTGCCAAATCTTTATCAATGACTGCGCTGGTACCCGATAAGTGATTATCTCTGCGTATTACAGGGATTCCACCGCCGCCGCAGGCGATAACCAACTGACCGGATTCAACCAGTGAGCGGATGGCGCCAATTTCAATTATTTCAATAGGTTTTGGAGAAGCAACGACACGGCGGTAGCCCCGGCCTGCATCTTCTTTTATTATATATCCGTATTTATCCGCTGCGTCATCTGCCTGTTCTTTTGTCATAAAGTGTCCAATTGGCTTTGATGGTGTCTGGAATGCAGCGTCTTCAAGATCGACACGGATCTGCGTAATCATAGTTGAAACCGGAATATCTTTGATATTGCGGTTTAAGAGTTCTTCGTGTAATGCATTTTGCAGGTCATATCCGACATAAGCCTGGCTCATAGCAACACAGACAGAGAGAGGAGTGTTAGGCTGCTTCGGATTCTCACGAGTCAAAGCGCTCATGGCATTATTGATCATACCAACCTGAGGACCATTTCCATGTACAACTACCACTTCACATCCTTCTACTATTAAATCAACAATTGCTTTTGATGTGATTTTAACAGCTTCCATTTGTTCCGGAAGTGTGTTGCCAAGAGCATTACCGCCAAGGGCAATTACAATTCTTTTCTTCTTATTCATTTGATCACCTATTCAAAGATTCTTGGAGTAGATCTTTCCTCTAATTTTTTTAGAATTTTGGCAGGTTCTGCAAACTTGCTTAAAAAGATCATAGCAGCAATGACATATGGTTTGTAGCTTGCCTCTATATAAAGTGGGTCACGGTAACGGTCGAATACGGAGGCTTCCACTTCGCCGTCTACACAGCTGACATCGTTTATATCTGCAGGCAGACAGTGCAGATAGAGAGCCTTGCCGTCCTTTGTGGTCTTCATAAGTTCTTCGGTACAGCACCAATCTTTATGTTCTGCATTCTGAGCAAGTAATTCTTTTTCAAGAGCTTTGATGCCTTCTGCATCCCCTTCACCGTATAGGTTTGTGCGTTTTTCCATAGCTGAAAATGGCGCCCAGCTCTTTGGATAGACAATATCAGCTTCTTTGAAGGCATCAGCCATATCGTGGGATACACGGAAAGAACCACCGGATTTTTCAGCGTTCGCTCTTGCAACTTCTACCACTTCCGGCATAATTTCGTATCCTTCCGGATGGGCCAGTACGACTTCCATACCCATTCTTGTCATCAAACCTATCACACCTTGAGGAACCGATAATGGTTTGCCATAAGAGGGAGAGTAAGCCCATGTCATAGCCAGTTTCTTTCCTTTTATGTTCTCCATTCCACCAAATTCATGGATAACATGTAACATGTCCGCCATACTTTGCGTTGGGTGATCGATATCACACTGTAAGTTTACTAAGGCAGGTTTCTGCTCAAGAATACCATCTTTGTATCCCTGAGTAACAGAATCTGCCACTTCATGCATATAAGCGTTGCCTTTGCCGATATACATGTCATCCCGAATACCAATCACGTCTGCCATGAAGGAGATCATGTTAGCTGTCTCGCGTACGGTTTCACCATGCGCTACCTGGGATTTGCCTTCGTCCAGATCCTGCACTTCCAATCCTAATAAGTTACAAGCAGATGCAAAAGAAAAACGGGTACGAGTGGAGTTGTCCCGGAATAAAGAGATGCCAAGACCGCTCTCAAATACTTTGGTAGAAATATTGTTTTCTCTCATGAAACGAAGTGCGTCAGCAACTGTCCACACGGCTTCCAATTCTTCGCCAGTCTTCTCCCATGTCAGAAAGAAATCTTTTTCGTACATCTCTTTGAAATGTAAACTGTTTAATTTGTCAATATAATTCTGTAACGTTTTCATTTTTTATTATCTCCTTTTTTTTGCAGTATATATTAGGTAATGCTGCGTAAACAGCGGCGCATTGTACAAGATCCTGCTTCCATGTTCTTTCATTCGGTGCATGAGCCTGTGCTTCTTTACCAGGTCCGAATCCGATGCAGGGGATCTTGTTGCGTCCCATAATTGAAACACCGTTGGTTGAGAAGGTCCATTTATCCACTCTTGGTTCCCCATACAGACCTTCATATGCTTCCACCATTGCATTCGTCACCGCATGATCTTGGGGGATGACCCAGGTTGGGAAGTAACATTCGATTGGATAGGTAAGTCCTTTGTAAGATGGACGTGAATAATCATACATTGAAACGGTTACATCCTCACCGTATTTCGCTACATTTGGTAAAGCACGGATTTCGTCTAAACAGCTTTCCCATGTCTCACCTGCTGTCATTCGTCTGTCTAAGGAAACAGAACAGGAGTCGGCAACTGCGCACCTGCTTGGAGAAGTAAAGAAGATCTCGGAGGTAGTAACTGTACCACGGCCAAGGAAACGCGCTTCTTTCCAAAGAGGGTTGAATGGTTCGTTCAACATTTTTACCAGACCTTTGATCTGTGTTTTATCCTCTGCATCGTTCTCATTCAGTGCACGCACATCCTGAAGAATATCCGCCATTTTGTAGATGGCATTATCGCCGCGCTCCGGTGCCGATCCATGACAGGAAACTCCTTTTACGTCAATACGAATTTCCATACGCCCTCTTTGTCCACGATAGATACCACCGTCTGTTGGCTCTGTAGATACCACAAATTCCGGACGAACCTTGTCTTCGTTGATAATATACTGCCAGCATAGCCCATCGCAGTCTTCCTCCTGAACAGTACCGGTTACGAGTACCGTATACTTGTCACTTAACAAGCCTAAGTCTTTCATAATCTTAGCACCATATACAGCAGAAACAATACCGCCTAACTGATCGGAGGTTCCTCTGCCTCCAATCTCTGTATCAGATTCAAATCCTACATAGGGATCGAACTCCCAGTTATCAATGTTGCCGATACCAACGGTGTCGATATGTGCATCATAACCAATTAGTATTTCTCCGGTTCCCATATAGCCCAATACATTGCCCATAGGATCAATTTCGACTTTGTCAAAGCCCAGTTTATTCATTTCGTCTGCAATACGGTCGATATGCGCTTTCTCGTCACAGCTTTCCCCAGGATATTTCACGATATTGCGTAGGAACCTGGTCATGTCTGCTTCATAATTTTTTGCTGCATCCCTGATCTTATTAAAATCCATTTTGCGCCTCCTTTAATACTTTTTATTATTGTTCTTTTCCATCCCAGACAATGGATTTGTAACGGTCTGGGTCTGTGTCTCCCTCAGTTGAGAAGAGAAGGATTTTTGAATCCTTGTTAAGCTTAAGTCGTTCTTTTAATTCTTTATATTCCTCCATCATCATGATGCATGCAAGCGCACCAAATGGTGCGGCACCGGATTCTCCTGAAGTGACAGGGGCATCCCCCTTAATTGGAGCTGCCAGCATCCTCATCCCCTTTGCGGCTGTCCAGTCAGGAGTGGAGACGAAGGTGTCAACGTGATTCTTTAGAATATCCCAGGAGATGGTGTTTGGTTCACCACAAGCAAGACCGGCCATGATTGTTTGCATATCACCGTCTACAATTCTTAGGGTTCCGTCTCCGGCCTTTGCGCCTTTGTAGAGACAGTCTGCCACATCAGCCTCAACGACGACAACCTTAGGGGGGTTCTTAGGATAACGGTTAGCAAAGTATCCCTGGACAGCGCCTGCTAAGGAACCGACACCTGCCTGAACGAAAACATGAGTAGGCTGGCTGCACCCATATTCCTCTAACTGTTCATCCGCTTCCATAGCTATAGTTCCGTAACCCTGCATAATCCAGGCCGGAATCTCTTCGTACCCCTCCCATGCGGTATCCTGTACCACAACACCGTTCTTCGTCCTGGATGCGGCATCGGCAGCCATGCGGACACATTCGTCATAATTGACTTCTTTTATAGTGACATCGGCACCTTCCTTCTTGATATTATTGTATCTTGTGCTGGTAGAACCTTTTGGCATAAAAACGACTGATTTTTGCCCAAGCCGCTTAGCAGCCCATGCTACACCGCGCCCGTGGTTACCGTCGGTTGCTGTGAAGAAGGTTGCTTGACCAAATTCCCCTCGAAGCTTATCGGAAGTAAGAACACTGTAGGGGAGTTCTGATACATCTTTACCTGTTTGGCTTGCTATGTACTTTGCAATTGCATAAGAGCCGCCTAATACCTTGAAGGCATTTAGACCAAACCGGTAGGATTCATCTTTAATGAATATCTGTCCAAGCCCCAGAAGCTTAGCCATATTATCCAGTCTTGTAAGAGGCGTTTTGTGATACTGGGGGAAACTCTCATGAAAAGCTCTGGCTTTTTTGATCTCATTCATGGTCATGATCGGCAGATTTTTGTCTTCCGTTTTTGGCATGTTATTAACGCTCCATTGGATTGGTTTCATAGTAAATGGTTTTCCTCCTAAACATTATTTGTATGAGTCTTTATTGGTTTCCATATAGCTGTACAAGGTAAACTTTGATATTCCGAAATAGGAAGACACTTTATCGCCGGATTTTGTTATAAGGAAGGTGCCCGCATTGTTTAAATACTGAATAGCAGTTATTTTATCATCCTTATTCATTAGTGCGACAGGCTTTCCTACCAGTGCTACAGACTGCTCAATGAGTGCTTCCAAAAGATCGTTCACATTGTGAGTGATCTTCTTCGGCTGTTGATTTTTCCGGGTACTTTCAGGAGTAGAGATTAGAGACTTAAGTGCCGTGTCAACCGTAACCAAGCCCGTAATATCATAGTTCATGGAAAAAATGTAGTGAATGGTGTTATCTTCCCCTCGTATATACAGGGTGCTTGATTTGAGTATCCTTCCATCGTTTGTTTTTGTCAGATAAGATAGCTGATCATTTAAGCAATCGGGGTTGCGGTTTAATGTTTCCAAAACGATCTCTGAAGGCCCGTCTCCTGATTTCCGATCACTTACGTGACCGTTTTCGATATAAACAATGGTACTTTCCAAATCTTTTTTTAAATCATGGATTACAATTTCGCAGGCGCTCCCAAAATGGGACGCTACTCCATGTGCAATCTGGGTCAAAAGTTCTAATGTTTTCTGCATGTGGGTATCTTATCTCCTTTACCAGTTTACTGTCTGGTTATATTTACTTATAAATCAATCATAACATAAAAAAATGAAAAATCAACACTTTTCCTAAAAATTATTTAGGTTGCCTAAAAAAAATGAATTTCCTCATTGCAATTCTTAAATATTGATGATAAACTATAGTATAGAAAAAATGTGGTGTGTTATGTATAAAAAAATGCATAAATATATAAAAAATCATACATATTGTTACAAAAACCAAGCGCACAGAACGAAAGGTATGTGCAAGATGTATGTTGATGGGAAACAAGCAAAAAAAGAAAAATTACAGAAAGGGAGATTAAAACATGATTGTTATTGGTAATGGAAGAATGATTACGCGAAACCCTGAAACACCATTTTTTGAGGATGGAGCAGTCGCCATGGACAATACGGTGATCAAAAGGACAGGAACGACGCAAGAGTTAAGAAAGGTATATCCCAAAGCAGAATTTGTGGATGCAAAAGGCGGGGTAATTATGCCTGCATTTATTAATGCACATGAACATATTTACAGTTCATTTGCGAGAGGTCTTAGTATAAAGGGGTATGATCCTCATGGGTTTCTGGAGATTCTGGATGGACAGTGGTGGACCATTGACCGCAATCTGTCGCTGGAGGACACAAAACTAAGCGCAATGGCAACATATATAGATTCCATAAAGAATGGTGTTACGACAGTGTTTGATCATCATGCAAGCTTTGGACATATTACAGATTCCCTCTGGAAGATTGAAGAGGCAGCGAAAGAAATGGGAATCCGTTCCTGTCTGTGTTATGAAGTATCTGACCGTGACGGCAGGGAGAAGGCACGAGAAGCCGTGATGGAAAATGCAGCATTTATCAAACATGCGCTGTCAGATGAGAGTGATATGATCGCCGGCATGATGGGAATGCATGCATCCTTCACAATTTCAGATGGGACCATGGAACTGTGTGCAGAGAATAAACCGTCGGAGGTTGGATATCATATCCATGTTGCAGAAGGAATTGATGATCTGCATCAGTCCCTCAAGGTATATGGCAAACGGATTATAGACCGTCTGATGGATTGTGGTGTGTTGGGAGAGAAAACGCTTGCTGCTCATTGTATTTATGTAAATCAGCATGAGATGGAGCTTCTTCGCAACACGAACACTATGGTAGTGCATAATCCGGAATCCAATATGAGCAACGCATGCGGATGTCCTCCGACTATGGAGATCATCCATAAAGGAGTTCTGACAGGACTGGGTACCGATGGATATACTCATGACATGCTGGAGTCGTATAAAGTGGCCAATATTCTTCATAAACATCATTTATGCGATCCCAATGCGGCATGGGGAGAGGTTCCACAGATGTTATTTGAAGGAAATGCCAAGATAGCAGGCAGGTACTTCAAAAAGCCTTTAGGCATTTTAAAAGAAGGGGCTGCAGCTGATGTGATCGTTACAGATTATATTCCGGTAACACCTATGAATGCAGATAACTTCAACAGTCATATCTTGTTTGGAATGGTAGGACGCAGCGTAGTAACTACCGTTGCTGGTGGCAAGGTTTTGATGAAGGACCGTAACTTTACTACGATTGATGAAGAAAAAGTTATGGCTGATTGCCGTATTGCAGCAAGAAAATTGTGGAATCATATTAACAACCTATAATCATGTAACCTATGAGGATATAGAGGAGAGATAAAATGGGAGATAGAATGACACCTATGCCATTTGGACAAATGGTAAAGTGGATTATGAAGGAACATAAGGAAAAGAGCTCCGTTTTCGGAGTATATCGTCCTTATAAGGCAGATAAGAGAAATGACCTACTAATCTTTGGAAGAACCTTGGAGTCACCAATTGGCCCGGCAGCCGGACCGCACACCCAGTTGGCGCAGAATATTGCAGCGGCTTATTATGCAGGCAGCCGGTTCTTTGAATTGAAAACAGTTCAGATTATAGATGGAGAAAATCTGCCTGTTCAAAAGCCGTGTATCAAAGCAGATGATGAATGCTACAATGTTGAATGGTCGACGGAGTTACTCGTGCCTCAGGCTCAAGTAGAATACATAAAAGCGTGGTTCCTGCTTAGTATCATGGCAAAAGAATTTGACTTAGGAAGTATAAACGGATTTCAGTTTAATATGAGTGTAGGATATTCTCTGGAGGGCATTCAATCTCCGAAGATGGATTCCTTTATTGAATCAATGAAGGATGCCAAGGATACAGAGACGTTCAAGGTGTGCAGACGGTATCTTCTTGATCATATATCCATGTTTGAGAAATTGACCGCAGATGATGTTGAGCTTATCTCCCCCAATATATGTAATTCGGTGACATTATCCACTCTGCATGGCTGTCCTCCAAAGGAAATCGAGGAGATTGCTACGTATTTGATAGAGGATAAGGGTCTGCATACATTTATAAAATGTAATCCTACCTTACTTGGCTATTCCTTTGCAAGAAAGACCTTAAACAGGATGGGTTATGATTATGTGGCATTTCATGATTTTCACTTCCTGAATGACTTACAATATGAAGATGCAGTTCCCATGCTGACAAGGCTGCAGAAACTCTCTGGCAGCCGAAACCTGGAATTTGGTGTAAAGATCACCAATACATTTCCGGTTGATATCAAGCAGAATGAGCTGCCGGGTGAAGAGATGTATATGTCCGGAAAATCCCTGTATCCTCTGTCTATTTCACTGGCTGCAAAGCTGGCCGAAGAATTTGACGGAATGCTTCGCATATCATACTCCGGAGGTGGGGACTATCATAATATCAAGGGAATTATAGATGCCGGAATTTGGCCGGTTACCGTAGCGACGACCCTGTTAAAGCCCGGGGGTTACCAGAGGCTTTTACAAATGGTACAACGATTGGAAGAAGGTCATATAGAATTTAAGGGAGTGGATGCAAAAGCAGCTTCAAAATTGGCAGAATTGGCTCTTACCGACCGACATTTTGTAAAAGCAGTGAAACCGGTTCTATCTGGGAAGATGAATCAGAGCGTTCCTTTGGTGGATTGTTTTGTGGCGCCTTGTAAGGAAGGATGTCCTATTCACCAGGACATTACTACTTATCTGCAGCTATCAAAGGATTCAAAGTATAATAAAGCGCTGGAGGTTATTGCTGAAAAAAACCCGCTTCCATTTATTACGGGAACGATCTGTGCCCATAATTGTATGAGCAAATGTAACCGTAATTTCTACGAGGATCCGGTAAATATTCGTGGTGCGAAACTGACCTGTGCGCAAAATGGATATGATGCGTTATTGAAAAAGATTAAGGCAGGAAAACCGGAAGGAAAGAAGACGGCAATAATAGGAGGTGGCCCTGCAGGTTTGGCAGCTGCGTACTATTTGACAAAGAACGGTATGCCGGCAACCATATTTGAACAGCAAGACAGATTGGGCGGTGTTGTAAAAAATGTAATTCCGGGATTTCGTATTTCAGAGGACGCAATCAAGAAAGACATTAATTTGGTGAAAGCTTATGGAGCTGATGTGAGGCTGAATACGAAGATAACCAGTTATGAGGAGCTGAAAAAAGAGGGATATGATTATATCATTCTGGCCATCGGTGCTTCCAAGGCGGGAATACTGAAATTGGAAGATGGAAATACCATCAATGCTATTACATTTCTGCTAGATTATAAGAAAAAGAATGGCAAGCTAAATATTGGAAAGAATGTAGTGGTCATTGGCGGCGGGAATACTGCTATGGATACTGCCAGAGCTGCGAAAAGAACGGATGGTGTAGAACATGTATATCTGGTCTATAGAAGGACCAAACGGTATATGCCTGCGGATGAAGAAGAACTTATTATGGCAATGGAGGACGGTGTAGAGTTCAAAGAATTGTTGGCGCCGGTTAAACTGGAAGGAGGACAGATTTTATGTAAAGTAATGGTTCTTTCTGATATGGATGCCTCCGGTAGAAGAGGAGTCACTGATACAGGAGAAACAGTAAAGATTCCGGCCGATACAGTGATTGCTGCCGTTGGGGAACAAGTGTCTATGGATTTTGTTGAGAAATTCGGCATTCCTATCAGCGACAGAGGGCGGATAAAGGTAAAAGAAGATACACTGGAAACCAGCCGCAAGGGCGTATTTGTAATTGGTGATGCATTAAATGGACCGGCAACAGTAGTAGAAGCGATACGGGATGCAAAGAAAGCAGCGGAATCCATTCTTGGGAAACCGGCTGCCAGAGATTTTGATGATACGCTCAGTGACCCGGGCAGCTTATATGAAACCCGGGGTATTATTGCTGACATGGGAGAAAATGGAAATGAGGCTGCAAGATGCCTTGGATGTTCCAATATCTGTGAAAATTGTGCTGAAGTCTGTCCAAACCGTGCGAACCTGGCTATTAAGGTACCAGGTATATCAAAACATCAGATTCTCCATGTGGATTATATGTGCAATGAGTGCGGAAACTGCAAGAGCTTCTGCCCATATGAAAGTGCTCCTTATTTGGACAAGTTCACACTATTTGCGAATGAGGCGGATTTGGAAAACAGCAGCAATCATGGATTTACGGTTCTTGATAAACGTGAGATGTTGTGTAAGGTCAGGTATTTCGGGAACGTCTTTGTATGGAAAGTAGCGGATGCTGATTCTGTAATGTCGGAAGGTCTTTGCAACATAATAAAAGCAGTATGTGAGAATTATGATTACTTATTAGCTTAGGAAGTGGGGATGCTATGTATAATTTAACGGTGAACAACAAAGCTTGCACTGTAAAAGAAGACCGAAAACTTATGGATGTGCTTCGTAACGACTGTAAATTAAAATCCGTAAAGGACGGCTGCAGTGAAGGCGCATGTGGTACTTGTACGATATTAATAGATGGAAAGGCTACAAAGGCCTGTGTCCAGAAGATATCTAAGATAGAAGGAAAGTCAATTATAACAGTGGAAGGTTTATCTAAGCATGAAAAAGAAGTATATACCTATGCCTTTGGAGAAGCAGGAGCCATTCAGTGCGGTTTTTGTATTCCCGGTATGGTGATGTGCGCAAAGGGTCTCTTAGATCAGAATACGAAACCAAGCAGAGATGAGATTGCGTTTGCAATCAAAAACAATATCTGTCGATGTACCGGGTATAAAAAAATAATAGATGCAATCGAACTGGCAGGCAAGCTGCTTTTGGAAGGCAGAAATGATATAAAACCTCCCGCCATAACAGGCATAGGCCAGAGGGCTCACCGTATAGATGTTGCCGAAAAGGTGTTGGGTTATGGTGAGTATGTAGATGATGTAGAGTTAGAAGGTATGATATATGGCAGCGCTATCCGCACTCCTTATCCAAGGGCAAGGGTGTTATCGATTGACGCTTCAAAGGCATTGTCCCTTAGTGGTGTCAAAGCTGTTTTGACTGCGGCAGATATACCCGGAGATAACAAAGTTGGGCATCTTAAGAAGGATTGGGATACTATGATCCCTGCAGGTGAGATCACCCGGTATATTGGAGATGCGGTTTGTCTGGTAGCTGCTGATACTATGGAAATACTGGAGGAAGCAAAAAAACTGGTGGTCGTTGATTATGAAGAACTTTCCGGAATCTTTTCACCGGAAGAGGCACTTAAAGCGGATTCTCCGAAGATCCATGAGACAGGTAATATCCTGGCCAGGGAACATCTTATGAGGGGCGACGCAGGGGCAGCACTTAGTAATTCGGCATTTGTAGTGACGCAAAGTTATGAAACTCCATTTACCGAACATGCGTTTCTGGAACCGGAGTGTGCCATTGCCATCGTAGACCGGGAGAATAAAGAGGCAACCATATATTCTGCCGATCAAGGCACTTATGATACCCAGCATGAGTGTGCAGGGATGCTTGGATGGCCACCTGATAAGATTCATGTGATAAACAAACTGGTTGGAGGGGGCTTCGGAGGAAAGGAGGATGTGTCAGTTCAGCATCATGCTGCACTGCTTTCCTATCATACGGGATGTCCGGTTAAGGTAAAGCTTTCCAGAAAAGAAAGTATCATGGTACATCCCAAGCGCCACCCTGCGAAGATGGTATTCACCAGCGGCTGCGATGAAAATGGTTATTTGACAGCTATAAAAGCAGTTGTTACTACAGACACCGGAGCTTATGCCTCTTTAGGAGGTCCTGTGCTTCAGCGGCTTTGTACTCATGCGGCAGGCCCTTATAATTATCAGAATATTGACATTGAAGGGACAGCGGTTTATACAAATAATCCGCCTTCCGGGGCCTTCCGGGGATTTGGTGTGACACAAAGCTGTTTTGCTTCAGAATGTAATTTGAATCTGCTTGCGCAAAAGGTGGGAATCTCTCCATGGGAGATTCGTTATCGCAATGCGATCCGTCCGGGTCAGGAGCTTCCAAATGGGCAGATTGCTTCTCCCGGAACTGCTCTGGCAGCAACATTGGAGGCGGTAAAGGATGTATTTGACAACAGTACGTATGCAGGAATAGCCTGTGCTATGAAGAATGCCGGTGTAGGAGTTGGAATTCCTGACTGGGGGCGATGCCGCCTGACAATTGAAGCGGGTAGAATTCATATACGTTCCGGTGCTTCTTGTATTGGTCAGGGGCTTGGAACCGTTCTGGAGCAAATGGTATGTGAAACAATAGGTATTACCGGTGAACAAGTGGTATATGTGCCGGCAGAGACGAATCTGGCACCAGACTCAGGAACGACTTCCGGTTCACGTCAGACACTGGTAACAGGAGAAGCTACAAGAAGAGCATGTCTTGATATCCAAAAAGACCTGGAGACTGTTGATACTCTTGACGATTTAAATGGAAAAGAGTATTATGGTGAATATCTGGCAAAAACAGATCCGATGGGAAGTCCTGTGAGGAACCCGGTATCGCATGTGGGATATGGGTATGCGACTCAGGTAGTGATCTTAAAAGAGAACGGGATCATTGAAAAGGTTGTGGCTGCCCATGATGTTGGTAAGGCCATTAATCCTTTGTCAGTGGA
>Ga0153997_1000282_pt1 | contig 14995 bp, 10 predicted proteins | sample TSNC081MetaG_FD_104750 | JGI IMG/M metagenome (GOLD analysis project Ga0153997, IMG submission 104750) | Attine ant fungus gardens microbial communities from North Carolina, USA - TSNC081 MetaG | ecosystem: Host-associated > Fungi > Mycelium > Unclassified | place: USA: North Carolina, Lumber...
CAGTCTCAAATAGAGACCTGGTAACTTCTGCTTTTAACCCTCCCCCCAGATCAAAGATAGCCGTTTCAATTGGATAGGGATTATTATAATTTTCTACTAACTCTTCTCTCATTGTTCCGGAGCCATAACAATGTACCTCCAATACCCGGGTGCCTGATAAAGCCAAAAGAGGGGCTACTGCATGTGTTGAGTACCACATGGGGGGGAGTCCCCTCCAATAATCCGGCCAATACTCCATATCCTGATAGTGTGCACCACGTAAAAACTGAATATTACCAAATTGTCCTTTCCGATTCATCTCATCTGCATATAAAAACTGTCTTGTATACACAGATGTCTCCATCATCATATAATTTTTTCCTGACACCTTCACTGCCTCAATAATTCTTTTTATCCCTTTAATTGAAACAGCCATGGGAACTGTACAGGCACAGTGCTTCCCAGCCATTAACACTCTAATCGTCTGCTCCTCATGCTCAAAGATTGGTGTGATCAGATGTACTGCATCAATGGCATTATCCTCAAGGATGTCTTTAAGAGAAGCAAATCTCCTATGTATTCCAAAAAGATCTCCAATCTCCTTTAAAACGGCAGGATTGGTATCACAGATGGAAACATTTCCAACCCCCGGATGATCTTTATAGATCGGTATAAATGCTGTACCAAAACTCAATCCTACCAATGCGACATTTATCTTATCACTCATAAATAACCTCCTTTATGTGAAAAGGAACAAGCCTTTTGCCTGCCCCTTTATAGTCAAATACCCCACAGCAAGCTGTGCTGCTATTCTATTCCATCTAAATAAGTTGATAATTGTGTTATGAATTCAGTCTCCAATTTCTCTTTACCCGCAACCTCTGCTTTCTCATTAAATTCTGCCAGGGTACCTTCCAAATCTTCTACCAACCCAAGTTCTAAAAGGTGAATATACTTTGTTCTCGTCTCATCTATAGCTGCCAGTTCATTCTTCACTTCTGCATCATTAAACACAAATCCGCTGGTCACTACACTAATTGCATTGCCAAACAGGCTTTCTCTAACCTCACTGATGGCTCCAGCCTCCCCTTGGATCCTTTCATACATATCATTTTTCAATCCCCAGGATGTACCATTACCTACAGTAAATTTTGCTTGTTCATCACCCGGCATCCAAGTTGTATCACTTGTATTGATCCAATGTTCCCCTTCAATTCCATAGCGTGCAAGTTCATAATAGTCCTGACGGAATTTTAACAAATCAATCATCATAAATGCTCGTTCCTTATTCTTTGAGGATTCTGCAACTGCAATTCCATCTCCAAGAAACATACCTTCTGAACGTACTACATCTGGCGTAACATCAACGATTTCCGGCTTCCATTCCGGATGGGCTGCTTCTACAGAGATCTGACATGCTTCTACGGTATCGATATTCCAAATAAGAGAGGCTGACGTTCCATTCTCAAATGCATCTCTGGGAGAAATTGTATTCGAAATTGCATTTTTTGACCAATACCCTTTATCGGCCCAGGACTTCATCAATTTCAGGTATTCCAGATACTCTTCTGTGTCATATAGCCACATTATATCATCAATTGTTACTTTTTGGTTCTCGCCTTCACAGAAATATCCATAATATTCACTTCCCCCATTGAATAAAAGAACGTTTTTTGCCTGCAGAAAGAAGAGCTTGGACATCTGCTCATTCGTTCCTGCTGCTGCATAAGGCCAAATGCTGCCGCCTTCATTAGCAGCTACCGCATCATAATATTCCTCAAGAGTCTCCAGACTATTCACTTCTTCTATACTATATTTCTCTCTTAAATCCCCGCGAATTAATACTGGTTCTGCATTATCGACATAAGAACTGTTTTTAGGTATAAAATATGCAACCCCATCAATTTTCGCCTGCTCAAATGCCATGCTGGATTGATTTTCTTTGGTAAGCGGCATATAAGCAGATAGAACCTCATCCGTTACTGGAGCAAATGCACCTTTTGTAGCTTCCTGAGTATAATAGCACCAGGTAGAAGTGTATATCATATCCAAAGTCTCACCACCCGACAGCAATAACGAATAAGTAGTCTCGTAATCACTAAGCGGAATATAGTTTATTTCCAGAGAGGCATTCAGATCCTTTTCTGCTTTCTCATTTATTTTAGCAATTATTTTATCCGCATCCTCCGGTTTATCACCAACAACGTACATCACTAAATCCACGTGCTTTGAAATATCTATCCCATTATATTCCTGAGCGTTTGCCTGCGTTGATTTTTCATCACTTGTGCCGCCCCCTGATACCTCATTGTTCTTTTGGCATCCACCCAGCATTCCTGCCAGCATACAGATACTAATTAAAATCGTAATCGCCTTTTTCATCTCTTTCATGATTCATTCCCTCCTCTTGATTGTTTTGAAATTACGCACCTAACCTTTCACAGATCCTACTGTAATTCCCTTTACAAAATATTTCTGCACAAAAGGGTACAGTAGAACCATAGGTCCTGTTACCACGATCGTAAGAGCCATCTTCATAGACTCTACAGGCATGGTATCCAGTACCACTCCCGATTGACTAGCAATTGATCGCATTGCCTGAATACTACCCATTAATTGATATAGTAAATACTGGAGTGTATAAAGACCTTCTTTCTTAATAAACAGCATACACATATACCAGTCGTTCCAATAAGTAAGTGCTGTAAATAGTCCTATGGTAGCAACTACTGGTTTTGACAATGGAAAAATTAGTTTTATAAAAATTACAAAGTCATTTGCCCCATCTATTTTGGCAGATTCCGTGATTTCAAATGGGATACCCACCATAAAACCTTTCACCAGAATAATATTCCAGACAGAAACCATCGTCGGTAAAAATAATGCCAATATATTATTTCCTAAGCCCAAATATTTCACGCATAATATGTACCATGGCACTAATCCCCCACTAAATAAAGTAGTAAAAAAGAAATAAAAGGATACCATATTCCTTTGTCTAAAATCCCTTCTCTGTATCACATATCCAGTCATAGTATTTATAAATACGCTGCATACAGTCCCTGCCACCGTTACAAATATAGTAGTAAAATAAGAGCGTAAAATCTTTCCCGGATTTTTAAAGATAACCTGATAGCTGGTAAAATCAAGGTCTCTTGGCCATAAATTATAACCATATTGGATAATGGATTCTTCACTGGTAAGCGAGGAACTTATAATCAAAACAAATGGCATCACACATATAAATGCAAATACCAGTAAAAGAAAAATCCCCATTCCTTGAAAAAGGATTACATCCTTCTTGGCTTTTATTGATCCTGCACTTTTATTCCTCACCCTAGAGATCTCCCTTCTTTTATGTTCCATATTCTACGCATTGCTGTTTTTGGAACTGTCACCAATGCAAGAACGCCCTGGCATTCTATCAGCGGGTGACGCTTCCGCTCCGCTGACATCATACAACCGCATTGCCCTGCAATCAACCGGAGGCTTATTGTTCTTCTAAAACAAGGCATAATCTTTATTTATCCTTCTAACCACCCAATTTACAAGCACAATCGTTACCAAACATAGAATAGATTGATAAAAGCCAGATGCCGCAGCCATCCCCACCTCCGAACTCCTCATCAGACTTCGGAATACAAAAGTATCAATGACATCCGTAACATCAAATAACATTCCATTATTACCAATCAGTTGATAGAATAATTCAAGATTCCCCCTAAAGATTTTTCCTACATCCAAAAGCACCATTGTAATTATAATCGGTCTAATAGACGGGAATGTAACATACTTAACTCTCTGAAATATATTTGCTCCATCAATCTGTGCCGCTTCCAGCAACTGGGTATCCACTCCCACCACCGCTGCCAGGTAAACAACCATAGTATAACCAACATTTTTCCACGCATTAAATAATATAATAATAAAAGGCCACCAGCTCGTTTTACGATATACATCAATAGGGTTAAGTCCCGTAGCAAGTAAGATTCCATTCAATGTTCCATTTTCATAATTCAAAAGATTGTAAGCGATGGATCCAACGATTACCCAGGACACAAAATATGGGAGAAAGATAAAAGACTGGGTAACCTTTTTAAAAACCTTATTTTTAATCTCACTTAATACAATTGCAAGCGTTACAGCTAAAGTAGTATTTACTAAAATAAATGCTGCATTGTACATAAATGTATTCCTCGTTACCTTCCATGCATTACCCGATAGAAAAAAAAACTTAAAATTATCCAATCCTACCCAGGGACTCCCAAAGATTCCTTCATCATAACGAAATTCTTTAAATGCTAAAACCACTCCTCCCATTGGCAAATATGCAAATATAAAAATAGTAACGATACCTGGAAGTAACATGAGCCATAGAAATTTATTTTTTTTAAATTCTTTCCTTAATGCTCCCTTTTTTCTCTTCAAGCCTGCTGCCTCCTCTGTTAAGATAAGGAACTGACACAATATATCCTCACTGAATTGTAGAGTTTATCAAGTGGCAATTCTTAATATCCGATTGCTATACATTTATTATAATTGACAAACAATCCATGGTATATGGGAGCATTTTATCCTCCACTGCAAAATTTTAACCAATTGAACGAAACCATCTAACAGCTGGTATCTGCACTCGTATCTACACTAGCCGGAATAGCAGGAATTGTAATCGTTACTGTGGTTACCATATCCGATGGATCTTCACATATTGAGCGAAAGGAAAGTCCATATATTTCTCCATATAGAAGTTTAATCCTCTCATTAATATTCCTTATTCCATAATGACTTCCTGTTTTGGAGCTCTTGCCCGTTAATATTTGGGCAAGTCTATCTGAAGGTACTCCCACACCATCATCGGAGACTTTCAGCACGATGACATGATTCTCCATATACCCGGTGATTATAATAGTTCCGCTTCTGCTGCTCTTTTCCAGGATTCCATGAGTGATTGCATTTTCCACAATTGGCTGTAATGTAATCTTTGGTATTATAAAGGATAAGATTTGCTCGTCTATATCCAGTTGAAATTCTATTTGATTTTCAAATCGGATATTTTGAATACTCATATAATACTCCACATGTTTTATTTCATCTTGTATGGGCACAATTGATTTTCCTTTATTTAAGCTCAGTTTATAAAAACTGGCTAAGGCTAAAATGGCCGATTCGCTTTCTTTTCTATACTCCTTCCTATTTAACCATCGAAGCAAATCCAATGTATTATATAGAAAGTGAGGATTAATCTGGGACTGTAATGCCGCCATTTCCACATTTTTTATCTTTTGTCCTATGTCATATTGTTCCTGAATTAAATGTTCAATTTGTTCCACCATAGAATTATAACTATTATACAGAGTGCCTACTTCATCACCGTAATGCTCATTTTCAATAAATTCAATGATTCCATTTTGAGCATTATCCATGCATTTACTTAATGTAATGATTCTCTTTGTAATCGAAGATGATATGGGGTATGTAAACCAATAAGCAACAGCCAATGAAAGAACACTTATCAGCAATACCCAGTTTCTCACATAGGTAATTTCCTGATTCATAGCGGATTTGGGTAGTAAGGTAATCATCCGCCACTTTTGATTTGCTATCTGCTCTTCTAGGATAAGTACATCGCCATCATGGATGTATGTATCTTTTACATCTCCTTGTTTTTCATAAGGATAAGCTTTGCCATCCTCAATTCCAAAAGATTCTGCTATTGCAGTATCAGAAACTGCAACGACTACATTATTTTCATTTACCAGACAGGTAAGACCTTCTTTAATGGAATTTGCCGACTGAATCATCGCAATCATATCCGATTTTAAAATATCCATTCGCAATACTGCAATAATTTGTGAATAATGATATGGATTTTTTAGTACCCTTGCCAGACCTAAGACCTCTTCCTGGGAATCATTATCTGTAATCTGATAGCTGGGAACCAATATTACACTTTGCTTTTTATCCAGTAATTCTTTGCCCCAAATGGTATTATTTAAAGACTGTATGCTTCCAAAATTTTTATTCTCTTTCGAGTATATCAGATTTTCATCTATATATAATTTTGCAAGATAGACATCGCTTCCCTGATAGTATTTAAGCTGTCTTAGTATCTTTCTCATATGCTCGCTTTGTTCAATAATAGAAATCCCAGTTGGATCTTGTATTAATATTTCACTAATTAACTCATCGGAGCATATAATATCCATTGAACTAATAATTCCTTCAATTTTATAAGAGAAAAAAGAGATGGTCTGATGAAAGGATTGTTCCGTAGAGTAGGAAGCCTGTCTATACATAATATCAAGACACACAGATAAAATCACAGATACAAGCACAATTCCAAATGTCGTAATTATGATAACGTAAGACAGGAATACTCTTCTTTGAAGTTTCATACTATAAAAGATATTTTTTATTTTTTTTAATATATTACTCATCCATTTAACTCCCTATATTCTAACGGAGTAACTCCCATATTTTTCTTGAATACTTTCACAAAGTAGTTACTATCACTAAAGCCTGCTTCCCTGGCGATTTGTTTGATTCTTTTATAGTTATGAACCAATTCTTGCTTGGCATAGTCAAGCCTTTGATTTAAAATATACTGATTCACTGTAAGATTGGCTGCCTTTTTAAATATTTTACATAAGTAAGGATCTGATAGTGAGAACTCCTTTGCCAGCAGACTTAATGATAAATTAGGGTTACTAAAATGATTACGGATATATTGTTGTATCTTCTCAACGAATAGATTATTTTCTTCATATTCTTCACTTATAGAATATAACATTTCCACTTTTTCATTTATATAATAGGAGGCTTCTATAAGAAATGACATATTGAATATTTTTTCTCTTACCTTATCCAGATTCTCGCTTTCATCCAGAATACTCGTATTTTTCATCTGCCCTACTCGGTAAATCATTTTTACAATCTGAAGCAAGTAATCTTTAATACTGCTGGTAGGTGTTCCATCATAAGTTTTTAAACATTCCATTATATTGGAGAGTTCAACTATTGCTTTTTCTTTCGCTTGTTCAAGCAAGGTTTTTCCAAAGGATTGAATCTCTTCTTCTGAAAAAACCGCTATCGTAACCTTTTGATTGCTATTATAGAATACTACATTGCAGGGCTGATGTAAGAAGCTTTGTTGTAATGCAATAACTGCCTGTTGGTATGATTCATAAACAGACTCGATACCGGAACAGGGATTGCCGGATAATATCATAAAATCACAGAAACACTCCAGCAGATGTTTGATTTGATATAATAGCTCTTGATACGTTGCCATAGACATTGGTTTCTTTTGAGCTTGCATACATATCATAACTTCCAGAATAGATTCGCCTTTTTCATTAATAACCCAGATATCCAGCTCATTTAGACGCAGACGTTTATCAATCATATCATATATCATTGGTTGAGTAATATTATGACCTTCATTCCTAAAATTGGTATTTTGTACAATATTAACCAGAAATACACAATAATCCGCATGAATATCTGCCGTTGGATAACACATACGAAAGCATGCTAAGTTATCCTCATTATTTTGCTTTCTTAGAAGACCCGGTAATATTTGCTTCTTTAAAATAGGCAAACTTTGGTTCATATATTTTTCCATACTGCTATGCTTTTTCTTTTCTAACTCTAATTGCTTATGCTCTTCTATTAGATTTTTGATCGTTTTTTCAATTTCTCTAATATCTATGGGTTTTTCAATATAATTTACTGCTGACAGTCTTATTGCAGCCTTTAAGTATTCCTTATCAGAGTAGCCACTCATAAATATAAATCTGCAGGCAGGACAAAATTCTCTTATGCAAAATGCCATATCTACTCCATTCATTTTGGGCATACATACGTCCGTAAGTATAATATCCGGGTTAAACTGGATTGCCTTTTCAATTCCCTCCTTACCATCTACCGCCAGTTCTATACTAGAGATTCCAATACTCTTCCAGGATATTTCTTCTACAATACCTTCTCTGGTGAATTTTTCATCTTCAACAATTAATAATTTCATCGTTGCTCCCATCTGCCCCTCTAGTGGCATAAAACGAAACCATTTTCTCTACTTTCATACACTCAGGTATAGCTTTCTCCTTTTCCAAACTTGAAGTTACATGTCAAACGAAATGCAGGGATTTTTATCATTATATTGGAATATTATCATAAATTATCACGATTGACGAGACACTGCCATAATCAATTAAATTATTACTATATATGTTAATATTTTACCATGGTTTCCTAAGACTGTGAACAGTTATAATACTCCTATGGAAAGGCCAGCTAGGAAATGCCAATATGTAAATTCAAGAATATTGGGAGATATTGATATTCTATCAAAAGCGTGGGAGAAACATTAAGCAGCGAAGTCGCATTTTGCTTTCAAGTAAACTAACATTTAAATCAATACATTACAAGAAAATATACAACTAAAAAGTAACAGTTCAGCCTTATGTATTTCGAAGACGAACGAGATTTGAAGAAATATTTTATATCTACTGGTCGACCAGATGCGCTATGATGCCTTGTCCTGCAACGGCGCTCCTGTCTGCAAGACACCAAACCTTGATGCCCTTGCCAGAGAAGGCACTCGCTTTACCTGCGCCTATACCTCCAACGCACTTTGCTCGCCGTCCAGAGCATCCATTTTAACTGGCTTGTATCCCCATAACCATGGCCAGTTGGCGAATATCCAAAATTCTAATAGCGTGTTTGAGCAAGGTATGCTAAATCATGCAACCTATTTTTCTTTATTAAAATCCAAGGGGTATCAGACGGGGTATATTGGAAAGTGGCATTTAGAAAAAGATGGGATGGGAATTTTGGGGGTATCGACCGGTGGCATCCTAGTCGAGATTTCCATCGGGAACTGCTGGAACAAGGAATCGACTATGATTTCGGTATCCGCGAAGTTCAGCCTTTGGAATGGGGGAAGGCCCACCTTTTGTGATCTGCGCTTCTTTTCATGGGCCACACTTCCCATACGCTGTCTCAGACCCATATGACCACATGTATGATCCGAGATCTGTTGTGCGCCCCGGCAATTTTGATGAGATGTTTATTGATAATCCAGCAATACAGCAAAAAGAACTGATACGTTGGAACACGGCCGGACTTACCTGGCGGGACGATGTTTATTGTGAGTTTAATGGTTATGAGACCACGCTGCTGACCAGCCGCATGGTACGCACTACACGTTGGAAATATGACTATAATCCTTACGATCTGGACGAACTTTACGATATGCAGTCAGACCCTGGTGAGCTCCATAACTTAACCCGATTACCAGCTTTCTCCCACGTTCTTCGAAGAATGAAGAAACGGCTTGTGTACCGGCTGCGAAGAACCGGTGACAGAATTATTGAAACAACTGTCTGGCAAAGTAATTCATACGGTCTGATTCTGTCAGATCGGGAACGCTAATTCAGATCATGATAGAAGCAATAACATTCATTTTACAAGATATATTGAGGAGGTTTTTGAATGAAAATATTTTGGGGCGTCGATTATTACCCAGAGCACTGGCTCGCAAATCACTGGTCTGATGACATTAAAATGATGAAAGAGTTTGGAATCCAGGTGGTTCGTTTGGCCGAATTTGCCTGGAGCAAAATAGAAATAGCAGAGACTGTATTTGATTTTACGTGGTTAGATGAAGTCATTGAGCTATTTCGCCAATCAGAAATTAGGGTAATCTTAGGAACGCCTTCTGCTGCCCCCCCTATCTGGCTGGTTGAGAAAGAACCCAATCTTCTTCCTTTAGACAAAAATGGAAGAAAAATAGGCTTTGGAGGACGGCATCATGTTTGTATGTCTAACCCAATCTATCGTGAGTATCTGAAACGGTTTGTTATAGAGATTGCCACCCATTATAAGGAAAGTAATAATATCATAGGATGGCAGATTGATAATGAACTGGGGAATAGTCATGATAATCTTTGCTATTGTAATTGTTGCAAGAGCAAATTCCATGAATGGCTGGAACGAAAATATAAAGAGATCAAGGTATTAAATGAGTCCTGGGGGACCGTCTTTTGGAGTCAGACTTATAATCATTTTGGACAGATACCTGTTCCCCTGCCTACTGCCAATTTACATAATCCTTCGCTCCTTTTAGATTGGAAGCGGTTCTGTGCAGATCTTGTAGTAGAATTTTTAAATTTTCAGGTCGCTATTATCCGCTCCATCTGCCCTAATCATTTTGTGACCCATAATTTCATGGGCTTCCATAATAAGACGGATTATTTCGCTTTAAGCGAATCTCTGGATTTTGTATCCGCAGATCTATATCCTACAGGTTATTACCATGGAAATCCTTATGGGCAAAATCCGGCAGAGCTGGCGGCAGAATTGGATTTTATCAGATCTTTGAAGAAAAAGAATTATTGGATGATGGAATTGCAATCCGGAGCTACAGGCGGTGAGCTTATTGGCTGTAATCCACGTCCCGGACAACTTAGGCTATGGACTGCAGACTGTATTGCCCATGGTGGAGATAGCATATTATATTTTAGATGGCGAACCTGTCCCTTTGGTTCGGAGCAATATTGGCATGGCATTCTGCCTCATTGGGGAATTCCGGATAGAAGATATTATGAACTGAAAGATACTATTTGCGATTTTACACCTGTTTTAAATGATATCTATGGTAAGGTTACAAAAGCCTCTGTGGGAATATTGTACTCTTATGATCAAAACAGAGCTTTTTGTGTACAGCCTCTTCATCCGGAATTGTCCTATCAGGATCAGATATATAAATATTATAATAGCCTCTATGAATTGCTGGTACCTGTGGAATTTCTTTGTGAAAAAGAGGATTTCACAGAGTATAAATGTATCATTGCACCTTTGCAATATATTATGACGGACGCCCTTGCTCATAGATTGATTCAATATGTGGAACATGGAGGCCGGCTGGTATTAACGATGCGTACAGGGGTAAAGGATGCATTTAATGTCTGCATTTCCGATAAAAAGCTGCCCGGAGTATTAAGTGAATTACTGGGGTTACATGTGATAGAATATGATTGTCTGCAAAATAAGCAGGTTCGAACCAAATGGACAGATCATTTTGCAGAGGGTACCTGTGATAAATGGTGCGATATTATAGAGGTAACTACTGCCATACCACTTGCAACATATGAAAGTGACTATTATAAGGGAACTCCTTGTATCACTACAAATAAATATGGAGAAGGTGAAGCTTATTATATTGCAACGGAGCCTGATGAGGCCATATTAGGAGAATTTATGAAATACCTGTGTAAGCAGACTGACATTACACCTTTATGCGATGAGCGACAAGATAATATTGAATATGCCTTGCGGCAGGGTGCTAAAAATGATTATTTATTTGTATTGAACCATGGAGAAGTAACAGCTTCATTAACAATAGGTAAAGAATGGAGTTTAGAAATTGGAGAGATTTTTGACAGCCTAAAGAGATATGGGGTAAATGTCTATGCAAAGCCAAAGAATAAATGTGAATAATTTTTAAAGTGCAAAGTTTTGGCGATATCTGAGCATTTTGAAGCATCACACGAGTGTGTTGTATCATTGATATTTAGGTAAATAACGCAGATGATTTTCATTAGTGCAAGGAAGATTTTTGGCGACGTAGCGGTGGCTGCGACTAAAAAATCCAACGAAGCAGTTTCGAAAAAAAACAAGGTTTTCCTAAATATCAATGATACTGTACACTTGCGTAGTAACCAGTTCATATTTGGGCTTTAGTCCGCTGGATTCCACCGAACTGTCTTGGTCAGAATTTCTAGTCATAAAAGCCACTTACTGGTTACTACACAGTGTCGAATACCTTTTGAGTGCTTTCTTCCGCTTTCTTAAGACTATCTAATAAGGCTGAACTATCTGCTAATCAACCGTAACCTTAATCACAACCGGTAGCTCACTTGCTATTCCCTTTGCTTCTACTTCCAATCCTTCTTCAGTTCTTACAAACTTAGGTTTTCCATCAAACCCAAGTATATCTATATCCCGAATAATTCCATGGAAAAACTTAAGTTTGATGGCATCTCTATCAGCCATGGATTTAATGCATATTTTACCATCCTCAGGCCAGTTTAATACAGTTGCGTATACTGCATCATTTTGGGCTGTGAAACGAATATCCTCGGATGTAAATACTTTGGCTGCGTCATCCGTAAACTGACCTTCCGGAATCTTCGTAGGACCTTCTGCTGAATTTCTCCAAACATGCGTTCCGTAAATAGCCTCCCCATTTGTCTTCAGCCATTTTCCGATTCCCCTCAAGATAGCTTCATCCTCTTTCGGGATAGTTCCATCAGATTTGGGACCTATATTCAGCATCAAGTTTCCGTTCTTACTTACAATATCAACCAGATCACAGATAATTTCATTGACTGATTTATAATCATTATTTTTGGTATAGCCCCAGGAATTTCTTGCGACACTGGTATCTGTCTGCCAATAATATGGTTTTACATCTGCAAATTGCCCTCTTTCTATATCTACGACCGCACATCCGAAATGAAATGCATCATGTTTATAATGAATGACCACTTCCTTTCCCCATTTTATTGCTTGATTATAATAATAAGCTGCAAATTTCTTAAGGTACGGTTTTAATGACTCATGATGAATCCACCAGTCAAAATAGACCATGCTCGGTTGATAGTTATCCACTATCTCACAACATCTAAGAAGCCAATCCTCCAGGAATTCCTGGCTGGGGTATGGTTCACTGAATAGCTCATAGTAATTGGGCTCCGGCATTGCGGGCCAATAGAAATCGCCGCAAGACATGGGCTCCTTTACATCACTATCAAATTGCTTTCCATGTCCCATGAAAAACCAGTGCTCGAACCTGTGTGAGGAAGTACAAAATTTTATACCTTCTTTTTCTATGACTTCCCTAAGTTCACCCAAAATATCTCTTTTAGGACCCATCTCTGCAGCATTCCATTTAGACAATTCACTTTTATACATCTGAAATCCATCAGTATGTTCTGCTACCGGACACACATAGTTTGCTCCGGAAGCCTTAAATAATTCTACCCATTTGACAGGATCAAACTTCTCTGCCTCAAACATGGGGATAAAGTCTTTATATCCAAATTCATCTTGCTTTCCATAGGTCTTAATATGATGCTCAAACGCAGGACTTCCCTGTATATACATATTTCTTGAATACCACTCACTTTCAAAAGCAGGTACACTATAGACTCCCCAATGAATAAAGATACCGAACTTGGCCTGTGTATACCATCTGGGTACTTCATAATGCGAAAGCGAACTCCAGTTATCTTGAAATTTCCCTTCATGAATGACCTCATTGATTTTCTGCAAATATTTTTTCCTATCCATAATATTACTCCTTTCAGCTTGACTACACCACTCTTAGAATTAATATCTAAGTCATTTAACTGCCTGCGATAATACAACTATCACATTATGCCTCTTAATAATTGCCACTATATATATGATCACATATACTATTTCATATATTATTATATGTTGACCGCCCTATCTCTACAATGATATAATAATTCAAAAGGATGTGATTTTATGACCCTATATGATGTATCCCTACATATTGTTCGCAGTGTGTATTTTAGAAGTAATAAATGTTGGAATTACCCTGTTAGTAAATATCCATATAATACTTTATATTTTGTACTTGATGGTGATGGCTACGTCCAGACAGGAGATTCCATCATATCACTCACCCCGGGCAATGTGTATTTAATTCCCGCTAATACCCAATTCGCCTGTTGGTGTACCAGCTATATTGAGAAATTATATATAGATCTTTATGCCGAACTGCTGCCTGGTTTGGATATTTTTTCAGGAAATAATGATATTAAATCAATTTCATTCCCTTGCAGCGAGACACTTAGCCTTATGATGCAAGATGTCACTTTTCCAACGGAAGAACTACCCCATCACATACCTGCCCAGTATCATACCCTATCAGAGCAACTTTTCTTAAAGGGCATCTTAATGCAGGTTCTCTCAAAGCTTACACCAGAAGATTGGACACCTCCGAGCCAGAAAATTCTCTATTTCAAGACAATACTAGATGACATTGAGTCCCATTTATCAGCTTCGCTCCGGGTAAGCGACATTGCAAGAAAGCATAATTGGAATCCTTCCTCACTAAGCAGAGCCTTTCACAAACATTTCGGCTGTAGTATTAAGGGATATATAGAAAATCTATTGTCCGCACGTTTGCGCCAGGAACTACTTACTACAGATAAAACCATACAGAAATTGGCGACACAGTACGACTTTTGTGATGCTTATTATCTCTCTACCTTTTTCAAGCGACGTGAAGGAATCTCTCCTGATTTTTATCGTAGACAAAATCGGGGATAGTTTTGACAGTAAGCGGTACAAAACAAAGCGTATAGAAAAGAAATTCTGATGAGCTAATAGTAGCATAGTCAGGTTTCTTTTCTATACGCTTTGTTTTGTACCGCTTACACTGCGTATCCTGTTGTTTTTTTGTTTTTGGGGTACAGCAAAAAAATTACTGCTTTCTAACATTAGAAGCAGTAACCTCATCCATGGCAAACCCCTACACAACTGATAAAACGGAAGTTTGTAGCGTGCGTGAGAAGATTCGAACTCCCGGCCTTCTGGTCCGTAGCCAGACGCTCTATCCAGCTGAGCTACACGCACATACACTATTATATTAAAAATTAAAAAGCATTGTAAATGCTATCTAACAAATGCCGGCGACCGGAATCGAACCGGTACGGGCGATTAAGCCCGCAGGATTTTAAGTCCTGTGCGTCTGCCTGTTCCGCCACGCCGGCATAAATGGGACCTACAGGGCTCGAACCTGTGACCCTCTGCTTGTAAGGCAGATGCTCTCCCAGCTGAGCTAAGATCCCATGGGATATTAAATTATATGTAAAACCAAACGACCCAGATGGGACTCGAACCCACGACCTCCGCCGTGACAGGGCGGCGCTCTAACCAACTGAGCCACTGGGCCATACAAATTCTTAAAATAACAACA
>Ga0153997_1000286_pt1 | contig 14887 bp, 13 predicted proteins | sample TSNC081MetaG_FD_104750 | JGI IMG/M metagenome (GOLD analysis project Ga0153997, IMG submission 104750) | Attine ant fungus gardens microbial communities from North Carolina, USA - TSNC081 MetaG | ecosystem: Host-associated > Fungi > Mycelium > Unclassified | place: USA: North Carolina, Lumber...
TCATTAAAAATATCTTGAAGTATATTCATGAGACTATTATGAACCAAAGTAACAAAAAAAGAAACCCTTTCCCCTCAAGATTGAGGGGTTAGGGGAGTTGAAGTGTCGAAGACACTTTCTTGTAGAAAAAGCGCCTGACACATTCAATCCTTCCAATCCCACCAGTTTTGTTTATCCGGCGGCAATATCGGGATACCCGGCATTCATTAAGTGCTGTGCCATGTTTTTTCCGATTCCGGAGATTTGCGTTAGCGCTGATTTTTGTGTATTACTCATGCGACCTGCACCTTTCTCCGCCAAATACCTTATTTGATATTCTGTTTGTAGGCGATTAATGCGTAAACATCCTCAAGCGGCTCCTCTGAATGTACATCAATAATGAGCGGAATCAGCTTCCCCCTGGGGGGCTCATTCGCAATGGATGCTTTTATACTTCCGCTGATTGGCAATTCCTGAATACCCGCGCGGGTTTTCTCAGTGAAAAACAGACTGACTTTAAAGAACCCTTCCCATACCGATAGCCAAAATACGGTTTTCTTTTTATAAACGCCCTTGGCCAGCCATGCTTTGCCATCGTTGTAATATCGCCACTCCGTCTCAATACAAAAATCCTGCAATTTCCGAGCAAGCATTGTGTAGGCACTCGAGCTTTCGCCAAGCGCCAGGAACAAAACTTCATTTGAGGGATAAACGTCGGGGTCTTTTAGTAATTGCTGTCCTGTGTTCTTATTATCCATAGTGGTATCCTCCTTTTTTTGATCCAAGATCTTTACCTTAGTCCGTATCTCGAAGATCCAAATGATAGTCCGCACCGTTCCAAATAAAGCCGCTCCTCTCAAGCGCACGGTTAGAAGCGACATTATCCCTCTCCGGCTCCACGATAACCGTTCTTGCTCCGGCTTTTCGCAGCATAGTAAGCAGCAGTGCAATCATCCCTTTGCCAAGACCGCGCCGCAGACACGCAGGTTCGCCGATGAGATAATCTATACTGAAAATTTTGCCCTGCCCGTCTCCCACGCGCCACTGATCGTTCCAGACCTCGTGCTGCTGCGCGAAATAGCAGTCGTAATACTGGCAGAAGCCGATGGGTACGCCTTCAAACTCCGCGATGAAATGCGTGAGAAAGGAGAACTCCCCGCGGCGCTCACGCAATTCATTCAGCCAGTGTTCGGGATGCTTATACCATTTCGCCACATGCGGCGTGTACAGCCAGCGCTCCATAAGAGCAATGTCATTTTCAAATAGAGGGCGCAAGGTGAGTTGAGCGGGATAATGCTCTGCCATAAACGCTTTATGAAACGCCTCAAAGCCAGCGTCATCGTTCTCCGACTGCTCAAACTCAGGTGAAAGAAACCGAAGTGTACCGCCGCCGGAAAGGCAGCCGGGCGCAAGCTCATACGCCATAAACGAATCGTCCGCCGTGCCGTCCGGCAGCGTCAGATCGTAGTCCCGCGCGCGTTTGAATCCGAGCTTTGGATAGTAGTCCGGCACACCTGTGATTAATAACGCGCCGAAGCCCATCTCCCGTGCTCTTTCCATGCTGTGACGCACCAGGGCAGCACCGATGCCCTGCTTGTGGCGCTCCGGCAGAACACTCAGCGGCCCGAAGGTAATGGTGTCTGTTGCCGTTCCGTCCGGGCACAGGATTTCGCTTTTGGTGTACAGGATATGTCCGGCAATCACCCCATCCTGCTCCGCGACAAAGCAAAGCTCCGGGATAACGAATGGTGAGCCTTGCAGCAGGTGAATCAGGTAATGCTCGTCCATCCGTCTTCGTCCAGGGTAATCAAGCGTCAGAAACGCTTCGTATGTGAGCCGCAAAATGGCGTTGTAATCATCCGGGCATTCAGGACGTATGTTCATTTTCTTCTCCTTTTCATGAAATATCGGAAAGCTCACGAATCAAGGCTTTCACGACCTCAATACAATCTCCAACTACAACATAGTGGCTAATGCCAAAAATCGGTGCTTTCGGGTCGTTATTAATGGCTATGATCTTTTCTGCTCCGTTGATACCGGCCAGATGCTGTACGGCGCCGGAGACTCCGATGCTAAGCAAAAGCCGGGGAGACACAGACGAACCGGTCTGACCTACCTGGTATTTGTATTCACACCATCCCGCTTCTACCAAAGGGCGTGAACAGCCGAGCCGGCCGCCCAGAAGTTCCGACAATTCTTTCATCATCGGAATATTCTTTTTATTTCCAATTCCTCTGCCGATTACTACCAGAACCGAAGCCTGGGTAATCGAGTCACTTACCCCGGCGGGAAGGTTCTTTAAAATTTGAATCCGGGAAATGTCTTTCTCTTCTAAAAAGGTTTCTATGACCTTACCTGTACGGGATGGATCCGGTTCGCGGGCTTTCATAATCCCGGCCCAAACCGTTGCCATCTGAGGACGATGGTTCGGACAAACAATGGTTGCCATCAGATTCCCACCAAAGGCGGGGCGCGTCTGGCATAGGAGACCCGTCTTTGTATCGATTTCTAAGGCGGTGCAGTCGGCGGTCAATCCGGTCTGCATATGAACCGCTACGCCGGGGGCCAGAGCTCTGCCAAAACCGGTAGCTCCGAACAGGAAAATCTCTGGGGCAAAGCGTTGTATCTGACGGCAGATCCATTTTACATAAATTTCCGTATCCATTTCTGCTAAACGAGAATCCCGGCAGACAATTACCTGATCGGCTCCGGCAGCAATCAATTTTTCTGTATTTCCATGCTCTTTTGCTTCGCCTAAAAGTGCCGTCAGCCGACAGCCCTTACCATCCGCTAATTCTCTTCCCTTACCCAGTAATTCATAAACCACAGGCAGAATTTCTCCCTCTTTCTGCTGCGCAAATACCCAGATACCTTTACTGTTTTTCCATTGTTCGTCCGAAATCACGCTTTCTTTTTCCAAAGAAATGGCTCCGACATGACAACTATCCACACAAATGCCGCATAAGGTGCAATGATCATTCACAACCGCCTTCTTTTTCTCCATGCTTAACCCATGGGATACACAGGCCTTTACACAAAGACCGCAGCCGATACATTTCTCTCTGTCAACTTTTAAACCGGTCACCTGGATACCTCCTTACAAAGAATTGCCAGCTGAGAGGCTTGCTCTCCGGGCGTTCCCGGAATCGGGATGCTTTCGCTTTGCCGTTTGGGGGTGAACGTCTTTATGACCTGCGTGGGGGAGCCCGTCAGACCGATCCGCATCGGGTCTGCTGCCAGTTCCGATGCTCCTTTGACTGCGACCGGCCCGGTTTCCCCGAAACGAATTCCGGCAATCGACGGCATACGCGGCATACAAATGTCTTTTTCCACTGTCAAGAGAACCGGCAGTTTTACTTTTAGAATCTGATGGCCGCCATCTACTCCTTTTTTAACCTGAACTTCCTTATCGGTAAGATGTAAAATTTCGCAAACATCGGTGACACAGGGAATTTCGAGAACGCCGGCTAACTCCGGACCAATTTGAGCCGTATCACCATCTACCGCCATCTTTCCGCATAAGATCATTTGGTAGCCGCCCGCTTCCTTCACTCCCAGGGAAAGGGAATAGGAGGTTGCCAGCGTATCGGCTCCGGCAAAAGCTCTGTCACTCAGAAGAATGCCGGTATCTGCCCCCCGGCTTAAAGCATCCCGCAGCAGCCTTTCGGTATCCGGAATCCCCATACTAAGAACCGTTACCTGTCCTCCCAAACGTTCCTTGATGCCAACGGCTGTCTCTAATGCGGACGCATCAAATGGATTCACGACGGCTTGACGTCCATCCCGGCAAATGGTATGGGTTACCGGATCCAGCCGTACCTGATTAGTGGAAGGAACCGCCTTCATACAAACAATGCTTTTCATTTTTCTTTTCCCTCCCCTTCTTCAAGGATGGTACTGGGAAACAGGTTCCCCCGTCCAAGGATAAAATACGGATCCAACTGTCTCTTAAGGCGGGCCATTTCGATCATATGTTTCCGCCCATACATGACTTCCAAAAACGCTCTCTTTAATTTTCCCACTCCATGTTCTGCCGATACGGCACCTCCCATTTTCGTAACGGCTTTTGCCCAGATGGCATAGAGCTCTTTCCCTTTTCTGTAATCTTCTCCATCTCTTGGCAGAATATTAACATGAAGATGATTATTCCCAATATGTCCCCATGTGGCACTTTCCAAGTCATATTCCTTCAGACTTCTGCGGTACATTTCCACCACTTCATCCAGATATTCATCCGGTACAGACATATCCGCCCCCAGCTTGGTAATCACGGAGTCGATTTTCTTCCTTTCGTCAATCAGCATATTCGTGCTTTCCGGTACCGCGTGACGGAAAAATTGCTGCTGTTCCCGGTCGTTCGCATTTCTGGCCACCCAGGTTTCCGTCTCTTTTCCGCCGGCAGCTTCCAAAATTTCCCCCAAACGGTATAAAGTATCTAAGGCCTCTGCCTGTGATTCACAGTGGAGTTCCACGTAAATACAGCAATCCACCCACGCGTCCACGTCCAAAAGAGAAGAAAATGCCGTGCTTCTGGCTTTTTGCCTGCGGAGAATCTCAATCGCTCCTTCATCAAAAAATTCAATGGCAGCCGCCTGTCCAATCTCTTTTCTTACTTTTTTTGTAAAGGCAATTGCGTCTTTTTCTTTACGAAAAAAACAGCTGATTCCCCAGATAACCGCCGGTAAAGGAAGTAGCTCGAGTTCGAGTTCCGTCAAAACACCTAAGGTTCCATCCGAGCCGATAAATAAGTCGATGGCATCCATATCGTCACAGACATAATAGCCGGACGCGTTTTTTGTATGGGGCATTTGATACAAAGGAAGCTCTAAACAGATTTCTCCTCCCTCTTCTTTAGTTAGTCTCATTTTCCTGCCCTTGGCAAAGTTTTCTCCCCGGCGAAGGCAGAGCATGCTGCCATCACTAAGAGCAACCCGAAGGCCTGTCACATGGCTGCGCATGGCTCCATAATAATAGCTTCTGGCTCCGGAAGCATTACAGGCCGCCATTCCACCCAGGCATGCGGATGTCTCGGTAGGATCTGTAGGAAAAAAATGTTCCGGCTCCTGACAAAAGGCTTCATAGACTTTCTGCTCTTCTTCTGTCCAGGCAGCGGTATCCAGTCGCTTGCTTTCGATCCCTTTTTGTAATGCAGACAATACAACTCCAGGCTGTACACGAATATAATACCTGCCGCCATTGCATCGCAGACCTAAGATTTGATTCATCTTACTTAGGTTCATTACATGTCCTCCCCCGGGTACCGCGGCTGCGGCCAGACCGGTTCGTCCGCCCTGAAGGGTAATGGGGATTTTGTCTTTGTAAAGCTGCTTTAAAATATGACAGACATCTTCCTCATTCTCCGGGAAGGAAATACTTTCTGCCTGCCCCACGGACCGGGACTCATCCTTACGATATTCATCGAATTCAGAGGTAAATGCTCTCACTTTCGTCATTTAGATTCCTCACTCTCTTTTGCTTAAGAAAAAAACTGAATTGCATCCGGCAGCCCATATCCTTCCGATAAATTATACACCTTTCCATAGCCTTTTTGCAATAAGATCCTCTGTGTAATGTCCTCTGTGTAATATAACACGGAGACCCCTCTGGCAATAAAGGATTCGGATTCTGATGTCTGAAGAATCTTCTTCCTTGTAAATACAGATTGAACATGCTATACTGTTCTCATCCCAATTTCATGGCCATTGAAGCGCGGTCATAATATGATTAAAACCTTGATTTACATTCCGGGAGAACGCTATGATTGGATTATCCATTCCAGACTTAAAGGATTTCACGAATAAACTGTTCCGAGAAAGCACATTTGACAGCTTCCAGGTTATGGAAGCTGATTTTGTAACGGCGATTTCCATATCCATGCAAGGGCGGCTGACACAGCCGGAAACCGGCCGGGAATTTGCCGCCTGGCAGGATATCCGGCCCTTGGCTTTCCAGGTGATCAAAGGAAATAAGCTGCCCCGCAGCTTTAAAATTATCCTCCGTCTAAGCAATGAAAATGCAGAGAAGACCATCTCCCGGCTTGGCCTTCTTTATACACCGCGGGATGTGGCCGGATTTTATCTGAATGTCCGCTATGAAGCCGAGAAAATCACCTGCATTACCGGATGTTCTATGAATACCTTCACCATGGACAAGTCCCTGGAAAAAGAATGGGACGGCGTCATCCGAAGATTCTTCCGTCACCATCAAATTGTTTTTGAAGAAATTACTTAATCCTGTGATTTTCTCTGTTCCGGCGGGACTGCCGGAAGTTCAAACCAGAATTCCACACCGCCTGTCTGATTACAGGCACCGCACAGCCCGCCGTGGGTGTGCAGGATTGCTTTCACAATGGATAAGCCGATTCCGCTGCCGCCATAGCTGCGGGTACGGGCTTTGTCCACTTTATAGAATTTATCCCAGATACGGTCAATCTCTTCTTCTGGAATCTGTTTCCCGGTATTGTATACGGAGACCCGAACATTCCCATTTTCTTTCTGCTCTGCCTTTATGCAGATAACACCGGAATCGGATACATAGTGATAAGCGTTGCTCAAATAATTCTGCACAACCTCTTCGATCATAAAGGAATCGGCGTAGACCATCAGCTGATCCGGAACCTCGAGCTCTGTTTGACAGGCACGGTCCTTAGCCAATACTGCCGAAGCCTGCATCAATCCCTCCAGGACCTGGGCAAGATCGAATTCCTCTCTGGCAGGTACCATCATACCGGATTCCATCTCATCCAGATTCAGCAGGCGCTTGACAATCAGGTTCATCTTCCTCGCTTCATCTACGATTACGTCACAATAGAATTCCATGCTCTCCGGATCTTCATTGATTCCATCCCTTAATCCTTCACCATAGCCCTGTATCAGCGCAATCGGCGTCTTCAGCTCATGGGATACATTCGAAAGAAATTCCCGGCGCATCTCATCAATCCGCTCTTTTTCCCGGATATCCTTTTCCAGCTGAACATTGGCTGCCCGCAGCTCTTCGATCGCCTGGTGCAGATTATCGGACATACGGTTCATTCCTGCTCCCAGGACACCAATTTCGTTCTTTTGTCCTCCCTCATAACGCACGGCGAAGTTCAGCTGTGCCATCTGCTCCGACAGCGCTGCTAATTCCAGGATCGGCCGTGTCAGGCTGCGGCTTACAAAGTATACTGCTATACCGCCCAGCAGAATTCCGACCAGTCCCACGTAGGCTAGAAATTGATTCGTCAGAAAAACACTGTCCTGAATTCCTTCCATAGAGGTGGAAATAATGTAGACTACTTGCTCAATTCTTCCGGCACACTCTAACTGACTGCTGTCCAACCGGTCGTCAAAGATCTTATAGATCACATAGTCCGTACCCTCTTCATAGACATCCTGATACTCAATCGAGCCGCCTTTAAAATATTCTATAAGCCGGTAGCCCAGCCCCTGCTGGTTCACATTACTGGCATAGAGGATCCGCGGATCGGCACTTCTTTCATCCACATAAGCCACCCAGATTGTCAGGTTATTCGCCGAGCAGAGACGGTCCACTGCAATGGTCGCCTCCAGGCTCCCCCCTGCCTCTACATATGTCGCAATTGTATCCTGCGCCTCTTTCAGCTTATTGTGCCGCTTTCCGACCGCATAGTTTTCCAGGTAAAAGTTATTCATAACAAAGATAAAGCCGATGATTGCCGCCACTACTGCCACCAGAATCATCGTATATCTTGTGCGTATAGAATGCCTCATGCATCTACCTCGAATTTATATCCCATTCCCCAGACCGTTCGGATATACTCACCCTTACTGCCCATTTTGCCGCGCAGTTTCTTGACATGGGTGTCAATGGTCCGGGCATCTCCATAGTAATTATAATTCCATACATTGTTCAGAATGGTCTCCCGGGAAAGAGCCAGCCCCTGATTTTCAATAAAGTAGGTCAGCAGTTCAAATTCCTTATAGCTCAGATCCAGCTGCTGCCCATCAATCTCCACCGTATGAGCTGCCTTATTCACCTGGATACCGCTCACTTCCAGCACGTCTAACTGGCCGGCCGAGGTACGGCGCAAAAGAGCCTCCACCCGTGCCACCAGAATTTTGGGGCTAAAGGGCTTGGTAACATACTCGTCCGCCTCTAACCGGAAGCCCCTTAGTTCATCCCGTTCTTCTGCCTTGGCTGTCAGCATGATCACCGGCACCTGAGAGTATTTACGGATCATTTCCAGTACCTCCCAGCCATTCATCTTCGGCATCATAACATCCAGTATAATAAGATCAATTTTTTTATCGTTGAAGAAAATATCAATGGCCTCTTCGCCGTCTGCAGCCTCCAGCACCTGAAAATCATGCCGTGCCAGGAAATCCTTCACCAGCTTACGCATTCGTTCCTCATCATCTACCATTAAAATCTTCAATCGTTCCATATCGATCACCCCTCGTATTGGGAAATGGTCACTTTCTCAATAATCAAATCCTCGGCCGGCTTGTCATCACTGTTGGTCTCTACCGCCTCCGCCTGCTCCAGAATGTCCAGTCCCTCATAGACTTGTCCAAAAACGGTATGCTGTCCATAGAGCCAGCCCGCTCCACCGATGGACTGCAGATATTCATAAGCTCTGTCGGTTATGGTACTAAAGTCCAGCTCTTTGCCATAGTACTGCTTATACTGTGCCGCATAGGAATCCATATTCTCCTGTGGGAAGGCTTGATTTGTCGTCACCAGGAAGAACTGACTCCCATTGGTATTGGCTCCGCTATTCGCCATGCAGAGTGATCCTTTAATCGGTACCAGATCGCCATTAAACTCATCCTCAAAAGCCTCTCCGAAAAAGCTCTCACCGCCACTCCCGGTTCCGGTAGGATCTCCTCCCTGAATCATGAAATCTTTAATAACACGGTGAAAGGACAGTCCGTCATAATAGCCGCTCTCCGCCAGACCGATAAAGTTCTCTGCTGCCTTCGGCGCCTGCTCTGCAAACAAGCGGATCTTCACATCGCCAAACCCCTTAATCGTAATAGTGGCAATGGTATCCCCTGCGACAGGCTCTGCCATCTGGTCAAAAGCAGATTCAGTACGCTCTGCTTCCGCCGTTTCATCTGCTGTAGTCTCCCCGCCTGATGTGGTCTCGGAAGCCGTTGTGGTCGGTGCCGTAGTCGGCGCCACTGTCGTAATAGTGTCACTTGTGCCGGAAGCACAGGCAGACGCCGACAGCATCCATATCATACCCAATATTGCCAAGCTTGCTTTTCTCATACTATACTACCTCTCAGTTTTTTTTACTTTCACCAGTGTAGCAAATTTAATAGGGAAATACCAGTATTTTCACGCAAAGTTCAAACTTTTTCCTTAGGAAAAAGCATGCTGGAAAAGTCGAGGATTGAATTTGATTATAAATATGTTATAATTAAAAATAGTATGGAGGACTTATAACGATGCATGATAACACACACGCAGGAATTTTTTCAGATATGAATATCTCGGATTCAAAGGACATTCTTGAAAGAATACTAAACGGGATGGATGCCTATGTCTATGTTTCAGATCCCCTTACAGATGAAATTCTTTTCATTAATGATAAGATGAGAGAACATTTTGGCCTACAGACAATTGGTTTCAATGAAATCTGCTGGCGGACACTTCAGAGTGGTATGGATAAACGTTGTGATTTCTGTCCAAATCACCACCTTCTGGATCACCCGGATGAAGTGATGACCTGGGAAGAACACAATACCGTCACCGGTCGTTATTACCGTAATTCCGACCGCCTGATCCGCTGGCCGAACGGCGATCTGGTGCATATGCAGCATTCCGTGGATATTACAGAGTTAAAGGAAGCAGAGGCTGCTTTAAAGAAGCGTCTGGAAGAAAGCAAGAAAATAGAGGCCGAACTAATTCATGCCAAAGAAGCCGCCGAACAGGCCAGCCTGGCAAAAAGTGAGTTCTTATCCCGCATGAGCCATGAAATCCGCACGCCAATGAACGCTATTATCGGTATGACCAGCATTGCCCTTACCACAGACGATTCCGAACGCAAGGATTATTGCTTAAATAAAATTGATGGTGCCTCACAGCATTTGCTGGGTGTTATTAACGATATTTTGGACATGTCTAAAATCGAAGCCAATAAATTTGACATTGTCTGCCATGAATTTGACTTGGAAAAAATGCTGATTAATACGACGAATATGATTAACTTCCGGGCGGACCAAAAGAATCACGAGCTAATCGTAAACCTGGATGAAAATCTTCCGCGGTATATTTGCAGTGACGAGCAGCGGCTCGCTCAGGTAATTACGAACCTGCTGTCTAATGCGGTTAAATTCACCCCGGAGAATGGCATCATCAGGCTGGAGATTCACTGTCAGCAGGAATCGGAAGCCGGCATAGCAACGCTTCTGGTACAGGTTAGCGACAATGGCATCGGCATGTCCAAAGAGCAGCAAAAGAAACTCTTTCACTCCTTTGAACAGGCCGACGGCAGCATTTCCAGGCGTTTTGGCGGAACCGGTCTGGGCCTGGTAATTTCAAAGCGGATTGTTGAATTAATGAATGGATCCATCTGGATTGATTCCATCCCGGATCAGGGTACCACCGTTTCCTTTACGATCCAGGCAGAGCAGGCCTCTGTCCTTCCGTCTTCCGGGGATCCTGAACTGAATTATTATGATTTGAGGATTCTTGCGGTAGACGATTCCTCCGAGACCAGAGAGTATTTCCAGCATATTATGGAGACACTGGGACTCGCCTGCGATGTTGCGGCAAGCGGCGAAGAAGCACTCGTGATGATGGAAGAAACGCAAAAACCGTACCAATTGTTTTTCGTTGATTGGCAGATGCCTGGAATGGACGGAATTGAATTGACCCACCGGATTAAAGAGAAGTATCCGGATGAATCGGTTGTGATTATGATCTCTGCCGTCCGTTGGAGTGATGTTGAACAAAAAGCAATCGAGGCCGGTGCCAGGCGTTTCATCCCAAAGCCGCTTTTCTCTTCAATTCTGGCAGGCTGTATTCGCGAATTCCTGGTTTCCCAAAATAGGATCCAGGCGGCTGCCTGCACACTGCCGGAAGAAGATTCTGCAGATACCACGCCGGATTACAGCGCCTATACGATTTTGCTGGCAGAGGACGTAGAGATTAACCGTGAAATTGTCCTGGCACTTCTGGAAGGCACCGGGATACGGATTAAAGAAGCGGCTGACGGCCAGGAAGCACTGGATCTCTTTCATGAGCACCCGGAACAGTACCATTTGATCTTCATGGACATTCATATGCCCGTTATGGATGGCTACGAGGCTACCCGTTTGATCCGTGAGCTGCCTCATAAACATGCGAAGTACATACCGATTATAGCCATGACGGCAAATGCGTTCCGGGAAGACGTAGATCGATGCCTGGCCTCCGGTATGAATGACCATATTCCCAAACCAATTGACTATGATCTTCTGTTACAAAAACTGGCGGGTTATTTACCGTAAATCTCCATTCACCGCCTCCTGCCTGCCGAATATACTAAACAGAGGTGATGAAATTGAGAGCTTGTGAATACACAACCCTGGTCTCGGCCATAGCTTGTTCCATTGCGGAACGGTTCCCGGAAGAGCAACTGCCCCTAATCGCCGCTATGCTGACGCAGATCGGCGATACACTGACCACGATGCTGGCCTTTCAGGATGCCTGCCCAAAAAGCTTACCAGAAGAAGTATGTAAAAAAGATGCAGACAATTAGTGTTCTGCATCTTTTTTTGCTTAATTAATAATCATTGCCCCATTAACATGCAATACCTGCCCGGAGATAAAGGAAGAATCCTCACTGGCCAGAAAGACATAAACCGGTGCCAGTTCAAAAGGCTGCCCGGCTCTTGCCATAGGGGTATTGGAGCCAAATGTCTTCACCTCTTCCGCAGAAAAACTCGATACGATCAGCGGCGTCCAGACCGGGCCAGGCGCTACCGCATTCACACGGATTCCCTGCTGTACCAGGGAAAGGGCCAGGGATCTGGTAAATGCCAGAACTCCTCCCTTTGTGGCAGAATAGTCGATCAGTGTCGGGTGTCCCTCGAAGGCGGTTATCGAAGAAGTATTGATGATTGTACTGCCCATTCCCAGATGAGGCAGCACGGCCTTTGCCATATAAAACATCGAGAAGATATTGGTCTCGAACGTCTGATACAGCTGCTCTTTCTGAATATCCTGAATGCTGTTCCGCGGATACTGTACCCCGGCATTGTTCACCAGAATATCAATTTTGCCAAACTCCTGCAGGATCTGATTCACGGCATTTCCCACCGCTGCCTCCTGCCGTACATCTGCAGAGATTTTTAAACAACGCCGGCCTGTTCCAAGGACAGCCTGTTCTGCTTCATTCGCATCCTCGTGCTGATCCAGGTAGAGGATGGCAACATCCGCGCCTTCTTTTGCATAAGCCAGCGCTACTGCCCTGCCAATACCACTGTCACCTCCGGTAATGACTGCCACTTTATCCCACAGCTTCCCTCCGGCCTTATAATCGGGATTGTCGTATTGCGGTCTCGGATTCATCTCGGATTCCGTCCCCGGCTGATGATCCTGATGCTGAGCCGGAAATGTATCCTTCTTCGGATTTTCCATAATTGGTTCCTCGCTTTCTAATCATTTTGTCTGATTTAGTATGCCCTAAATCATGGAAAACCTTCCTGTTTTTTAAATTGTATATTTGCCTATTGACAGAGGAATACTAAACTATAATCTTTTCATACGCAAAGGAGAAAATCTTATGGAAAACAACCAAACAAATGCATCCTCTCTTCCTATGATGGCTCTGGATGAAATTCCGGAAGCGAAGGCCGACGCCAAGGAAATCATCGGACTGGTAAAGGATAGCGGGAAAGTAACCGGTTATCAATTATCCGACGGACAAATCGTCGATAAACAGGAAGGCATAGAGCTGGCCCGGCAAGGTGACATTAAAGGCGTAGGGATCTCCAGCCGGAACGGAAACGAATACCTAAAGTCCCTGCCGGACGACACCGAAAGCAATAATTTGGGGAACCTGCCGGCTGTATCCGGAAAGAATGCGGGGGAGGAAGCCCGGTAAAACGGCTTCCTCCCCCTTATATTTACTCTAAATCTTCCCCATTCGAGGCAATCACCTTCTTATACCACTCAAACGAAGCCTTCTTACTCCTCCTAAGCGTTCCATTCCCCTCATCATCCTTATCCACATAGATATACCCATACCGTTTCCGCATTTCCCCGGTACTGGCACTCACCAGGTCAATACATCCCCAAGAGGTATACCCCATCAGATCCACGCCATCCAGCTCCACCGCATCCCGCAGTGCCTTAATATGCTCCCGCAGATACGCGATCCGGTACGTATCCTGAATCTCCCCCTTTTCATCCGGCGTATCCACCGCACCCAGTCCATTTTCGACAATGAACAGCGGTTTCTGATACCGGTCATACAGCTGGTTCAATGTAATCCGCAAACCCAGCGGATCAATCTGCCATCCCCACTCACTGGCAGTCAAATGAGGATTCTTCAGGCTCGCGAACACATTCCCTTCCGTCTGCGAGCTAATCGTCTGGTCCGCGCTGGTCAAACGAGATGTGTAATAAGAGAATGATAGGAAGTCTACCGTATGCTCCCGCAGCAGCTGCTCATCTCCCGGCTCCATTGCAATCTGGATTCCTTTCCGTTCAAACAGCCTCTTCGCATAATCAGGATATTCTCCTCTTGACTGAACATCAATGAAGAAATAGTTCTCCCGATCCTGCTCCAGAGCCTTCCATACGTCTGCCGGCGCGCAGGTGTATGGATACGTGCTGCCGGCAGCCAGCATGCAGCCAATTTGACAGCCCGGAATGATCTCATGACCGATCTTCGTCGCGATTGCACTGGCCACTAACTCATGATGAGCTGCCTGATACTTCACCTGATCCTTATTCTCTCCCTCTTCGAAAAGAATTCCGGCTCCCATAAAGGGCATATGCAGCAGCATATTAATCTCATTAAATGTCAGCCAATATTTTACCAGATCTTTATAACGGGTAAAAACGGTCCGGCAGTATTTGACAAAGCAGTCCACCATCTCCCGGCTCTTCCATGCGCCGAATTTCTCAATCAGATGCACCGGCACATCAAAGTGGCAGAGGGTCACCAGTGGCTCAATCCCATACTTGCGGCACTCTTCAAATAATTCTTCATAGAAGCGCAGACCTTCTTCATTGGGCGCTTCTTCATCTCCCATGGGGAAAATTCTGGACCAGGCAATGGAGAGCCGGTAGCACTTAAAGCCCATTTCCGCAAACAGCCGGATATCCTCCCGGAAATGATGATACATATCAATGGCCTCATGGCTCGGATATTTATGATCGGGGCGGCAGGCGAGATTCCTCATCTCTCCCAGTGCCACCGGGAAACGATCCTTTCCCGCCGGTACCAGATCCACATTCGCCAGACCTCTGCCACCTTCCAGATAAGCGCCTTCGCACTGATTGGCTGCCGTCGCTCCGCCCCATAAGAAATCTTTTGGTAATCTGCTCATAGTATACTCCTTTACTAAATCAAATTCATAATTGTGTCACCAGGCTTCACATTTTTACCCACTTCAGGTGCCACATCCTCATACTGGTCTCCATTGGTAACCACTACCGGCGACACCAGGGAATAACCTGCTTTCTCAATTGCTTCCGGATCAAATTCCAGAATCAGCTGTCCCCTCATAACCGCCTGCCCCTGCTCTGCTTTCGGAGTAAAATGCTCGCCGTTTAGTTCTACCGTATTCATACCTACGTGAATTAAGATTTCCGCGCCATTTTCCGAGGTGATTCCGATCGCGTGTCCCGTAGGGAAGAAGGTCGTGATCACACCGTCGCAGGGAGCATATACCTTGCCTTCCACCGGCAGAATTGCCATGCCCTGGCCTAAGGCTCCGCTCTTAAA
>Ga0153997_1000290_pt1 | contig 14844 bp, 12 predicted proteins | sample TSNC081MetaG_FD_104750 | JGI IMG/M metagenome (GOLD analysis project Ga0153997, IMG submission 104750) | Attine ant fungus gardens microbial communities from North Carolina, USA - TSNC081 MetaG | ecosystem: Host-associated > Fungi > Mycelium > Unclassified | place: USA: North Carolina, Lumber...
GCACCGACGCGAAAGAGCAAAATATTGCTCGGTACCTCGAAAATGGCGTATCCGATGAAGAAAATACCGGCACCGAAAGCGTAAGCGGCGTTGCTCAAACCGGTATCCGCTTGGAATGCCTGTTGCGCGAAACCGATATTGGCGCGATCAAGATAAGCCATCACATACATCAAAGCCAGAAATGGCAGAAGACGTTTGGTCGCTTTTGAGATTGCGGATTTTAACGCAAGTTGTTCAACTTGTTGCTGCATGTCCGTTCTCCTTGGGTTCACGATTACTGACCAGATATCTCTCCATGTTCATGATTGAGGGATTGTCTGTCATCTAAATCTGGCGCATTGTTTGTTCATCTTTCTTGCTTTGCCCGGGCCTGTGGTCCGACTTTATGGTTCTCACTTGCGGTTTGATGGCTCATCATTAGCCATCGAAACACTTTTCATTATGGCTCTGTCAGTGCCATTCCGCTCCGTTGGGATAAGAAAACCGCTCAATGCTCTCGGCCTTCATGGTCACGCTGTAGCCGGGAAGCTTGGGCGGCATGTAGCGTCCGCGGCGGAGAACGATTGGCTCGATAAAGTTTTCATGCAAATGATCGACGTATTCGAGTACTCGCCATTCGAGGCTTGCCGAAACGGCAATGTAATCAAACAGCACAATGTTCTGCGAATACTGACAAAGCCCGACGCCACCGCCGTGCGGGCACACCGGGACGCCGAATTTCGCAGCCATGAGGACCACGGCTAGGACTTCATTGAGACCGCCGAGCCGCGCCGGATCGAGTTGGCAGAAATCTATGGCGCCAGCCTGGAAGAATTGCTTGAACATCACCCGGTTGTGGGCGTGTTCGCCGGTGGCAATCCCGATCGGCAGAATTCGATCGCGGATGGCTTTGTGGCCGAGAATGTCGTCGGGGCTGGTCGGTTCTTCTATCCATAAGGGGGCGAATTCCGCGAGACGGCGCATGTTGATGACCGCCTGATCGACGTCCCACATCTGATTGGCGTCCATCATCAGAACGCAATCCCAGCCAAGTTCCTCTCGCAGAATCCGCGCACGACGGACATCCTGCTCGATATCGGCGCCGACTTTCTGCTTGAGAAAACGCCAGCCCCCCTCGACGGCTTCACGGGCAAGACGGCGCATTTTCTCTTCTGAATATCCCAGCCAGCCGGCGGCGGTGGTATAGCCCGGGAAACCGTTGGTGAGCATTTCCTGCTCTCGCTGTTCCTTCCCGGGGGTGGCGCGGCGCAACATGGCGATTGCTTCATGGGGCGTCAGCACATCAGAAATATAGGTGAAATCGATGCAGCGCACCAATTCTTCGGGGCTCATATCGACCAGCAGCTTCCAAATCGGCTTTCCCTGCTTCTTTGCCCACAGATCCCAGAGCGCATTGATCAGAGCGGCTGTTGCAAGATGGATGACGCCCTTTTCCGGGCCGACCCAGCGCAACTGGCAATCTCCGGAAGCAACCTCATGCCAGTAGGCACCAAAATTCTCGGTTATGCTTTCGAGCGTGCGGCCGACGGCGAAGAGTTTGGCGAGTTCCTCGGCCGCCGCTACGCAGAGATCATTGCCTCGACCAATGGTGAAAGTAAGCCCATGACCGACGATGCCGTCATCGGCATTGGTATGAATCGTCACATAAGTTGCCGAATAGTCGGAAGTCGCGTTCATCGCATCGGAACCATCAAGGTTGCGCGATGTCGGGAACCGGATGTCACGAACGGAAATGTTGGTGATTTTCGTCGTCATTGAGGGATTTTCTCCATACTCATCTTTGATGGCCGCGATCTTTACAGCGTTTAGTATTTTTGTATAATTCTTGCTTAAAACAACTGAAATTAATTTATAACGTTATAATTTGGAGTTATAGTCAAAATGGTATCAGATATTAATATAATAAAATCGCGTCTCAGCATGCGCCATATACGTTTATTAATAGCGCTATCACAAAAAAAATCTTTAAAATTAGCTGCTAAAAGTGTAAATTTGACACAGCCAGCCGTGACGAAAACACTGCAAAGTCTTGAAGATACATTTGGAGAACAATTGTTTATCAGGACATCTCGAGGGTTGGTTCCAAATATGCTTGGCGAGGCGGCCATTCAATATGCTAATACAGTTTTTGCCGATTTACAGGCGCTGCACACCGATCTGAAAATTCTGAAAGGTGGCGGGATGGGCAATATCAGAATCGGCTGCATGCCGTCGCAGGCGAACAGCTTTCTTGCTCGCGTCATAAGCCGGCTCAAGCAGGAAGCGCCAAGGATCAACATAGCCGTAATCGAGGACACTAGCGACAATCTCCTTAAACAGCTGGAGAATGATCAGATTGATCTGACGATTGCGCGCATTCCGCAGGGGTGGCCACAAGAGAATCTTGTCTTCGAGGAGTTAGGTGACGAAAAGATCGAACTCGCTGTTCGCGCCGATCATCCCATGAAAAATGTCCCGGAGGTGTCGTTTCGTGACTTATTGGATTTTACTTGGATCGTGCAACCAGAACCAGCCCCGTTGCGAGCAATCTACAATCAATGCTTCCGCGAGGCGCAACTGCCTTTGCCGCGGAGCAATGTGGAGACTGCTTCAACACTTCTGACGGCTTCCCTGTTGCAGAGTTCCGACACGATTACGTTGCTGCCAAACTCTCTGATCCTTTTCTATGCCCAGCTCGGATTGATGTCGAGATTGGCCATCACGATCAGGGCGCGCCTCAGTTTGTTCGGACTTATCTATCGCCAGGACCGCATTGCGACACCGCCAGTGGAATTGGCAAAAGTGGCTCTGCGAACCGAGGGCTTGCTCATATGAATTAGCAAGTTTCGGCGGAAGTGTTGGTTCAAATAGGCATTGTTGCACAATTCATCGGCGATGGGATTCAAGGTAGGTATCCGGTAGGTTAAGAAGCTGGTCATGACAAAGTCCGACCCTGACCGCTATCGCACCACGAAAGTTTTACAACGATGCTCTGAATAGGCGTGGGTCGCTTCTGATCTGGTTGGATAATGACATGGAGTGGCTCGCAGGCAGGATGGGGCGCCCTGGTCGACCACCGGCGTTTTCCGATGCCGCAATCCAGTTCTGCTTGGTGATAAAAGTTCTGTTTGGCCTACCGTTACGGCAAACGACAGTACTGGTGACCAGCATCGTTAAGCTCGCGAACCTCCACTTGGCCGGTGCCTGACTTTTCGACCCTCTGCCGACGACAGAAAACGATCACCATTCAGATCCCGTTCCGTCGCACGCCAGGCCCGCTGAACCTGCTGGTGGACAGCACGGGCATCAGGTTTCTCGGCGACGGCGAATGGCTGGCCCGCAAACACGGCACGCGTCGCAGGCGTCAATATTGCATGTTTCATCTGGCAATGGACACGACCACGGGTGACATCCGGGCGGTGGAGTTCACCCCTGGTAACACGCGTGACAGCCCTATGTTACCCAGCCTGCTGGACTGGATACCGGCGGATGACCAAATCGGCATAGTAACCGGCGACGGCGCCTTCGATACCCGCCGCTGCCACACCGTGACCCTTGCGCGAGGGGGCACTGCCATCATACCGATCCGCAGAAATGCTCGCCTCTGGAAGGAAGACTGCGCCACCGCGCAACGACATCCTGCGGGCAACCCGACGCAAGCCATCTTCATAAGCTCTCAGCAATGGCTCGGTCATGACCTGCAGCACCGGATCATTGATCGCCTTGCGCACCCTCTTAGCGTACAAGGTGTTATTGCCACAACCGGTGCGGATGCCAAATGCCTTCAGCGAGCCACGAACCGCGTTCATCAGGTCTTTGTTGCGACGGACCATCGATTGCCGATGTCTGAGCAGCAATCGTATGCGCTGGCTTCTGTAATGGGTCAAGCTCGACCTCATAGAGATTGAGCTTGACCCATTACAGAAGGTGTCTGATCACAAATTCAGCGATATTTCGAGGTCTCCAATTGTGAAGGCTCGAACGAAACTCAAAGTGGTGGTGCAGTGTTATCCTCGGCTATATGTAAAGCTAAGGAGTCAGTAAGCAGCTGCCACAGAGCATTACGTCGTCTCTCCATCGGCTGACGGCCAGCATAGATAAGTTCAACGAACAAGCTTTCAACAATACCATTATACGCCTCCCCATACTGTGCAATTTCTTCATCAGTGAGGGTTCCTTTGGGTGTAATCGCAAGAAGCTGGTCAGTAAAGTGGTTGCGGAGTAATACAAGGAAAGTTTCATAGTTGGAGTTTATGGTTTCCTTCAATTCTTTTGGTGGAAGATAGACAGTACGTAATAAGAAGCGTAAATAAACAGATTGTTCGTATCTATCAGTTATAGAAAATACATAGGATAATCCCGGTACTTTTTTTTCAACACTATTATCAAATGCCATTTTCATAAAAGCGCTTTCCACAATGAAAGAATCCTCCAATACAGCGAGGAATAATTCTTTTTTACTTTTAAAATGCGTATAGAGAGACGCCTTTCTTATTCCTACCATGACAGCGATCTCATTCAGCGACGATGCGTCATAACCATGGATCGAAAAATGATGAACGGCCGCATCGCAGACACGATTAACGGATGGAGATCTGGATCGCATGGGATTTCCTGTATATTTGAAATTAATGCAAATCAAAGTCGGCAAGGTCCTTATGCGCGCTTCTATATGCGCTGACTATTGTCAATACGAGGATTACCAGGCTACTAGCCACCATAAAACCAAGCCATTGTATGGGTCCTTGTTCGGATAATTTTCCAGCTACAGGGGTCGCGATGGAAGAGATGATAAGTTGGAACGCGCCAAGAACGGCTGTGCTTGAGCCAAAAGCAGTATCTCGTACAGAGAGCGCTATTGACATCAGGGTTGCTTCGGAAATGCCTATCCCCAAGCTGGCAAGAGTCATACCTACAACGATTCCGGTGAGCCCCGTACCGGTCCAGGCGGATAGCAGGCCGATGACAGCGCCTATCACTAATAGCCCGACACCCCAGACAGCCATAGAAGGTACAGGCACCCGTACTACCAAGCGACTTGCAGCGATTGCCCCGATCAATACGAAAATACCAGTAGCACCAAAAACAAGACCGAATAGTTCCGGGGTCAGCCCGAAAGTTATTTGGTACACATGGGATGCGCCTCCAACATAGGAAAAGAGGAAGAAAAAAACACCAGATAAAGCAAGCGTCGGAATGAGAAAATCTGTAGAAGATGCAATTTCCCTGTATGTTTTAAACACATTTACTAGTCGCAAAGAGGAGCGTTTTTGCGGTGGCAGCGTTTCCGGCAAGTTAGCCAGGGAGTTCAGAAATACGACAAGACCAAATATTGCCAAAGTCAGCAATACGCCACGCCAGCCAAACAGTTTATCAATTCCCCCTCCGAGAGCTGGGGCCAAGACGGGAGCAAGCCCTTCGATGGTCATAAGCAGCGCAAAAAGCTGTGTTGCGTGAATACCTCTAGCCACATCCCGCACAGTGCTCATCGCCACTACGAGTGTTAGTGATGCGGCCAAACCCTGGAAAAATCGCGCATAAAGAAGCATGTCGATGGACTGGGAGACGGATGACCATAGTGACGTGATTATGAAGGCAAAAATACCAAAAGCCAAAGGCCACCTGCGACCGTAGGCATCGATGACAGGCCCGAATATCAATTGACCGGCTCCTAATGCCAAAAGAAAAACAGTTAGCGTTAGCTGCATGCTGGCGTAGCTTGTGCCAAGGTCATTGGCCATCTGCGGGATGGACGGCAGATACATATCGATAGCAAGCGGGCCGAGTGCCGTGATTAAGCCAAGGGAAACGGCTGTTTTCAGCATGGTCGATTTTGAAGGAACAAAATTGGTCATTTATTGCTCTAACGTAGGAAAAAGCACTGTGCCGAGCGCTTCAGTTGTCTAAGAATATGACTACCTACCGTAAGGCAGTTATATGGTCAACCTATCCGTTTTCCATACTTTGAAAAATTAGTGAAATCCGGTGTGAGCTGCCCCCCAATTGACCGGACAGTTGAGCCCGTTATGAAAGGCTCAAGCCTATGCTTGATGACAGGCTCATGTTTGAAGGATTTTCGCGTGTTGAGTTTATGGTCGGGGATGTACGCCGTCAGCGGTGGACAACGGAGCACAAGTTGCAGATCATTGAGAAGAGTTTTGCGCGATCGCCACCAGCATCTTCGGTTTTTTCGCCAGTATCCGCGCAAGCCATGATCCTTGCACGGGGAGGGTACGGCTTGCCCAACTCACTCTGGTCATTGCACCAATGATCAACAGTCTTCGTATATCAGCCTGAACGGCTTTCGAGATGCGACCGAGCCGCTCCTTGCCTCCAGATGAGAATTGACGAGGAACGAGGCCAAGCCAGGCTGGCCTGCCCCCTGAAAAGTGGTCCTCCCTTATGTATGGCTTTTGAGCGGATGGAGGACTTAGATTTTGTTGCGTTTTAAAGGAATCAGGATTCCCAAATATCTGGAATTGTGATTCAAGATAGGATCACTTAGTGGAGCATTTGGGATGGGTCGGATTTGCTCAGTTGACTTGCGCGAACGCGTTGTAGCGCTGGTTCTGTCAGGCGCCACCGTTCGAGAGGCGGCGGCTCATTACAACGTGTCGGTTGCGAGTGCTGTTCGGTGGTCGCAACGGGCGCGTTCGGGACGCGGTCTTGTTCCGGGCAAGCGTGGCGGCCATCGTCCCAGCCCGTTATGCGGAGAGGTTGCCGAGTGGATCCTTGCGCGGATTGACGAGAAGCCTGATCTGAGCTTGCGGGCCCTGACGGCGGAACTGGTGGGGCGTGGCGTGATGGTCCATGTGCGCTCGGTGTGGCGTTTCATGCGCCGCGCCGGTATGAGCTTCAAAAAAACGCTGTTGGCCAGCGAGCAGGATGGGTCAAGGATCGCCCGGCTTCGGGCGCGTTGGCGCAGGCACCAACACCGCCTTGATCCCACACGGCTGATCTTCATTGATGAGACATGGATCAAGACCAATATGACCCGTCTTCGCGGCTGGAGCCGACGGGGTCATAAGCTGATGGCCAAGGCTCCCTATGGTCATTGGAACACCATGACCTTCCTGGCGGGACTGCGATGCAATGGCGTCATCGCGCCTCTGGTGCTTGATGGCCCTATCAACGGAGTGATCTTTGCTGCATGGATTGAGCAGGCGCTGGTTCCTGCCCTCAAGCCCGGCAACGTCGTCATCCTTGACAATCTCTTCCGCCGTGTGTCTCTTTCTCGGCATTCCTCAAATCCTCCTTCGGCTCTAAAACCATACTTCACGGAGGACCACTTTGAAGGGGGCAGACCATCACAGCTACCGTCATCTATGTGCGCCCGGTCCGGATCACGGTCGCGCTGGATTCGAGCAGGCTCCCGACAGGGACGGGCGAATGGAACTCGATCTTGTCTGCGGCTGCCATGACGATGGATTTGCGGGCATGTCTGCTTGCGGCAACAAAGGCTGCCCGCCCCAGCATTTCCAAGCCGTTACTGCCATAGAGCGTGCCGTAGTGATTGGCTCGCTCCGGAAAAATCATCTCGATGAAGACGCAGTCTGACTCATCCGCGGTGTTGCTGGTAATACTCATTTGAGCCTCCTGCAGCCTGATTTTTCTAGAAATTCCAGTCCTCATCTTCTGTCGCGATCGTTTTGCCTATGACATAGGAGGAACCGGAGCCGGAGAAGAAGTCATGGTTCTCGTCGGCGTTCGGAGACAGCGCGGAAAGAATGGCTGGGTTGACCTTGCAGGCCTCGGCGGGGAACAGGGCTTCGTAGCCCAGATTCATCAGTGCCTTGTTGGCGTTGTAGTGCAGGAACTTCTTCACGTCTTCGGTGAGCCCGACTCCGTCATAGAGCGTCTCGGTATATTTCGCTTCGTTGTCATAGAGTTCGAGCAAAAGGTCGAAAGCGAAGTCCTTGACCTCCCGTCGTTCTTTCTCGCCCAGCAGTTCCAGACCACGCTGGAACTTGTAGCCGATATAGTAGCCGTGCACCGCCTCATCACGGATGATGAGGCGGATCAGATCGGCCGTATTGGTCAGCTTTGCGCGGCTGGACCAGTACATGGGCAGGTAAAAACCAGAATAGAAGAGGAGGCTTTCGAGGAACACGCTGGCGATCTTGCGCCTGAGCGGATCGGGATTATGGTATTGTTCAAGGATCAGTGCCGATTTGCGTTGCAGATGTTCGCTCTCTTCGGACCAGCGATAGGCATCATCGACGTCTGGTGTCGAACAAAGCGTCGAGAAGATCGAAGAGTAGGAGCGGGCATGTACCGCTTCCATGAAGGATATGTTGGCATATACGGCTTCTTCGTGTGGCGTGAGTGAATCACCCAGTAAGGTCGGCGCGCCGATACTCGTCTGGATAGTGTCCAGCAGAGTCAACCCGGTGAAAACGCGGATGGTGAGTTGCTGCTCTTCAGGTTTCAGAGCAAACCAGGACGGAATATCGTTCGACAACGGTACTTTTTCGGGTAACCAGAAGTTTCCGGTGAGGCGGTTCCATACTTCCAGGTCCTTATCGTCCTCAATACGGTTCCAGTTGATTGCGCGTACCGGTGCGAGGCCCTGGAGAGCTTTGTTCTTGCCGTGAACGTTCATTTTATTTTCCCTGGTTCAGAGTGCGCAGGATACGCAGCCCTGCACTTCCGTGCCGGACAGAGCCATTTGACGCAGACGAACGTAGTAGATGGTCTTGATACCCTTCTTCCATGCGTAGATCTGTGCCTTGTTGATGTCGCGGGTTGTCGCCGTATCCCGGAAGAACAGGGTTAAGGACAGGCCCTGATCGACATGCTGCGTTGCTGCTGCGTAGGTGTCGATTATCTTCTCCGGCCCGATCTCGTAAGCGTCCCGATAATAATCCAGATTGTCATTGGTCAGATATGAAGCCGGATAATAGACCCGGCCGATCTTTCCTTCCTTGCGAATCTCGATCTTCGAGACGATCGGATGGATCGAGGAGGTCGAATGGTTGATATAGGAGATTGACCCGGTCGGCGGCACTGCCTGCAGGTTCTGGTTATAGAGGCCAGATGCCATCACGGCTTTTTTAAGCTCCCGCCAGTCTTCCTGGGTCGGAATCTGTATGCCCGCAATCTCGAAAAGTTCACGCACTTTTTCGGTGGCAGGCACCCATTCCTGTTCCGTATATTTGTCGAAATATTCTCCGGAAGCATATTTTGAGTTTTCAAAACCCTTGAAGGTCTTCTGCCGCTCGACGGCCAGCATGTTGGAAGAGCGGAGGGCGTGGTAGGTTACTGTATAGAAATAGATATTGGTAAAATCGACACCTTCTTCCGACCCATAGAAAATGCGCTCGCGGGCAAGATAGCCATGCAGGTTCATCTGGCCGAGACCGATGGCATGGCTGTCGTTATTACCCTTCTCGACGGACGGCACCGATGAGATCTGGCTCATGTCCGAGACCGCGCTCAATGATCGTATCGCTGTTTCGACGGTTTTGCCGAGATCTGAGGAATCCATTGCAGCAGCGATGTTCAGCGATCCGAGATTACAGGAAACATCCTTTCCTGTATGTTGGTAGGAGAGGTCGGCATTATATTCACTTGCTTCGCTGACCTGCAGAATTTCCGAGCACAGGTTGCTCATCGTGATGCGTCCGGCGATGGGGTTGGCGCGATTCACGGTATCCTCGAACATGATGTACGGGTAGCCGCTCTCGAACTGAATTTCTGCCAGTACCTGGAAGAAGTCGCGAGCTTTAATCTTTTTCTTGCGGATTCGGGAATCCGCAACCATCTCGCGGTATTTCTCCGTCACAGAGATTTCTGTGAATGCGACCCCATGGATGCGCTCGATGTCATAGGGAGAGAACAGGTACATATCCTCGTTGTTTCTGGCCAACTCGAAGGTGATATCCGGAACAACGACACCGAGTGACAGCGTTTTGATACGGATCTTTTCATCGGCGTTTTCCCGCTTGGTATCGAGAAAGCGCATGATGTCCGGATGATGGGCGTTGAGATAGACGGCTCCGGCCCCCTGTCGTGCACCGAGCTGGTTGGCATAGGAGAAGGAATCTTCCAAAAGTTTCATGATGGGAATGATCCCCGATGACTGGTTCTCTATCTGCTTGATCGGAGCGCCTGTTTCGCGGATGTTGGTGAGGGATAGCGCCACACCGCCGCCGCGTTTCGAAAGCTGAAGCGATGAATTGATGCCGCGTGCGATCGATTCCATGTTGTCCTCGACCCTGAGCAGAAAACAGGAGACCAGCTCACCACGCTGCTTCTTGCCGGCATTGAGGAATGTCGGTGTCGCAGGCTGGAAGCAACCGGATATAATCGCATTGGCGATTTCCCGTGCCAGAATCTCATTCCCCTGTGCCAGTGTCAGCGCCACCATGCAGACACGGTCCTCATAGCGTTCGAGATAGCGCTGCCCGTCGAATGTTTTCAAAGTGTAACTGGTGTAATATTTGAAGGCTCCAAGGAAGGTCGGAAAGCGAAACTTCCTCTCATAGGCGCGGTCGAACAGGTCGCGGACAAAATTGAATGAATATTGGTCCAGCACCTCGCGCTCGTAATAGCCCTCGTTCACCAGATAATCGAGTTTTTCCCGCAGATTATGAAAGAACACCGTGTTCTGATTGACATGCTGAAGGAAAAACTGCCGGGCGGCCAGTCGGTCCTTATCCAGCTGAATTTTCCCTTCCTCGTCATAGAGATTCAGCATCGCGTTGAGCGCGTGATAGTCCAATACTGCTTCTCCGGCCTTCAACGGCTGTTCGAGCGTAAGCGTGTCCAAAATCGTTCCAATCCGTTTTTGACTTTAATAACGTCCTCGTCTGTGCCGAGTAGTTCGAATTTGTAGAGATACGGCACCTGGCATTTGGCTGAGATGATGTCGCCAGCGATGCCGAAAGTTGTTCCGAAGTTACTGTTCCCGGCTGAAATCACACCGCGGAGGTTTGAGCGGTTATCCGCATTATTGAGAAAGCGGATCACTTGCTTTGGAACGCCGCCCTTGCCGCCATCGCCGCAATAGGTTGGAACCATCAGGATGTAGGGTTCGTGCATTCTCAACTCTTCGTTGGAGTTGATCGGGATACGCGTTGCGCGCACCCCCAGCTTTCCGACGAAGCGATGGGTGTTCTCAGACCGGCTGGAAAAATAAACTATCCCGCCCATCAGGCCAGATCCCCACTATGCCAGTGAGTTGATCATATCCGGGCGAAAACCGGCCCAATGCCGATCACCGGCAATCACGACGGGCACCTGGCGATATCCCAGGCTTTGAAGCAGCGTGAAAGCATCGGCATCCGTGGAGACATCGATGACGTTGTATATCACTCCGTGACGATCGAGGGCTCTGGTGGTTGCCGTGCATTGAACGCATGTGGGCTTGCTGTAAACGATGACGCTCATTGGTTCTTTTCCTGAGGCTCCAGACATAAAAAATAGTTTCGGCAACTGGTGCTGCCGATGTGATCGATGAGAGAATGGGTATGCATGAGCGGATTCATGGTCGGCTCTGACCGGATTGCTCACACTTGAATTTCACTCGGAATACTGGATGTGGACTTCACCCCGTCGAAGATTCATGGAGAGATCAGGGGAAGCGGTATGCGCGAAAGTGATCCGCAACATGTTCGCGACCTCCCGGGCACCCCGCCGGTGGACTTGCTCGGAACAAGGCAGGTCTCCTGGCTCGCGGGTCACTGCATCTGTTCTTGCCTTCCCAAAGCCCACCGGACCCAGTGACAGTATCGAACAGATGCTCGCCGCTTACAGTTGCGGGGGCAGCTTCGGCATTGCAGGTTGTTATAGCACTGCTCACCGAATTCCCGTCTTAGCTTCCGATCCTCACGAATCGGAAGAACCTTGAACGCTATATATAGTAGTTGAGATTTTGACGACGTCAACAGGTAGTATTATAAAAATAACTAAAATCAAAACCCATCTGATCCATGAACTTCAAGGTTAGAGTGCTCGGTTACCGACATTGGGAGCCATGGTTAGATTCATGTTGGTATTTAGCGATCAGCTACGGGTTAAAACGAACTTGACTGTCATCCGCCGAAGGACCGGATGCGGGCCAGCCTACAACGAAGTGTTCAGGCGCCGTTGCTCGCTGACGATCTGGTTTAATTCCGCGATGACATGGAAGGTTGCTCTGACGGGCAAATGCGGTCGCAAGTTGATTATAGCGAGGTTGTGTCCATGTGATGTTCCTGCCTTGAGACTTACTATTGCCAGGGTAGTACTTTTTCAGGCAGCCATCGGGAACATGCCGTCGCCAGCCCGGCAATGAGGAAAACGATCAGCACGGAGAGCGGGGCGACGGCCGCTGCTGCAGTGGAGTTTCCCTCATATTGCAGGGAGAATACCATGACACCGATCGTTTCGTGTCCGGAAGACCAGAGTAGCGCTGAAAGTGTCAATTCATTCATTGCGGTCATCAGAACGAGTATGGCGCCTGCAATCGCCGTTGGCATGACACCGGGCAGGAAAATTGCCCAGATGCGGCGCATCAGGCCCGCCCCCGCGATCAATCCGGCTTCGTCGAGCGATGGATCGGCGGTTTCGGCCGCGGCCGAAACCGGGCGCAGGACGAGCGGCAGGAATCTCACTGCATAGGCGATGAACAGAATGGTCATCGTGCCATAAAGAGAGAGCCCGAGAACAGGTAAAGGTTGCAGGAAGGCGAGTATCATTCCGAATGCCACGACGGTTCCGGGAATGACCCAGGGAACTTCCATGAGAATGTCTATTGTCCTCAGTAGCTTGCCCGGGTAGCGCTGCATGAGATAGGCGAATGGAACCGAAACGGCGATGCCTGCCATGGCGGCCGCACAGGCGAGGGAGAGCGAATTGGCAAAGGCCCGCAGGATCGCCGGGTTGGACAGAACATCCGCAAACTGGGCGAAGCTGGCCGTATCGAGCCCGAACCTGACGCCGATCGCAGGCAGGAATGCCGTCATGGCGAGGGCTGCAAGCGGTGCGACGGCGATCATAAGAACGGCGAGCCATACCACGATGCCGAAGACCGGTGCCCTGTGAGAAGGTGTGAAAGCCTTGCCTGGCGGCAGGGGAGCGAAGATTCCGCGCATCAGAAGGCTACGGCATAGCAACGCCGCGGCGGCGATGGCGGTCAGAAGAAGCGCGAGGATGGCCACCTGTCCCGCTGCTGCGGGGCCGAAACCGTTCAGGCGCTGATAGATGAGGGTGGTCAGAACCGGGAAACGTCCCGGAATTCCAAGAAGTGCTGGAACGCCGAAGTTCCCGATGGCAGCCGTGAAGGCCAGCAGTGCTCCCGCCATGACCGACGGGAATACAATTGGCAGAACAATGCCCGAAATGATCCGGTGCGGGGGAGTGCCGATGATCCGGGCGGCTTCGATCAGGTCGGCGGGCAAGGTGCGCAAGGCCGCTCGGGTTGCAATGAAAACGAGTGGCATGTGCTCGATCCCCATGACCAGAGCTATTCCTTCGCCGGAATACAGCGGGTTGGTTCCTTGCGATGGCGCGAAGCCTAAAGGGGAGAACATTGGCGAGTGCGGTCCGAGGAACTCGATCCATGCCAGCGCCATGGTCTGGGAGGGGACGATCAGCGGTGTCAGAACGAGAAAAGCAAGAAGCGGCTGCGCGCGGAGTTTCAGAAAGCCGGCGGCGAGCGCCAGTGTGACGCCGATCGTATCCTCTCAACCCGATGACGTCCAGCACATCGGCGATGCGGTTTTGCCTCTCGATCTTCGACAGCCGGGCGATCTTCAGTCCGAATTCGATATTACCCCGCACGGTCATGTTCGGCCAGAGCGCATAGGACTGGAAAACCATGCCGAGTTGGCGGTGTTCCGGAGGCAGGCTGAATCCGGAATTGGCGACGGTCAGATTATCGAACAGGATTTCGCCGTCATCAGGACGTTCCAATCCGGCAATGATCCGGAGCAACGTAGTTTTCCCGCAACCAGAAGGACCCAGCAGCGCAAAGAATGCACCATCCGGAATCGAGAACGATGCTCCATCGATAGCGGCTCTTCCGTTGAAGGATTTATGAATATTGCATGCGGTCAGCCTGGGCACGAAAGTCCACCTTCCCTTGAATCCGATGTTGTGGCTTGAAAAAAGCTACTCTTTTAAGCCAAGCGAAATTTTATCGCGCCCATGGATGACAGTATTATAAAGTTAAGATGACCATCGAATGACAGTTTGTTTGGTGGCGTAATATGTGCCGTTACCACTACGCTGGTCCTCAATCGGAATGGTCGCGTTTGTCTCGGATGCAGTGTTGTTGGTAATGAGGAGATGGGCTTGCCAGTAATGGGTGGGGGATTGTCGTCCGGCTTGAGCCAGATCATTGCCCTATCCCAGCCCTGTTTCTTTAGGGAAAGCTCCTAAAAATGTACCCCACGTGCTTTAAACCTTCGGCATGGGGGAATGCTCCCTGGGCAGAGACAGTTCCGATATCATAGACCGGATGATGATTTCTGTCGGTAATGGCGGCGGTATGGTATGCCCTTCGTAAGTTGTGATCAAATATTTTTCATTATTTTTTTGTATGATGTTATCAATTGATTTATGCGGCAAATAAAATAATATCCTCTTGTGTTTACACTGGTTTGTACAGATGCATACGAGGTAAGGGGGGCGTATGAAATTTGTCGCTGGACTTTTTGAGATCATTGCAGGGATTTTCTTCCCCGGGCCACTGATCCTGATCCCGATCATTCTTTTCATCGGCGGTCCTGTGCTCATAATTCTGTGTCGAAAAGGAGAGATATCGATCCGGGGAGGATGGAGGCTCTTTTTTGGCTCGTTGATCCTGACCGGTATCGCTGGATACTTTTATCTGGATATCAAATACCCGACTTACTCCTGGCGGCAAAAGCTGACAATCGA
>Ga0153997_1000291_pt1 | contig 14844 bp, 10 predicted proteins | sample TSNC081MetaG_FD_104750 | JGI IMG/M metagenome (GOLD analysis project Ga0153997, IMG submission 104750) | Attine ant fungus gardens microbial communities from North Carolina, USA - TSNC081 MetaG | ecosystem: Host-associated > Fungi > Mycelium > Unclassified | place: USA: North Carolina, Lumber...
ATTTAGGCTCCCAATATACGAGCCAATTATTTGAAAGTTATATGGAAGAAAAGCAAATGCTCCATTCATTTAGCCAGAAGGGAAATCCATATGATAACGCATGTATAGAATCATTTCATTCCGTATGAAAGAAAGAAGAAATCTATAGGAATACCTATAAAGATTTTAAGGAAGCCAAAGCAGCTATCTTTAAATATATAGAATCCTGGTATAACAGAATTAGGATTCATAGCAGCATCAATTATATGACTCCGCAGCAAAAAGAAGATGAGGCATTAGGAGCTGCATAAAAGAGTTCGACTTTTTGTGTCCAAAGTATTGACATAAGTCCATTATTTCATTCCCTCTCTTTTGGGGCGTTTATTCCGATACGTGTGTAGACGGAGCCTCCTTTGCAATATTCTTAATTTCAACAGGCTGATCCGTATCAGTACTCACGAACAGTACTGCGAAAAGCTTGAATTATATCTCTCTGGTTGATTGTTTATTAAATTAAAATGCTTGTATTACTTCTATTTCTACACTTTTGGAAAATTGGAAGTTATTATTTTCTATTCGGTTTCCTCTTAATGAACAATAGCTTTATAAAGTCATCAAACATAGAACTATCGACTAGCTCGAACATTACCCATTTCCCGTCATGGTAGGTTTTAGCTTCATCATAAATTCTTTGAACGTTTTCAGAGTAATTTATCCTGTCTGCTTCAAACTTTTCCCTCTCATCTTTTCCAAAGATAATCATAAAGCCAACGCAGTTTTCTCTTGCATATAACGCACATAATGTCTTACCACCTCTGCGATATTTGTATTCATATGTCCATGTTTTACCGCCTTTATTCCAAAGTTGATCCATATCATATTTTTCATCAATCATGAAACATAGTTTCTGCCATATATCATACAGAGATTGTCCGATTAAAGCTGTCATTTCTTCAGCATTTGGTATCTTATCAAGCATTGTTTTTCCTCCTTTGCAAATTGGAATTTATACATTTAGCTTATCGTCAAATCAAATAGTATAAAAACCAAGACGAATCAAAGAACTTTCCCTTATAAAAATTTTCATTCCCAAGCTTCTTTGCCGTCATACTGAACATGACGCAACCATCTGGACATACAATATCCTTGCTATATTTGCCATTACAATAAATAAGAAAACAATTCCGTTATCACTACGCAGTGCAGGCCGGCCAAACATAATGGATTTTTCCCATCCAAGGAGTTTATAATAAAACTCGCATAAGCCTTGCTCATCATTACAATCGATCATTACATTTCCTAAACGTACATTATCCATTCAAAATCTCCTTCCAAATTTCAAGTTCCGGTTCATTCCGTCAGACTAATCCAGTAAATATACATCGGTTTTCCATCAGAATATGCTTTTTCTTGTATTGGCTTCCCTCCATACTTCTGAATCGTTTTAATAGAACCTATATTGTCGGTATAGCATCCAAGCATTACCTTATCTAATTCTATTTCCCTCGCATATTCAAGTGCAAGTCCAAGTATTTTTGTTGCATACCCCTTACGGCGTTCCGTTGGCCGTACCGCATAACCGATATGGCCCCCGTATTCTAAAAGAAATGGGTGTTGAATATGATGCCGAATATCAATCATGCCAACTATTTCCCCATCTTCTTTTCGTACTGCGAAAAAAGTAGTGGATGGCACCCAATCATCTCCTGCCGTTTCTGCCTTTCTGTATTTTTCTGTATGCTCTAACCATTCCTTATATTCTAGCTGGTCTAAAAGCCCACTACCATTAATCACTTTTTCTCCATAATCAAAAAATTCTTTTTTAAACTTATTTGCTTTTAATTCATGTTCTTTTATCGGCAATATAAGTACAATATCGTTCATTTGGCATACCTCAAAATTCTGATTTACACAACTAATTATATCACACACAATCATTTCTTTCATCAACTTTTTTCACATATTTCCTTAATTCTTCTCCTCTTTTTTCTTTCGAGAATATATTCTATAGAGTCGCAGTTTAAGAGAGTTCGATTTTCAATAATTATTGCATATTCAGATATCCAATTAGAAAAATATAGGGGCAGATAAACCACAGATTTTCTTGTGATTTACATGCCCTTATTCTTTGCTATGATTAGTCTGTAACTCATAAAAAGGATGAAGCCCACCCTCGTAAAGTTCGCTTCGTTGAACAGCACCACGTCCTGAAATACGAAGGACATACAGCTCATCAAGTGTTCCGGGTCTAACGATTTCACATTGATCCCACCAATAGTGACGCAGCCCTCGTTTGCATCCCAATAGCGGGCAACCAGACGTGAAATCGTGCTTTTCCCGCTACCAGGCGGCGCATCCTGCCCACGGCAATCTGGTGATACAAAAGCTCCGGCAGAAGGGTAAGCTCCGCCAACACAGGGCCATAGATTCTTACTACAATCAGCAGGAACATGAGCTGCCGGATAAGTGCGATATTGCCGCCGGTGAAAAGATAAGTTCCCGCAAAAACCGTGATTCCGATTCCCGCTCGAAGTACTACCTGCGCATCGCTAACAAAAACGGCGATTTAGATACGCTTATCCCCCAGAACGATTCCGGCTGATTCATTATAAATGATATATAGGCATTTTGACTTTGCATCAAAAGATTTCTACTATCTTCAGCATCCGAAGCAATTCTCAATGGTTTGCTTTACATACCACTGGTATTCTCGACTTTTAGAAAAGCGGATGCGATGGTAATATAGAAAAATAAAATTTTCTACTTTTCAAGTATATCGGGCAAAACATCACAAATAGAATCATACTCTTTCTTACAAAGTGCCCCTGTCCCACTCTGTTTGATGTTTCCTCCTCCGATTCCCAATGGAATCATATTTGCCAAACGAATGGATACCACTCCTGCTGAAGAATCCTCAAGCCCTACAATAGAACTGCGGTGTGCACGATCAAAGCCAAGTCCGACTCTTGCCGTCTCGGCATATAACCATGGATGTGGTTTCGGTGCTAACTCTCCGATCGTACCTGCCTGGCCACGGATGATGGCTGTTCCTGCTGTGATGACCGCATCGTAAAAATCCAGTGGGTCTCCCATCTGTAAGGTTTGAAATACTGATAGAATTTCTGGCATTGCTTTTTTATATAGTCCAGAGGTAACCAGGCCAATAAGAATGCCATTCCCTTTTAGCTCCATGAGAAATTCTTTTAATCCTGGTGCAGGCGTAAATGCCCCTTCTTTTCCTCTGTTTTTTAAGATCTCATCCATTTCGTAATCTGTGATTGCAAAATAATGAGCTCTTGCATCCTCTACGCTTTTATTCGGACAATATTTTGTGATGCAGTATTGCAAATGCTCTGATACCGAATAACCGGATACATATGGTTCATCTTCTGCTTCTAATCGAAAACCAGTGTCTTCTGTTAAAGCTGCCATCGTTCTTTCAATAATCCACATCCAAAAACTTTCACTATGTACACTGGTTCCATCCAAATCCATTAAAACAGCTTTCGCTGGCGCATCATAATCAATATCTTCTACTGGATATATAGCAGGATATCCCATGGCAGATTTTACATAGCAAAGAGTTTTATCTGCAAATGCAATAAAATCCACCTTTTTATCCAAGGGAGTAAAGATGGCTTTGACCCCATCCTTGCCTACTTTAAATTTCCCTTCTCCGCCAATTTCCAAAAAGGTAAATCCACTCATGTCCTCGATCGTGCCAAGACCTTTAAAGTACTCTGCCATGTTCTTATTCTCCTATTTTAGTTCTTAATTCTATCTCTACCGTAATAATTTTATTTGCTTCTATATGCAAATCCACTTGATAACTTCCTGTAATTGGTATTTTCCGAATACGCTCCTCTAGCAGATTCGTTTCGTAAGCATTCTTGATGGGATATGCCAGTAGAATCGCACCTGCTGCTGCCCGATCATATTCGTTATATAATCTCATGATAAGGTTCTTTGATCTTTCAGCCTTTTTGAAACAAGAAAGGGATAAATCTCCTTTTACTTCATAGAAACTATATACCGAGGGTAAGGTTCCTGCTGCCTGCTTTGCCCTGCAAGTCTGCACAGCTTTCACCGGGGTATTGAACTTTTCTGACCGCTTTATAATTTCACTTTTTGCCCAATTACTTTGCATCGGCATAATTGCGTAATGATAACTAAGCAGCTGCATGGATTGCCCACCGTTTTGGTTTGAAAATTCACCTGCACTTCTCCATTCAGTACAGATAATATTTTTCACTGCCCTTAATAAAGTAAATGCCATTGTCCCGTTGGACTGATTACGTACCTCGTATTCCCCCAAAGTGTCCGTTAGGATCCCCAAGCCGCGTCCATCCTTTGTATAACTTAAGAATTTCTGCATCGGCTGGGTAGTCAGTTCATTGTAATATTCACCTTTTGAGTCTCTTAGAGGGACGATATTTCGTGTATCTACTGTAAAGTGTCCTTCCGCATCTACCATAGCACCATCGACCTGACTGTCAAAGAGTACACTTAATTTATGGTCTTCTATACATTGTTCTACTTCCACCCTTACTTCGACTTGCCTGGCATCTTTTTTCAAATTATAATATGTCGTGATTGGAAGTACTTTCATCTGTTTGGAACGCTCACTCCTTCCCCGAATATAATTCTGTGGACGTTGTCCATTTGTAGGCAATTTGAAGGCAATTTTCACTCCAATCGTTGCGGATAGCGGCCCATTTTCCTCTAGCCAGATATCTGCTGTCATTCCTTTACTGGTGAAGGTTTTGTTACGATAGGGTGGATAATACATCCAGTAGTCTCCAACATCACCGGTGCTCTCATAGTAGTTTAGATTCTGATACGCTTCTTTATTCCTTTTATCTTGTAAATTAATACTTCCATCTGCGTTTACCATAACTTTCATGTAAGCATTTTCCATCTCTGTTGGGGAATGTGCTAATTCATTACCCATAGTCGTTCTGGTCTTCGCCCAGAATTCGGTCTTCCGATTAAAATGCACCGGTTCACATACTTTATACATTATATACCCGCCTGCCGGTATTTCTTTCGTCTCTAAAAAAATACAATGTCTGTCTACATACATTGGAAAGGGTCTTGCTTGTAAATGTACCACCGGTACGGTCTTTTCTTCTCTGGAAAGCGCTTGTATTTCACAGCGTTCACCCCTTGCATTTTCAATTTGAAATTCCCAGATATTTTCCTCTGCCGGGGTATCAATATAGACTTTCACAATCTCCCTTCTTGCCTTGGGATAAGGGTTAAATACGGCCAGCAACACATCGCTTTTGGCATATTCACTGGTATCCAGCTGACAAAGAATGTGTTGACAACAATCGTTATAGATGACATTGGCGATTTCAAAGCTTTGATTCAAACGATACATAACATCTTCCACTGTCTTATCTTGTGTTACCCCATTGATCGAGTCATGCGCATGTGAAAGAAGCATATAGTTCTTAGCCTTTTCCAGAAATTCTTCATCGTAGTAATTTCCTAACAACATACTTACTACGGAAAATGGTTCCGCACCGTAGAATAAAATATTCTGTACTTTTTTATTCAGCGTTTTAATATACGGACGAGTCATCAAGGCATTTCCAGAGAGGGAGGTAGTCGGACCATCCCGCATCTCCCCCTTAATTATGGGTAAATCCTCCCAGGGTAGTTTATCTTTCATTCTCTCTACGTATTCTTCTAAGGAAGAAGAAAGAAATACAATGTCCTCGCTCTGGGCATTGAGTTCTTCTAATAGAGTAACCAGCTGAGGCTGGGCTGTTGTCGAATCTGAACCATCCATCATTGGACGTTCATCAGGAAGCACTGTATCATCCATGGCATGCCATGCTTTTTTGATACTCTCCTTTACCTTCTCTTTGTGAATGTATTCCGTATTTTCAAGCTTAAAATAATCTTGAATAGACCCATCTTCATCGGCTTGATGATAGATTTGTCCATCTACTCCCGGTATATAGCGGTACGAATCTGATTTATATGCTTTTCCACTCATAATCTCCAAGTACACATTCATAAAGAAATTGGCTCTTGCGTCTTCTCCAAGCCTTGTAGCGTAAACAGTGGTTCCATCAGCACCTTCCCACTGAAATTCACAATGAGGTGCTCTGGATCTATCTACATTTTTTGATACGATGACGGTATCAATCCCAAAACCTTTATAGATTTGCGGTAATTGAGATGGCTGTCCCCATCCAAAAGATTCATACCCAATTTTCAGGCAATCACCTAACTTTTCTGCCTCCAGCATTCCCTTTAACAGATTGCGTATCATGGATTCACCATTGATAGGGTATAAATCCGGTAAGGTATACCATGGTCCTACGGAAATCCGCTGTTCGCAAATCAGTTTTGACAGCCTGTCTTTTTGCTTCGGGCGTATCTCCATATAATCGATTACTGCTGCAACCTGTCCATCAAAGAGAAATCTTTGATACTCCGGATTTCGCTCCAGTGTTTCTATTAATTCATCTACGAAATGTACCAGGTACATTCTATTTTCCCAAATGGGGTACCGCCATTCCCGATCCCAATGAGTGTGTGGAATAACGTACCCTTTCTTAGATTTTTCCGCCATATAATTTCACTTTCTTTCCTTAAATTTATCTGCTAAAACTAACAGATTACTCGTTTCGCACCAACAACTACCATTAAAAACACCGCCAATACAAACCGTCCCTTCCCAATCAGACATATTTACCCGTTCACAAATAAACCCTTCCGGCAGTTTTTCCGGTTTGCTTGGCTTATTTTCATAACTTTCTATATCCAATAAACTTGCATCTTTGGGAACACTCCATGAATAAATCGGGCGGTCGTTGGTTGACATATATTGACTGATCGTTTCTGTAATATCTTTAAATAGTTCCAAATATAAATTATTTCCAGTCCATTGATAAATTTTATATAGACTGCTTCCAGACAATGTACATATTCCTCCAGCGGAATGTTTGTTTTGTACATTTGCAAAAACGCTCCCGATCGTCTTCATCTGTAATCTGGCAAATTCACTCAACTCCGGAAAGCTGTAATTGTAACTAACCACCCAGCTACTGCAAAAATGAAGCATATATTCGCATCGTTTTAACCATTCTTTTTCATTTGTAACATCATAGATTTGCACTAAACTTTCCAGTAATCCAAAAGCACTTTCACTATCCGGGCACTGTAATATTTCTCCCGGACCACCTGTTGTATATCCTCTAAGCGCATCTCGCTCAAAATAATGTCTTGCGCTGTCTACCGCAACTCTTAAATATTCTTCATTTCCAAAATACCGATATGCACTCACTAACCCGGCTGGCGCAATTGCCGCACTTGTAGAACCGCCAACCACAATTTCTCCAGATGTAAGATCTACAAACTGACCAAACTGACCATATGTATCCCATAGGTTTACAAATGCGTCTGCCAACTTTCTTGTACCATTTACAAAGGATATCGGCACCTCCAAGTGACGGTCTTCCATTAATTCAAAATGTTTAAATAAATAGTATAATACATCCGCAGATTTTCTAAGTAAAAGCCAATTTTCTGTTCCTTTTTCTGCAAACAAACCAGTCTTAACACGCCCCGATCCATCACAAGCTTCATAAAAGAAACCACTTTTTGTCTGGGTGCGAAAGAGATGTGCAAGAGTGCTTATACCTCTTTCCCGTTCCAGTTCTCCCCCCAATTTCATTAGTGCATAGGAGGACATTGCGCCTCCAACCCATCCCGGCTGCCATGTTTGCGACGCTTCGTCTGTTGTTCCAACCCCATAAAATTTCCCGCTTTCACGCCAGTTCATGGTATTAAACTTATTCTTTTGTATTTCAAATTGCTCATAATCAGAAAGGCATTTTGGATGTGTATCATCCATTTGCATACATTTTCTGTTTTCAAAAAATATCCTGTAAAAATCAGTAAAACTGTCACAATCAAATGCAAGGATTGTATATGGAATTTCAATCTCTTGGTTTTTCTCAAAAGAAATCCCTTTATCCACATAATCACGCATAAAAGGCCACTGATATATTTTTTCTTTTCGCATATGCGGATACGTGACTATAATTTTTCCTCTTTCGTATGATAACCCCAGGTTAATCCCATTGATTTCTTGTATTGTATAAAAAAGAACCGCTTTCTTTTTAGAATGGGAAAATATACCAACACAAGGAACACTTACATCCCCTGTTGTAACTTCAATCTTTCCGGTACCATTTTTCTCCATTCTCGGCACATCAGTAATTGTCACAGGCATATCAATTGCTGCTTCCGACGGTTTAAACATTGGGGGATAATTCTTTTTAAGTACATCAAATTGGTTGCCATCGTAGCAACACGCCGGAAACAATATATAATCATTTGCTTTTGCTTCAAATTCGATTTTATATACTAATTCTATATAATTATCATCAGATGCCTCTAGAAACTTAACTTTTGCATAGGAATCTGCAATTTTTTTTTCAATTCCTGCGTTTCTACTTTCATGTATTATCAACATTTTTTTTCCTCCCGTATCCCCCTTTTTCCTTATTCAACGATCCGCTTTGTCTAATGAAGTGTGTCTGCTACCAGAAACATACAGCGATGACTAAGCCATCGCTGTTTTGTGTACTTTTTTACTATTTTGATGCTACCCATTCATCCAACTGTCTTTGAACCTCTTTTTGAAGAGTTTTACTGCCTGCCGCTTCCATCTTTTGAAGCATTTCCGGCAAGATAACCTCTGGATCAACAGAACCAGTTGCCAAAGATAGCACATACTCATCTATCACCGCACTGATACTAGCAATTTCGGTTTGAACAGGAGATGGATCAAATACGAATCCTAATGCAACAGAAGCTTGTGCTGATTCATTAATTTGAATCGTTTTTTCCCAATCGTCTTCTGCCTGACCTTCTCTAAGGAGTCCATTGAATTGATTTCCATACATCCAGTCCATTGAAGGATTATAACCTGAATTTTCAATTGGAATCGCATAGTTTCCTTCTCTTGTATAGTGAACACCTTCGATTCCAAAACAAACCAAATTATAAAGCTCGGGGTCTGTATTTAATTGATTTAAAAACATCATCGCCCGCTCTGGATTTTCAGATGTTCTGCTGATTGCCGTCATGGTTGCTGTTATTCCGGAAGTTGTAAGATAGGAGTCAGAGACTGTTTGAAATTTAAAGTCTGAACCATATGTTATTGATTTTAATGCGTCAATTCCCGGCTTGTATGTGGAAATCACTTCGGACATTGTACGCCCTGCCTGACAATCTGCTTCGGTATCTACCAAGGTAGCGGCATCACTTCTAAAATATCCTTTTTCATTCCATTCGCGCATCATCTTGAAAAATTCCATCATTTCAGGTAATTCAAATTGATTAATAACATTATAATCTGTATCGTCAAACTTCACTACTGCCGGAAGATGTCTTCCTGCGAGTTCATCATATCCAAGTGCCGGAATATAATGATTTAAGATAGGATCCTGACTGTTACCCATTGGATACATATCGGGATTATCCGCTTTTACTTGTTCCAATAAGGGGGCAATATCCGCCAATTCTTTAACAGAAGATAAATCAAAATTGTACTCATCTAAATATTCAGTCACTGAACCAATTGCTGTCTGATATGACCATACTTGATAATTAGGAATTGCATAAATGTTACCATTATTTTTGGAGACTTCCCAGGATGCTTCTGGTAGAAGATCTTTTAAACCCTGTCCATATTCATCAAGTAAGTCATCAAGCTCTAAAAAAGCATTTTTGGTAATGTTATTATAGAAATTATTGGACCAATGGGCTGTGTAGCACATATCAAATGGATCTTGTGATGCAATCATCAGCTGCATTTTGTTATCATAGCTGCCCCAATCAGTTTCAATAATTTTCACCTTTACATTAAGTGTATTCTTCAGATATTCTGCAATTGCTATTTCTACACTTTCGGTATCCGCTTGTGGTCCACTTCCACCCACATACCAGGTTAATGTCACCTCTTCCAAGCCACTTTCAGACTCTGCACTATTGCCCTCTTTTGACGTTTGTTTTTCCTGGGTTGTTTGTTCTTTTTTTACCGAACATCCTGCCAGTGTACCCAATGCCATTGCGATTGTCGTTAGCAAGGCTAACCGCTTTTTCCATTTCTTATTCATTTCTACTTCCTCCTCCATAATTTTTTATTTTGAACAGACAAAAATGTAGTCTGCTGCAATCATAGTATATTCACCTTTATTGTTCTTCATCGAGTAAATCTACACCTTGCGATGTAAACCAACTATCTGCCCTTTCCTGGGCGCACTTAGCCCTTCACTGCGCCAACTGTAAGACCCTTAACAAAATATTTCTGAAAAAACGGGAATATAATTAGCATAGGTCCCGCTGCCAGTACACACAAAGCCATTCTTGCGGTTTCGCCAGGTATTTGCGATCGATCGATCGATATATTCCCAGCGGTTAATGATGTAGCTAAAAATTGTATATTATTCATAATTCTATATAAATAATATTGAAGGGATGTAAGCTTCGAATCCTCTATATATAGCATTGATAACCACCAGTCATTCCAATACGTGAAAGCACAAAATAGTCCAACTGTTGCAAATGCAGGCTTTGAAATTGGTGCTATTATTTTGAAAAATATACCAACCTCAGAGCCCCCATCGATTTTTGCCGCCTCGACTAGTGTTATTGACAGATCTGAGAAAAATCCTTTCATTAAAAACACATGCCAGGGGATAATAACATACGGAAGAATCATTGCCCAAATAGTATTTTTAAGTCCATAGTATCTCGTAATCATTATATAGGATGGGACAAGACCGCCATTAAACAACATAGTAAAAAATACCATAAACGAAATTAACCTGGAAGCTTTAAAATCCTTTCTTGCCATTACATAGGCAAGCATACTAGTAAAAAGAAGGCTAATCGCCGTCCCAACCACAGTTACAGCTATAGTAACCCCATAAGAAGTTACTATTTGTTTAGGGCTTTCTAATATATATTCAAATGCTTCTAATGAAAACTTGCTGGGAAATAATTTGTAACCCTCCTGAGCTAAAGCCAATTCGTCTGTAAACGCTGCAGAGATAACAAATAAAATCGGTGTTACACAAAATATCGCTGCGATTATAAATAAAATGTGAGTCAATGTTTTTTGAATATAATGGGCTCTCTTATTTTCAATCATTGTCAGTAAATAGCTCCTTTCTTTTGCAAATTTTTCTAAAAAATAGCATGATCAGGGTTTGATTTTTTCACGATCAAATTACTTGTTAAGACTAATATAAGTCCGACGAAAGACTGAAATAATCCAACTGCTGATGACATACCTATATCTCCGGTTACTCTCAATGCTCGAAATACATATGTATCAATTACGTCTGTTGTTGCATAAAGTCCTCCCGAATTTCTTGTGAGGAAATAAAACATTCCAAAATCCGAATAAAATATCTTTCCAATTTGCAGCAAAGTCATCATAATAATAACCGGTTTAATATAAGGAACTGATATTTTTAACATTAACTGAAGTTTATTCGCACCATCTATTGCAGCTGCTTCAAAATAACTTGAATCAATTCCGATCAGTGCCGTATAAAAGAGTAATGTCATATAACCAACATTTTTCCACAAATATGCTAATGTTAAAATAACCGGCCATATTTCCGGCTTATAGTACAAATTTTCAGGGATTTTTCCCATACTTTTCATCATATTCGTTACTGCTCCCATCTCAGGGCTAATCATGGCATATAGTATATAACTTGCAACCACCCATGAAATAAAATAAGGAACAAATAATGCGGTCTGATATATTTTAACTGATCTTCTTCCTAATTCAAAAAGCAACAAAGCCATAATGACCGAAATAATCAGTGTCAAAGTTATAAAAATAAAATTCAATCCCAACGTGTTCCTGGTAATACGCCATGCATCTTGTGAACTAAAAAAGAATTTGAAATTTTTCAAGCCCACCCAATCACTTCCAAGAATTCCTTTAGAATAATCAATCTGTTTGAATGGAATAACAATTCCAAAAAGAGGAACATAATAAAATGCTAAAAGAAAAATCATTCCCGGAAATGCTAATGCCCCCAACCCCCAATTCATTTTCGTATGAAAGAGATTTTTTTTCATACTATTCTTACTTGTCATTTTCTCACCACCTTCACCTCGTATATGTAGATTCAGGACATATCAACTTTTGCTTTCAAATACACTTAATACATAACACTGACATTCTACAACATTACATATGTAAGCCCTGCCTCTTGCTCATATAATAACAGTTTACATAGAAAAATCTACTGCAATTTCCACCTCTTACTAGAATAATGTCTCTTTTAACACCCTTGTAGCACCTTTTTTATAGTAATGTACCTTTTTTATATATCGTATTCTATTTACAGTTTCCTTCGAAAAGATTATAATGATCTAAAAATAAGATTTCAAATAATAATATTATCAAGGAGATGGCTCGATGAAGTGCTTCTTTAAAAACCGTCACTATTATAAAAAGATTGTAATTTTACTATCCTTATTTTCTTTTTTGGTTTTCATCCCTTTTACAATACTTATTTTCAATATTTCAAAAAATAAAATAATGAATACGACCCAAGTATCCAATAATAAATCCTTGCATCAAATGAAATATAATTATGATTATTTTAGCGAAGCGATGTCCAGTATTTCTCTATCTTTATACCTCAACAATGACAATCAGGCGCTCTTGTATAATCACGATATATCCGTATACCAATCTATTTCCCAGATGAAACACATTAAGGACACAACTGCTAATGTATATTCGTCGATTTATGCAGTATCTATCTTTAATGCCGGCAGAAATGAATTATTCACAACCTTACCGTCTGATCCGACGAGTTATATGGAAGAACTCTTAGTTTTCGTTTCCAGCACGCCCAATATCCCAAAGTTGAAACCAGTTCTAAGAGAAATAAATATTGAAAATGCAAATAGTTCTCTCTATGTGTTCTCGTACTTCATGTATGACTTTATGAATGACAATCAACCATCTGGATTCTTGGCAATTGATTTAAATGCGAGCTGGCTTATTGATAATTTTGTAGAAGCACAAAAGTCAACCGAAATAGAGAGCCATATCTATTTGGTTAATACAGAAAATAATAGAATAGTTACCGCAAACTATGCCAGCGTTCCTGAGGTTGACAATATGCTTTTAAGTCAGTTCTCTTCATTAAAAGACAGCCTCGAAAACAGTTCGGATGGTTCGTTTTACGTGGAAAAAATAGCAAATGAAAAATATCTCGTTACCCACCTTATACTTGATGAACAAAATAATGCTCTTGTACTAATTCAAAAATATAATGATGTATTCTCCGATTTTATTTCTCTTCGTCAGAATCTGATTATATTAATAAGTCTGTGGTCTATCATTTACATTGTCTCAATTATATTTATTTCACGGGAATTATATCGTCCAATTAGCAAACTCGCTGCTTATATTAACAACTTTGCGGGAAGCGACCATATCTCTGCCAATAAAAATGAATTTGAACAATTTCAAAATGTATACAAGACTTCGTCAGAAAAACTAAAAAATCAAAACAGTCATGCTTACAGCTTATTTCTAAAAAGATACCACCTTGAGCAGCTTATTATCAACGATTCAAAAATCGAATGGCAGAAATTCAAAAAAAGCCAGCCAAACCACTGGTTACTTGAGACCTCTCAGTATAGTTTTTGTCTGTTAAATGTCAAAATAGATAGAATTCAGAATGAAGCTTCCTTTGAAGATAATAATTCTATATTGCTCTTATATGCTGTACAAAACATTCTGGATGAATTGTTTAACAAACAATATCATGCCGAAATAATTCAAAGTGATTTTCAATTATTAGGAATAATTCAGGTTTCGGATGAAAACTACACAATAGAAATAAAAAAAATCATTCAGGAGGCTCAACACTTCATTGAAAAATATTACTCTCTTACAATCACGACTTATTTTAGTGATACCACGGATAGCCCGGAAAATTTCAATACACTCTACCTTCAGGCTGTCAAAGCACTAAAGTATGGATTCCTGTTTTCTCCCAATTCAATAATCAGCAATGAAGCAATCATGAAGAACCTTCAGAATTCTGAAAGTATGTATTCACAAGGTTTGGATAAAAAACTCATACACTCATTAAAATGCGAGAATCTGGAATACATTAATGACACTCTGGATAAAATTTTTTCTCAAATAAAGTGCTTAAACTACGATAATATTTTAATTAGCTTGATGACACTGATAAATCAAACGAATAATACCTTAAAGGAGATGGGTCGCTTTAGGAACACTTTGGCAAAAATACATTATGAACAAGTGTACCAAAAAGCAATCAATGTGGAATTCATATATGATTTTGAAGCTTATTTCAAAGATTATATTGAGGATGCACTCAATACAATCTCTCAAAAGAACGAAAGCGACAAGCGTGAAACATTCATACGGACTATCACTGATTATATTGACGTAAACTTTAGTAATAAAAGCCTTACAACGCAAAGTATTGCTGATTTACTTGGTCTTTCTAATAAGTATATATTACGAAAATTCAAAGAATATTGTAATATTTCTCTAAATGAGTATATATTACAAATCAGATTAGAGCATGCGGCCGTTCTTTTAGCAGATAATACGCTGCCAATCAGCCAAATTACTACAAGAATTGGCCTCGAAAGCGAGACATACTTCTACCGGCTATTTAAAAAAGCATACGGATGTACACCAAGAGAATATACACAACATTTAAAAAATCAATAAGCTGATGCAAAGGGAATTTCTTGTTGTTTTTGCTTATACTTCAAACGCCATAGAGGGAAATACCCTCATGCGAAAAGTAA
>Ga0153997_1000295_pt1 | contig 14753 bp, 9 predicted proteins | sample TSNC081MetaG_FD_104750 | JGI IMG/M metagenome (GOLD analysis project Ga0153997, IMG submission 104750) | Attine ant fungus gardens microbial communities from North Carolina, USA - TSNC081 MetaG | ecosystem: Host-associated > Fungi > Mycelium > Unclassified | place: USA: North Carolina, Lumber...
CCCAACATGATTCCGACTATTGTGAACCATATATTCTGAAGTCCTTGCAATTTACTCAGTTTTTTCTTATGAAATCCAAGCACATTTAAAGTCGCCAATTCCCGGGATTTTTCCGTATAGGAGAGAATCCCCAGATTATACAGAACAACAATCTCCAGTATAATTGCAGCTATAATTAAGATGACAATAATAACATTCATACTTTCCATAGTCGAATCGATACCTTCTCTCAAATCCTGTTTATCCTGTATCTGGAATTCTTTCTCGTTTATATAAGCCTCTTTATCCTGCAAGGTTACAAAAGAAGTTGCATTCATGGTAAATCCTAATTCTTCATAGGCCGCTTGACTAATATAGAATCCCTGAGAAATCGGCGTTTTTACAATAGCTGTAATTTCCACATCCCACCATAATTCGGAGCCATAAGCTTTTACCTTAATTGTATCGCCTAATGAGACATCCAATAAAGATGCTGTTTTACTCGTAACAGCGATTCCGCTGGGAGGAAGAGTGACATATTCCTGCTTCGAATTATTAAATCTGATATAGTCATTTCCGTTTCCGATTACAGACAAACTTGTCGACTTCAAATCCGCAGTTGTTTTTACCTCAATTGCGATCTCTTCCAAGAACTGAATCTTACGATTGTTCTCCAATTCGAAAAGTTTTTCGGAGGAAATATGTTCTGGAAGTGTAACCTTAGTAGTATACGTCATAAGATCCTCATACATCCAGGACGTCATATAACTTATGGTATTCTTAATTCCAAACCCACATAATGTCAGCATCATACAACCTGCGATACCTAGAATCGTAATAAACATCCTTACTTTATTACGCATCAAATCTCTCGTATTCCATTGTATTCTAAAGCTTCTGCTCATCCACCATCTGGATTTTTCCAAAAAGGTATGGCGGTTTACTTTCGGTGCTTTGGGTCTTAAAATATCAGCGGCAACTCCCTTTAGTTCCTTTTTACAGGGATAATAGCAGCTAAGCACACAGCATAGCAGGCAAAACATAATAGCGAACAAAACGCGAGGTGTCATAGCAATATTCCAATAGGGCATAGTATAAAGCTCCTTTTGTATGGTAAACATCAGCTTAGAGAGTAAAACAGGTCCTAAAATGGTGCCCAATACAATTGCAGCTACCCCTATAAAAATTCCATAAGATAAGTAGTGTGTAATAATTTTTCGGTTAGAAAAGCCAAGTGCCTTTAAAGTACCAATCTGTCCTCGCTGATTCGTTGTCAATCGTATCATAGTTGTAAACATTGTAAGAATTGCGATTAATAAAAAGATAAGCGGGAATACTGCTTCCACGGCTCTCATCTGTTCGATTTCAGAGTTAAACATGGAGACCGAGGTCTGGTCTTCCGCCATAATTCTAACTACGGTCATATCTTTAAAATAATTTTGGGTGAGAATATCTATTTCCTCTTTTGAAGCATCCGTCTTTAATAAAATCTGAGTATATGGAATCTCTGGTAAAAAATCCAATTCCTGATAGCCTACAAATGCATACCCGTATGTTGTGTGGTCAGGTATAACCGTAGATACATCCCTTATTGCATAGATATATTCCGGGTGCATAATCAGTCCTTTAATCGTAGCCGATACCGTGTGTCCTGCTACGGTACAAGAGAAGGTGTCTCCGAGCTTTAGACCATTTTGGGCAGCAAAGGAAGAATCCAGCCAAATCCCTTCCTTATCAACAGCAAATGCTTCCCCACTTACTAAGTAACTTGTTGATAGTTCATTTTTCTCCTCGATATTTAACTGTATCGTTTTATCATTACCATCTGTAAGCGTTGCATTTACCTGAACCCGTCCCTCTGCGCTTTGGATAAGTTCGTTATCATTAAAATAATCAATATCCGTCTGCGTAAAACCCGTACTCATCAGAAATACATCTGCCAAATTTGTTCCCTCATAGAACTTAATGGCAGAAGCAGCCATTCCTTCCCCGACCGCATTCATTCCGGCAAAAATAGCAATACCGAGAAATAGCATGATAAAAATAGAAAGGAATTGTGTCTTATTAGATTTAAATTCTCGTATCATTTTTATTAACAGCATTACCAATTCACCTCTTCCATAGGTTTCGGGTTTTCATTCACAAAATTGTCTCTAATCTTACCATTTCTTATCTGAATGACCCGGTCGGCCGTTTCTGCTATTTCTGCATTGTGCGTAACAATAAGAACAGTATGACCTTTTTCACGGTTCATTTTTTGCAAAAGAGATAGGATGACAGTTCCGGTTTCAGAGTCCAGAGCACCCGTAGGTTCATCACAAAGGAGTAACTTTGGATTTTTGGAAATGGCTCTGGCGATGGATACCCGCTGTTGTTCCCCGCCGGATAATTGATTCGGAAATTGATGGAGATGTTCCTTTAATCCTACAGATTCTAAAATTTCTTTGGCATCGTAAGCATTTTTAGATACTTCCTTAATTAATGCCACATTTTCATAGGCGGTCAGGTTGGGGATCAGATTGTAGAATTGGAATACAAATCCTACGTCTGCAGCCCGGTAGCTGGTCAACTGGTCATCGGTGCAACTGGATATATTATTACCGTCAATTATTATATCCCCGGAAGTAGGTGAATCCATCCCTCCCAATAAATTCAAAAGTGTACTTTTTCCAGCACCGCTAGGACCTAGTATAATAACAAATTCTCCTTTTGGGATTGTAAAATCAATATGGTTTATTGCGTAGAAATCTTTATTTCCAATCGCATACTTCTTGGAAATGTGTTTGCAGCTAATATAATCTTTCATATGTGTAGTTTCCTCCTCTTTTAGAAAAACCAGATGACGGCGCAAAATATACCGTTAACTTGTATTATTTATTCCTTCGTAACAGCTCCTTACCATCTTAGAATATTTCTTTTCGTGAATAATGTAAATAGAACAGAGCCTTAAAAAAACACTAATTGAAAATCGTTCTTTATTAGAAATGGGTAAGCCAAAAACAGTCTGGTTAAACAAAAAGTACCAACGGATTACTACCCTTTGTTATTTAATGAAGTAATATACCTCGTCTTCTGTTATTCCAAATATAAGCAGTACAACTAATATAACTAATGTGATAGAATATATCTATATACTTTGTGTGAAAGGAATTATAATTATAAAATTCCAAATATTTTAGGAGGAAACAGATGAGGAAAAAAGAAATATCATTAAGAAAGCTTATTATAATTGCGATTCTATTAATTATAATTCCATTTACTATATGCCTTTTGGGATTTAACCTATACACAATTAATTATAAGATTAATGAAGATCTGGCAAATAGTCATCTGCAGAAAATACAGCTTTATATTAGTTTGTGTGAAGAAACGTTAAAAACAAGCGAAGAATTCATTTCCAGCATAACCGGTAATGATACTAATTTCACGGTATTAGAGCATAAGGGTGATTCCATTGAAGCATTCGCATCCTCTTACAGCATATGGAGCAAGTGCAGTGAGTTTATTAAAGCACAAAACATGGCGGCAGGATTTTTTATTTATTCAGAAAAAAATCAGTTATTTCGAAAAGTATATAATGGAAAGATTGACAGTGCGAAGCGATTAGAATTAAATGAGAATATAAAAGAATTTCTATCAGAAAATCAAGATAATGCGAAGCGTGGATGGATGGCAGCATCCATCGGCGGCCATAATTACCTGCTTCAGATTCAGGGAAGAAATGGTGCATATATTGTTTATGCAGTAGATTTAGAATATATCAGTAAGATGGGGGAACTAAAAGAAGATACGGATAATATCCTTGTACTGTTTGATAAAAACGGGAATCGTTTATCAACGACTGATGAAATAGAGGACAATATCAGACTGGAAAGAGATCGCAGCTCCTATTATATTACCAAAGATAATAAAAGATATTTTGCCATCCAATATTATTCTGAATACATTGGAATAAATTCAGTCTATTTATCCCCGTATAGAGGTTTAATCAATACAATGAACCCCATCCAATGGACGCTGTTCATTGCCTCACTTTTAAGTGTTATGATTATACCGGTCATTTTATATTTGCTCAAAAAAGCATTTTTTGAACCATTGAAGCAAATGACCAGAACAATGATAGCGATTAAGCAGGGAAATATCAAAATAAAAATGGACACCTCAAATTATATTCAGGAATTTCGACAGGTGGATGATGTATTCAATGATATGATAAAACAAATAACAAAATTAAGGATTAAAACATATGAAAAAGAAATCGAGATACAGCAAATACAAATGCAGTATCTCCGAATCCAAATACATCCTCATTTCTATTTAAATTGTCTGAAGAATCTATATGCATTAGCAGAGAATAGAAAATTTAAAGAGATACAGAGTATGATATTGACCTTCTCCAATTATCTACGGAGTTTATTGAAAAATCAATCCATGATTGTGTCGATGTCTTCTGAACTGCAGAGTGTGGATAATTATATGAAATTATTAAAAATTGGTTCTTCTGTTTCCATCCAATGTAATATTAATGTCTCTCCGGATTTAAAGGATTTTGAAATACCGCCGCTTTCTATTTTAACATTTGTGGAAAATTCCGTGAAGCATGGAACGTTACCCAGACAGGAATTAGAGATATATATCAAAGCAATTTTGTTAAAAAATGAGGAAGAAAAATTCGTAAATATTACAATTATGGATAATGGACCAGGTTTTTCCGATGCAACATTAAAAATATTAAATAATCAAAATGATATGAACAAGGATGATTGCCATATCGGGATCAGAAATGTAATAAAGCGGTATTCAATTATGTATGAACATCGAAGTACATTTTTATTTAGCAGCTCTGATGGAGCTCGTGTCGAGATTTTTGTTCCCTTTGACAGAAAGGATGTGAATGAATGGTAGTGCTTATTGTAGATGATCAAACCATTGTGGTTAGTGGTATATTTTCTGGGGTAAATTGGAAAAGGATTGGAATAGAAGAAGTATATAAGGCCTATAATGCATTTGAAGCGCGGGAAATATTAAGGCAGCACAGAGTAGATATCCTGGTCTGTGATATTGAGATGCCTGCAGAAAGTGGACTATCACTTGTGCACTGGATAAGAGAACAAAATTATTCAATGGAGTGTATTTTCCTGACCGCACATGCAGATTTTGAATATGCCAAAAAAGCTATTGAACTTGATGGTTTTGATTACATATTACAGCCTGCCAGGTATGAAGACATTGAGATTGCAGTAAGTAAGGCGGTTATGAAGATCAGATCGAAAGAAGAAGTTATGGAATTCTACTCTTATGGTAAGATGCTATATAACAAGAAAGAGGTTTTATTAGACACCTTGCTAAAAGACTGGTTCAAAGGAGAGGTAATTGACCTGAAAAAATTACTGGAGGATTTGAAGAAGCTTAATATTACGATTAGCGAAGATAGTAAAATTTATTATATACTATTTCACATAGTCAGAAAGGATACTGAGGAAGAATTGGAAGAGTCATTACTTAAGTATTCATTTAATAATATTATATCGGAATTGTTTGCACATTATGGGCAAAAGATCTTGTTGACACAAATCGATATGAATAGTTATTCTTTCATTATTTATTCTGATCAAAATCTAATAATTGATAAAGCGGGAGTAATTCGTCAATTAGAGAAATTAATTGATGTATTAAGAAATACTTTTCTTTATTTTATTGCCTGCTATATAGATGACGTAATGTATCCGGTGGATCTCCGGGATACATTGAAGAACCTGGGTAAGATGAAAGAGGATAACGTTATGTCAGAGAGTGGAGTGTTTTTATTGAAAGAACACAGGGAAATAAAAAAAACAGATTATGAGCTGCCAGATACAAAATTATGGGAGAATCTATTGGTAACCGGATGTGCTATGTCTGTGAAAGAAGAGGCACTTAATTATTTAGAAAGACAATCTTCGGTGAAAGGATTAGACGGGCAAATGCTGCGAAGATTTTATCAGGATTTTATGAAAATACTGTTTTTAGTGGCAGAGAGAATAAATCTATCTTTGTATGAAATATTAGATGAGCAGGATTATATGGAAAATATGACCAATTATTATCTTAGTCTGGAGGATGTGAAGAAATTCGTAGAATATTCCATGAATTGTTTTGGCGCCTCACCGCTGATTGAGCATGTATCAATGAATCAGATACAGAAAATAATTCAATATATTCGAATGAATATTGAAAGTGATATTCGGCGCAATGATATTGCTGAAGCGGTATATCTGAATCCCAATTACATTTCTAGATTATTCAAAAATAAAATGAATATTTCGTTGAAAACATTTATCACGGAAGAAAAAATGAAAGTAGCTCAGGCTTTATTGAAAGAGACAAATCTTCCGGTTAGTATGATTGCTGAAAAAGTGGGGTATTGCAATTTTTCTCATTTTTCTCAGGTATATAAAAAGAGCAGAGGGGTAACTCCGGTAGAAGAGAGAAAGTGCGATAGAAAATAAGGCTTAAGAAGCCATGGAGTTTACTGATTCTATGTGCGTTAAGGTGTGTTTTTTAATAGTAAAAGTTACTTTTTTGATAGTCTTTAAATTTCTTTTTTCTACTGGTAATAAATTTAACAATTCATGTTACAAATATGGTGGCTTTTCGTAATCTTTTTATTTATAATGGCACTAACAATAGGCATTGATATATTTAATTTGAGTATATCAATTATATGTTAGGAAGGAGAAGTTTTATGAGAAAAAGTAAAAAAATGTTGTCGCTATTCCTAGTATTTGTTATGATACTTAGCATGTTAACCGGATGTAGCAAGGAGAGTAATGAAAGCAATAAAAGGAATGATAGTAATGAAACCAATGTGAGTGAGGAAAGCGATGCAAGTAAGGAAAGTGATGAAACAAGACAGGACGAGATAAGCAATCAACAAAACGATTTATCGGATGAATTATCTAAGCAGGAACCTTATGTGGTTAAAATCGCCATGGTTGGTGATGCTGCCACAGATGACTGTAACGCAGTTGCCGAAGCTGCAAGCAAGATCACAGAAGAAAAATTTAATACTACAATTGAATTAGTCCGTTTTGGATATGGAAGCTACATGGAAGAATTAAATCTTATGCTTGCATCGGGTGAAAAATTGGATCTTTTTACAGCCTTTAGACTTAGTGTGACAGCAGGTGCGAATGCAGGACAAATTATCGCCTTAGATGAATTGCTGGAGAACTATGGACAGGACATTCTCGCAGATATTCCAAAAGAAGATTGGAAATGTACCAGTCTAAATGGGTCAATCTATGGCGTTCGTAATAACAAAGAGCTGGCCAGTGGTTATGGTATTGCGATGGTAACAGAGATTCTGGAAACACTGGAAACTGATATTACAGAGATTAAGTCAGAGGAAGATTTGACTGCCTTGTTCAGAGAAGTAAAAGAAAAGTATCCGAATGTATACCCGATTGTAACGGATCGCGGGACAATGGAATGGTATAATGCATATTTAGATCCGCTAGGCGGAGATTTTGGTGTTCTGGAAGACTGTACAACGGACAGTTCGGAGGTGGTTAATTGGTTTGATTCTGAAACCTATAAAGAACTTGTTAACGTTAGGCATAGTTGGGTAACAGAGGGGCTGATGATGCCGGACCCATCCACAAATTCAGAAAATGCAACCGATTTACTGGCAGCCGGCAAAGGCTTTAGTTTCATTTCTAATACAAAACCGGGAATTGACGGAGAGCTGGAACGGCAAATTGGAAAAAATATTACCGTATTGGAGATCACACCGCCATTTTCATTGACAGAAAGCTTGAGTAATATGTGGTATATCCCACCAAATAGCCAAAGTCCGGATCGGGCAATGCAAGTATTAAATGAAATATATTCTAATCCGGAGCTGACTAATATACTAATTAATGGATTAGAAGGAACACATTTCGAAGTAGTCGATGAAGAAAAAGGGATTATTGATTATCCCGAGGGTGTTGATGCATCAAACACAGGTTATTCGATGGCGGCATGGGCATGGCCAAATGAATTGATTTCTTACACTTGGACTATGGACGATCCGAATGTTTGGACGGATACCATCGCATTTAATAAAAGTGCAATTAATTCTAAAGGGAAAGGCTTTATGTGGGATAGTACGGCTGTTTTGAGTGAAGTCGCAGCTTGTACCAATGTAAAAGCAAAGTATTTTAATTCGATTAATACAGGAGAATTGGACCCGGAGGAAGCGATACCGAAATTTGTCGAGGAATTAAAAAGGGCAGGTGTAGATACAATCATCGCAGAAAAACAAAGGCAGTTCGATGAATGGCTTGACAGCCAGGAATAACGGTATGTCAGGATGGGAGAAACGGATGGCTTCTAATATTCAAAAGCTAAAAAAAATAAAACAATTTATCCCTCTTTATTTGATGATGTTACCGGGAGTACTGTATCTGATTATTAATAATTATATTCCAATGGCTGGAATCATTGTGGCATTTAAGCAATTTAATTATACAAAAGGCATTTGGGGGAGTGAATTTATCGGTTTTAAGAATTTCGAATTTTTATTTAAGAGTCCGGATTCATGGCTGATCACAAGAAACACCATATGCTATAACTTCGCATTTATTGTGATTGGTACCATTGGTGCTATCGCAGTTGCAGTTCTCTTAGATGAGATTAAGCTGCCGTTTGCAAAGAAAGTCTATCAGACGATTATACTGGTTCCCTTTTTGATTTCAATTGTGATTGTAAGTTATATCGTATATGGTTTTCTAAGTACAGAGACAGGATTTATTAACAACTGTATCTTAAAGGCTCTTGGAAAAGAGCCGGTTTCTTGGTATTCATCTCCCAGGTATTGGCCCTTTATTCTCATGATTGTTCATGAATGGAAATGGATTGGATATAACTGTATCCTTTATTATGCTACTATTGTTGGAATCGATAAAGGATATTATGAAGCAGCAGTGATCGATGGCGCAAATCGTTTGCAAAAAATCAAATATATTACTTTACCTGCCCTAAGACCAACGGTCATTATCTTAACCTTAATGTCAATCGGAAATATCTTCAGATCCGATTTTGGACTATTCTATCAGGTACCAATGAACAGCGGGCCTTTGATTGATGTAACGAATACAATTGATACCTATGTCTATCGTGGTTTAATGGAAAATAGTACCTTAGGCATGTCATCCGCAGCAGGGTTATACCAATCTTTTGTAGGATTCGTATTGGTTCTGGGAGCTAATTTATTAGTGAGAAAGTTTGACGATGAGAACGCACTATTTTAAGGAGGAATAAAATGGTTGAAACCAGAAAAGCATTTCAAGTGATTGCTCATATTATTATGATAATGCTGGCATTATTTTGCATACTTCCAATTATTTTAATGATTACTTCTTCTTTCACAAGCGAAGATGCATTGATCCTGAATGGGTATTCCTTTTTTCCTTCAGAAATTGATTTTACCGCTTACAAGTACCTTTTAGTGGATTCAACCGATATCATCCGGGGATATATGGTATCCGCAGTTGTGACAGTAATCGGAACCACATTTAATGTTACGGTTACCACACTGTTTGCGTATCCTTTATCAAGAAAAAATCTGCCGGGCAGAAGGTTTTTCATGTTCTTTATCTTCTTTACGATGCTTTTTAATGGAGGATTAATACCAACTTATATCATGTGGACGGGGACTTTTCATATCAAGAATACGCTGTTAGCACTAATACTGCCCAATTTATTGATGAACGCATTCTATGTTTTTATGATGAGGACCTATTTTACGACCAATATCCCCAATGCGGTAATTGAAGCAACAAAGATAGACGGGGCGGCTGAATTTCATATTTTAGGTAAAATCGTATTACCGATGTCAAGGCCGATCATTGCAACGGTTACCTTAATGGCAGGATTGTCTTATTGGAATGACTGGCTCAATGGTTTGTATTATATTAATACCGATAAGTTATATAGTATTCAGGTGCTTTTAAATAAGATGCTGCTGACTTCGTTATTTTTGAAAAGCGGTCTGGGGAAGCAGATCCTTGGCAGCGTAGGAGAAACAATACCAACCTCAGCAATTAAGATGGCAGTTGCCGTATTGGGCGCATTGCCCATTCTGATTGTGTACCCATTTTTTCAAAAATATTTTGTCAAAGGTATTGTAGTGGGGGCTGTGAAAGGGTGACGGGTTTGCAGTACGGAATTGGATGCATGTTTAGGCAGGTATCTGGAAGCTAACATGGATAAAACACGCTCTAAGGTGATAAGGAACTGCCGGGAAATGTCTTCGCCAACTCGTACAGCTTATTTTCCCACAGTTCCTGGAGCGCATTTGAAAAATCATTACTCTAGGCGGAAAGAAAATAATAGTAAAGGAGCCATGCAGCGTATTGATTCTTTCAGCCTTACTTATTATAACAGCAGCGCAGATCAGTCTGCAAAATGCATGGATGTAAAAAATGGCAAGACCTGAGAAGATGAAGATAGGAGTAATCGGATGCGGAGCAATTAGTGAAATATATCTAAAAAATATGACAAATCATTTTTCAATACTGGAGGTGAAAGGGTGTTCTGATCTTATTGAAGAGCGAAGTAAAAAACACTCACAAGAATTTGGGGTGCTGCAAATGACAAATGATGAAATTTATCAGGATCCTGAAATCGAAATAGTACTAAATATTACCAGTCCAAAGTCTCATTATGAGATATCAAAAGCAGCTTTGCTGGCGGGAAAACATGTATACAGTGAAAAGATGATGGCGGTAGAATGGGATGAAGGAATGGAATTAGCCGCCATTGCAAAAGAAAAGGGATTGCGGCTGGGATTTGCACCGGATACTTTTTTGGGTGGGGGCGGGCAGACCGCCAGAAAATTAGTGGATAGTGGTATGATTGGAGAACCTCTTTATGCATCCGCATTAGTTGTCCGTGGTTATCAGCCACAGTGGGAAGTGAATACTGATCCAATGCCGTTTATTGTTGGCGCAGGCGGTGGAATTCCATTTGATATGGGTGGCTATTATTTACATGCTATGATTCAGATATTAGGCAGTATCAAAAAAGTAACCGGTTTTGGAAAAAACAATCAGGCAGAAGGAGTATTTTTAAACCCCAGAAATCCCAAATATAAGGAACCAGCAGTTGTAGAGACACCGACAATTTTAACCGGGACTTTAGAATTCGAAAATGGTACCTATGGAAGTATTACGACTATAGCCGATGGATTTGGTGAAAAAACTAGGCTGGAGATTATTGGAACGGAGGGAATTCTCCGTTGTCATGATCCGAATCTATTCGGCAAACCAATTTATTTAATCAGGAAAAACGAAAATGCGGTTCCATATGAGATGCCATTTACTCATGGATATGCAGACGGAGACTACAGAGGACTCGGTGTTGCAGATATGGCATGGGGAATCAGAAAAAACCGTCCTCACCGATGCAGTATGGAGCTCGGATTACATACCTTTGAGACAATTCATGGATTATTAAAAAGCGGAATCAGCAATAAAGTATATCATATGACGACAAACTGTACAAGACCTCTGCCATTGCCATCCGGTTATACCATAGGTACGATGGCAGAAGCTTGTCTGGATCATGAATAGAAAGCAGAAAGGAAAGAGGAACTTGAAGCATGTCTAAAATAGGATGCAATACCATTACATGGGGAGACATTACATCACGGGAACAGTTTTTTCATGTGATGCAGGAAGTGAAAGACTGTGGTTATGATGCGGTAGAAACCGGTGTGGAATATCTTACTGAGAATGACAAACAACAATATGATGGCATCGGCTTGAAATTTTTAGCATCGCATATTTGTCCGGATTTGAAAAATTCCGATACGGAGCTGGAAATTGAAAAAGTAAAACGCATGGTTCCACTCATAAAGGCTCTTGGCGGAGAATTTTTATTTGTATCAGCACTTAATTATCAGAATAAAGCAGTGGATGATTATAAAAGGGAAGCCGAAATCTTTAATCGTTTTGGAGAGATTGCAAAAGGAGCCGGAATCGTATTTTGTTATCACAATCATCATTTTGAATTCAAAAAACAAAGGCTGGGACTTAATATATTAGTAAAAGAAATGGAGCCTGAACTGGTTGGTTTACTTCCTGATATCGGCTGGGTTACAAGAGGGGATATGGAGCCTGTAGACTTTTTAAAAGAATTTGGTGACCGGGTAAAAGCAATTCATTGCAAGGAATTTACTTTTGATGATCATTTCACGGAACTAGGAAAAGGAATTGTGGATTTGAGAGGTGTTTATGAATATGTAAAAGAACGAAATCTATGGATGATAGCCGAACAGGACACTTGTAACGGAACAGCAATGGATTCGGCTAAGCAGAATGCAGCATATCTCCTGGAACTAACCAGGTAGTCTTTCAATTAGCTAGCTGCTATTCAGTGTCTGCCCACATGATCTCTGGTAATGCAGGGTGGCAGTGAATAATTACATTAGATATTATAGATTTTGAATATATATGAAGGAGGAGATAAATATATGTATCTATTACCAGAACCCAGGGAAAAAAAGTATCTGAAAGAAGAATTTGTATTACAATATGATACTGTAATTACAATCGCAGAGAAACAAGGTGGTTTATTGTACGAGAGTGCCTTATTACTAAAAGAAGAAATATTACTAACACTGGGTTTTCTATGCCGCATAACAGTCGGCAGACTAAGAAATGACACCCAAGCAGACCCTTCTGCCGCTACATCCGCCGTACCCAACGATATAATGGGTGGCATCAATCTGGCCGTAGATAAGACTTTTAGTGAAGAATCGTATGAATTATCCATAACCCAGGAAGGAATACAGATCATTGGCGGTGAAAAAGGAATACTCTACGGCATCCAGACGCTTCGACAGATTCTGGTGCAGGAAGGAGCAGTACTGCCGGGGATGGAGATCAAAGACTACCCTGCTCTCAAAAACAGGGGATTCTACCATGATGTAACAAGAGGCCGCATTCCTACCTTATCATTTCTTAAATCCCTGGTAGACAAACTAAGCTTCTATAAGATCAACCAATTGCAATTATACGTCGAGCATAGCTTTTTGTTCAAAGAATTCAGTGAAGTATGGAGGGACGATACTCCATTACAAGCCGAAGAGATTCTTGAACTGGATAAATACTGTGTCAAACGTAATGTTGAACTAGTCCCATCGCTATCCTGTTTTGGGCATCTCTACAAGATTCTTAGAACTAGGACCTACTCCCATCTGTGTGAATTTCCGGATGAGCGTAAAGAACCATTTTCATTCGATGCAAGGATGGCACATCACGTTCTTGATGTATCTAATGAAGAAAGCTTCACTTTCATAACAAATATGATCGACGAATATTTGCCCCTATTCTCGTCCAAATACTTCAATATATGTGCGGATGAGACCTTTGATCTGGGCAAAGGAAAAAGCAAAGAACTGGCAGACAAAATAGGTGTTAGGAACCTGTACATTGACTTCCTCAATAGAATCTGCCAATATGTCGTATCAAAGGGCAAGATTCCAATGTTCTGGGGCGATATCATTCTGGGTTTTCCAGAGGCAATCAGCCAATTGCCTCAGGAAACGATCTGCCTCAACTGGGGTTATGCTCCTGATGAGAGTGAAAACCACATTAGAAAACTGGCCAAGGCCGGTGCAATCCAATACAGCTGCCCAGGAGTCAGCGGATGGAATGAACTAATCAACCAAATGGAAAGCGCCTATCACAATATATTGCGTATGTGCACCTATGCCCATAAATACAACGCTGCAGGTGTCTTAAACACAGACTGGGGCGATTACGGTCATATCAACCACCCCGAGTTCTCCAGTGCCGGAATGATATATGGGGCAGCGATGTCATGGAACGGTACCCCCGTATCCTTTGACACTCTAAATAAAGCAGTATCCGTCATCGAATACAAAGACAGAAGTGAAACCTTCATGCACATCGTTTCCGAAATAGCCCAAAAATCAATCTATAGATGGAACTATATGGTAAAATACAAAGAACTAAATCAAAAGGGCGCAGCTTTGGAGGGTATTAAAAGTCTTCTGTCAGAAGTGGATTTTACCAAAATAACGGCCGCCAATGAGCAGCTCATTGAGGATGAAAGGAAACTCTGCCGTTTGCTAAAATGCATAGACTCTTCAACCAGAAAAATTGCCCATCCCTACCAGATCGCCACCCGTGGTATCCACATCTTCAACGCTATCGGGGAAATAGTCGGCCAGCTTGCAGCAGGTAACCTGAGCAAACAAAGTTCAGATCTTAAATTACTAGCCACCCGGTTAGAGTATTGGCATAATCGTTATAAAGAGCTGTGGCGCACTGTTAGTAAGGAGTCGGAGCTGTGCAATATCTCAGACGTTATTTATTGGTATGCAGATTTTCTCAGGGATCTATAGGGGAAACGCCCCAAAAGCCAAATCGGACAAGGTATTCCGCTTGGGCGGAACTGTATTAGACCTCCATTAACATTTGATTCAATCGTGCAATCTTTTTTAAGTCAGTTTTATAGATGGAGAAAAGAGAAACTCTTCTAATGTTACATTTTCTTCTTGAAGTGCACCCCTGATTCAATTCACCAAAAGTGCCAATCTGCTGATTCTTTGAAGGCTCTAGTGTAGCAGTATTTGGAATAGAGACACTTTAATAAGCCCCGCCGAAACCGGACTTTGGGAAATATATTCTTATATCTATTTAGGCGGTCAACTTAAGGCAGAGTTGACGGTATGCAGGACGCTTTGTCCTGAACCAGAGTCTGATGCCCCCTTTTGCATA
>Ga0153997_1000297_pt1 | contig 14732 bp, 13 predicted proteins | sample TSNC081MetaG_FD_104750 | JGI IMG/M metagenome (GOLD analysis project Ga0153997, IMG submission 104750) | Attine ant fungus gardens microbial communities from North Carolina, USA - TSNC081 MetaG | ecosystem: Host-associated > Fungi > Mycelium > Unclassified | place: USA: North Carolina, Lumber...
AATAGTTATATGTATATTATTTAAATTATCTATATATTAATAATAATTATATTTTTATAATTAATCTATTTTATTAAGAATATTTTTTATTAAAGATAATTAATCACTTATTTTAAGTCTATAAAAGTTATTATCATGTAGATAAAATAAAAACAATAATAAAAGGCAATTACGAAAAGGAGGGTGTTAATTCCAGCTATTATTATAATTATGAGTATAATAATCTATATGTAGAGGGGGGGAGGGAGTTAATTATAGCAAGAATTCAGTTTATAACTGAGTACTTTCCTTTAAAAAGAGACTATAATTAACTTTTAAGGCAAAATTCTATGAATTAAGCTCTGTAAAAGAGAACCAAGAAAAATTATGAGCTAATTTACCAGCTTTAATACATCTCGCGATATACTCGCGTGTAAGACCTGTGCGTTCCTGAGCCATTCTCAAAGAGTCATACTTAGCAATTAATGTTACTTTATCTGCTTTATACTCATATACTACCTTACTTCTAGAATGATTCTTACGCATTAATTCTATAGTATTTAAAGATCTTGAAGAACCTTTTAAAGGAAAATTAATTAAAGGTTTATCTTCTATTAAACCTTCGTTAGATTCTGTAGCTTTTAAAGCTTTCTTAATCTTTTGATTATCCGAAAAAGAGCTTACTCTTTTTAAAATAGACTCATTTGAATGTTTAAATCCAGTTAAACTTTCCGCTATTTTTAAGATATTATATTTAGGGTTTAAAGCATCAAGATAATATTGCTCACGTTCTAATACTGAACTCACATCACAATACTCAAGAATTTCAAGAGTAAATTTTGAATACCCGTATTTAACCAATGTATCATGAATCATACTTTTATTATTACTTTTTTCAGAGATAAAATCATAATTAAAATATAATCTTAAACGATTAGATAAATTTATTGAGCTACCTATATATGAATAATTATTCTCATTATTTATCCATCTGTATATACCCGCCTTTTTATAATTCTCTCTAATTATGTCTTGTTTCATAGTATCTGTATTACTATAAACTTTAATTGGAGCTATAATAGATAATAGAGTAATTTCTGATGAAGAAATAGGAAAAATTCCAAATATATCCATAAAAGTATAATTTAATGTATTTAAGTCATTCGCGAATGCTAACATAGTTATATAATATATATATTATCATGTTAATTAAAACATGATTTGTATTAAACTATCTTTTAATCAATTCTTGTTATTTATTCTTTTCCGGTAAGACTTTTAATGGCTACTTATTATTTATTTAAAATCAACTTGTTTAAACAATAAAGGGGGGTGTTAATTCCGGCTATTGTTACAATTATGAGTATAAAAGTAAGAAGGCCATCATTAATGCGAATAACCCAATTGCTTCCGTTAATGCAAAATAGCCCGACGGGGGGAGTTTATTAATTAGTTTAATTACTTCAATTAAAGCTATTAACTAATCTATTAGAACAATTACTTATTTAAAGGTTTTATATAATATAAACCTCTAAATAGTTCACCTGAAATACGATATTGAGCTAATTTAGCTTTATCTGCTTTTAGGTATAAGGATAGGGCCGTCATAGACTTAAACTCCTGAATAGTCTTATGATTTGCATCAGTTAGTAGAACTGATAGAGCATTAGGTGATTTAGAACGAGCTAATGCTCTTTCTTTTTGTAATAATCTAATCTCATCTGTATGAGATTTTCCATAGAAAGGATTATTCTTACCTAAGTAAATATCTTTTTTTGAAGCACTTATTTTCTTTATACTATCTTCCGTATGTTTATAGCCTGTAGAATTTCCAGCAACTGATAATATATTTAAAGTTGGTTTCAACGTATCTAAATACCATTGCTCTCGATCTATAGTATTTTCTATCTCACAATACTCTAATATTTCTAGACTAAAATTTGAATAGCCATATTTTAATATTGAAGAATAGATTTTACTTTGACCTCGATCAGGACTAGATATAAAACTATAAGTATAATATTGTTTTAGTCTTTTAGATAGGTTTATTGAACTACCTATATAAAATTCTCCTGTTAATATATTTATCCATTTATAAACACCTGCTTCCCCTTTATTGTCTTCAATAATGGAAACTTTATTCAAATCTGCATTAGAGTAGACTTTTATAGGGATTATACTAGATAATAATAACTCATAATTATTGGAAACAATCGATAATAAATTATCATTAATAAAAGTTAAAGAAATAAGAAATTCTGAAATTTCAGAGACAAAATTGTATAAGAGAATAATTAAAGATACACTTAAAAATTTTAAGGAGACAATCAATGATAAAAGGGGGGAGTTAATTCCGGCTATTATTATTATGAGTAAAGTAATAAGAAAGCCATCATTAATGCGAAAAGTCCGATTGCCTCCGTCAATGCGAAACCCAAAATTGTATAAGAGAATAATTGAGCTTTAATAGAAGGGTTTCTTGCTGTACTATTAACTAAGGCTGCGAAAACAGTCCCGATTCCAACACCTGCACCAGCTAATCCGATTGTTGCTAATCCCGCTCCGATGATTTTTGCGCTTGCTAACATTTTTTATATTATATATAATATCATGTTAATTAAAACATGATTTGTATTAAACTATCTTTTAATCAATTCTTGTTATATATTCCTTTCCGGTAAGATTTTTAATGCCCGTTTATTATTTATTTTTTTTTTTTTTATTTAATAAGACTTTTATTCTTATATCTCAGCTATTCAATTTTACTGATCGCCTAATCGGAACCTGATATAATTTTATCTATATTTACTATAGTAAATTTAAATAAAATCTAAGGGTTTAAATAAATTTTCCGTTTTTTAATATTTCTTACAATTCTTGAATGAAAATAATTAAAAATTTGGCGACTTTTCTAGTAGAAGAAAAAGTATTTACTTAAAAATATCTTCCGTCAGAAGGGGGATATTACACAAGAGGTAACATTTTAATTTAGGATAATGGTATATTAACCCCTACTATTTAAGAACTTACTTAGAAGTTTTCGATAATAATCACTCGTTTTTAAATAATTTATCATTATTAGTATAACGTACTATTGTATTTTTATCTACATTAAAAAACTTAGCAGCTTTTCTAACAGATTCAAAACTATTTACTAGTAAGTGATCAGAATTATAAACAAAATTGTACCTCCTTCTTTAACTATACTTATTTTTACTTTATGATTACCTGATTTCGAAATTCCTAACTTGGCTTCTTTCATTCTAACAATAGTTTCAATAGAATGAGTTTTATCATAAAATGGATTTAAATCGCCTGTTTTAGCTAAACTTATTTTTAGTTTAGTCTCAGTAGAATGAGATTTATTAAAATTAGGATAATTTTTACCTGTTCTATCAGATATGGCTTCGCTAATTAAAGCTTTAGTTTCAGCAGAAATTTATTTCCCGGTTTTAGCTTCGCTTATTTTAACTAAGGACTCTTCAGAATGTTTATATTTTAATGAGAAACCTGTTAATTTAAGTATATTGTATTCAGGTTTTAGAGTATCAAAGTAATGTTGTTCTCGTTTCAAAATCAAAATTCTAGCTTCATCTTGCGAGAAATTCGAGATATTTATATACTCAAATATAGTTAAATTAAATGCATAATAACCATGGAAAACTAAAACATTACAGATTCGACTTGTTTTTTATTAGAAATGTAAGTTTTATTAAAATAATCCTTAAATCGTCTAAATAAATTAATAGCAGAATCAATATAAAATTTACCTGATTCATTATGAGTCCATTTATAAATTTCAGTAATCTCTTTAGTGTTTTTTAAGATTATTCCTTTATTTTTTAAAAGGTCGTCATAAAATTCAACACCTACAGGTAAAACTAATAAGGATAAACATAAAAAATGCTCATTATAATCAAGAGTAAATAATTGTGAGCTTAGAAAAATTCCTAAATTATCAGAAACAAAATTTAGTATAAAAAAAATTAATCCTGCACTTATAATTTTTGCGCTTACTAACATTTTTATATTTTTGTTATTTCATGTCAATAAAGACAAAAATTATATTAAACTATTTTTTAATTAATTTTTGTTATTTATATTAATCCGGTAATATTTTTATTTAGACCACTCATTAAAATTAATAAACGAAACTTGCGGAAAAAAACTTACCTCAGGACAAGTAAAATAATATTGTCTAGCTCACTGAGAGGAAGGTTCTTGACCTTTTATTCCCCCACTAGCATTGTTTATTATTTCAAATTTTCGATGTTAGGGAAGGAGAAAAAGGAAAGGGTGAGATAAGACTGGGCTAATTTTTCTGGGGCCTGCACCCGCAGCTATATACGCGGGCCTCGGATTTTTTAAGATACTAGATTTATTGATTTATAATACTCCCCCGGGGGACACAAGGAAAACACCTTTACTTTAGTTAACATTAATTTAAGTCAATATTTAGGATAGTTTCTTATCACCGGCCCGGGATTTTATTAAATAAAAAGGATTATAGCTTAATTGGTTAAAGCGCTAATCAATTAATTAAAGTGGGTAATTAATTATAATTTTATTAAAATATATAAAAGGACTATAGTTTAATGGTAAAACAGGATGAGCTAATTTATTTATTAAATAATTAATATACTTAAGGATTATAGCTTAATTGGTTAAAACACTAATTTTAATTAAAATGGGTAATTAATTATAAAATTAATTATAAATATATAACAATATAAAGGACTATAGTTTAATGGTAAAACACGGTCTTGATAAGACCGCTAGTGGAGGTTCGATTCCTTCTAGTCCTATAAAATAATAATTTAATATTATCTAATTTTTTAATCTTAGATTTTACTAAGGTTTTTTATATAAGAATATATTTTAAGGAAAAAAGGGACGGCTAAATCCCTAGGAACCTTCCAGTATTGAGAATTTTAAATTTCAGATAATATTCCACAACTTTTTATAGCTTAATTAAATATGGCTATATTTAAGCTATAAAGAGTATTGACATGTAAAATAATTCATTGTCATTGAGATTGACCACTCTCAATAACAGTAGTCAGAGTCTATCTTTTGATCTGATATATGGGTCCATGATTTGGATAAATTTCGTAATTCTTGAATGGATTAGAAATTAATTAAGTACCGTGAGGGAAAACTCAAATCTTAATAATGATGACCATTTTTATATTTAATACTTAGATGCGAGTTACATTGCGTCAATTTTATATACCGTTAGCTTCTTTTAGTGCTTATTAGATGACGTTTATTTATTTCAATAAACTTCTGCTTTAATGCCTCAGTAAATTCTTAGTTTGTCTAATTATTTACATTTACCTTGAAGGGATACTGATATGTGAGATTCTTTTTTAGGCTTATCATTTCTATTGAGGGTTATAATGGATAAAGGAAATATAACTTTTTATGATGTAATTTATTCTTAGATGTTAAAGGTGGCTTACCTCCTTACCTTTCCCTTTAGAATTTATTGCTAACCTGATAGAATCTTTTCATATTACCTGTAACCAGTCGGAGAACATATTTCAAAAAATGACAAACTTACTCAATAATTTTCTTTTCCTTAATTCTTATTCTTTTGCTTTTTCTCAGCAGACAATACTATTTTTTTTCAACTATTTCTAAAAGTACTAGCTCTAATTTAACTTCTGACATTAATCCAAATAATTATTTTATAAAAGGATTTTCCTCTAATCAATTTTATGGGAATTCAGATACGGATAAGGCGGATATACTTCAGGACAATAAAGGGAAAACTGGTATTTATATGTGGTATAATAAAAAATCAGGAAAATCTTATGTAGGTAGTTCTATAGACCTTTCAAAAAGATTTAGTTCTTATTATTCTTTACCTTATTTAGTTAGAAGAAACAATAGTTATATATATAATGCTTTATTTAAAGATGGGTATTCTTTATTTAGTCTAACTATCTTAGAGTACATTGATATTTCTAATCTCCCAAAAGACCAAATTAAAAATTTAATACTCGAACGAGAGCAATATTATCTTAATAGTTTAATGCCCATGTATAATATCTTGGCAAAAGCAGGAAACTCTTTAGGTTACAAGCACTCAGAAGAGTCTCTATTAAAAATGTCAGGTGCCAATAATCCAATGTTTGGTAAAACAGGAGAAAGTAATCCTTTTTTCGGGAAATCACATTCAAGCGAGAGTTTGGAGAAAATGCGTAAACCTAAAAATGAATTACACAAATTAAAAATTTCTATAGCTAATAAAGGGAATATACGTAAAGGACATTCTCAAGAAATTCTAATTAAATTAAGTAATGCTAAAAAGGGTAACAAACATCCTATGTTTGGTAAAGTTGCCCTTAACGCAAGAAAGGTATATATATATTCATTAGATAATAAACTTGTTAAAGAATGTTCTTCAATTATTGAAACAGCTAAATGGTTAAATACTTATTCCATAAAAATTAATAAATATATTTCTAATAGTAAAGCTTTTGATAATAAGTATTTTATTCGAAATACAATAATTAATAATTAGTTATTATTATCAATTATAATTAATCAACTCTTGTCGGGCCTCCCTTTTTTTATAAATGACCACTCCTTTTATTACTTCCAGTTCCTAGAGGCACACCCCCCGTCGAAACGTCCTGGGGACTATTCTTTTTTTTACTTTAATTAAAAACTTTTTATTCTAATCAGGGTTCCTTATTGTAAAATAATTACAATTAACACCCACCTTTATTTAACTATAGGAATATTTTCCAGATAGCTTTTATGATAATGACTTAAAAGAGTAGATCTTATTTTAATTTTTTGATAAGACCGCTAGTAGAGGTTCAAGTCCTCTTAATCTTATTAAATAGATAAGTTAAGGAAGAATGTAAAAATTAATTTGCCCAGGTTAGTGATGATCAATCCCTCACTACCCTTCCCTCCTGTATTTATACATACAAAAAAGGGCCCACCGAGGAAAATATAAAAAACTAACCGGCCCGGGATTTTATAAAATTATAACTAACCACCTTTGGGATTAGTTTAAGGCTCTCTGAATCATAAACTTATTCTTTTTAGTTTTATATTATATTCTTATAATTATTTAAGAATAATTTATATTCAAATAATTATTTCCTGCACATATGCGAGGGGAAAGAGATAAAAAACTACCTCTCCCCTTGAATATAGGCCTTGGCCCTATGTTAAGTTTTTAATTTAAAGAGTAGTATCAAATATTTTTATATATTATATAAAACTTATCCCCCATGAGCAATAATTATTAGAAAAAAATAAACAGTTTTCCAATAAAAAATAAATAGTCTTTATATTAAAGGGACAACCGATTATCATTTTGGACTAATTTTAATGAAAAAATCTGGTGGGAGAGGGAGGAGGCCACGTACGTAGCCGTGGGTTCTGGCTCTGGAAAATGAAGATAATAACCATGAATATTTTATATCTTTTACTTTTTTTGGCTAATAAAATATAAATCATAACATACTTACTAAAAAATCTTATTAATATATTATTAATTACTAATTAATAAGAACATTATTTTATAAAGAAGATTATAAAAGAATAAGGGACTATAGCTTAATTGGTCGAGCACATAATTGTCGATTATGAGGATATCGGTTCGAATCCGTTTAATCCCGATAAATTAAGTTAGTATTTATCATACAAAATAAAAAAAAATAAACAAAACTCCCTCCCCCTTTGAGGAGGGCAACTTAACCTGGTCTTTTTATTTTCTTTTTAAATAATCTAACTTGCTGTCTTCCTATGGGAGGATTAAATTTTAATTATTTTTTATAAATTAAAAAAAAAATGCCTCAATTATTACCATTCTTCTTTGTTAACATGTTGTCATATTCTTTCTTGTTATTTGTAGTAATTTTATACGTATTATCTACATATATCTTACCTACATAACCATTACTTTTTTCTATAAGAATGGCATTAATTAAATAATACTCTTAATTTTTTTTGTTTTTCCTTTTACTTAAGAAATAATAGAAAAGGGGTCCAATCTTAACGAATTATATCCAAGTAGGTTGGACACCCAACTAAATATATTAAGAATATATTATAAAAGCTAATTTACCCAAGCCGGATGACTAATTTTTATAACTGAACCCCTTTCCCTCCCGCATTACTGCGAGGAAAAATTTTTTCTTTCTGAGGATGATTAAATTTAATAAAATTAAATCAAGCTTCCTCTGGGCTTAATATCGAAAAAATAATTTTAACTTTCCTCAGATGAGTCTGATAAAAAATATTAAAGGGCTCAGTTTAATTCTTAGTATTTTTTTTCTAAAAAATATTTTTAGAGTATAAAAGATGAAGGCTGTGCAAGATAAAAAGAAGATTTTAGATCTAAAATTTTATAAAATAAATTAAAAATTATATCTAGTAGAAAAAAAATTAATTGAGGAGAGAGAGAATCGAACTCCCTATAACCTTCCGGTTGCTTCATTTACAGTGAAGTTAGTAAAACCTTAATACAATTCGCCTCTATTATTTGTAAAAATTTTTACCCCCTCCTCTTTATAAGCTTATAGGGCTTAATGAAGAAATTATTATTGAAAGCACAGAACAAAATAGTTAGGTGTTTTTTTAAAAATAAAGAAAAAAGTAGTATTGATAGTGGAGCTATATATTTATCCTATGACTGCATATTATTTTGATTAGTTATTTTTTGAGAGTAAGAGTCATTCTTTTTAATAATATACGATTATTAAGACATCTAGAAATTGTCTTATAGCTATAATTAAAATATTTTGCAGTTTCTGAGTAAAATCTGAACTTATGTAATAGATAATAAAAGAAGGAGGGCTCGGGGGGTCTTTAGAAATGTTTTATTTTTACTAAACTAATTATAATTAATAATGTGCAGCTGTATATTAACCCTATAATCTTCATGAAGCTAATATTCTTTAAGTTATTTCCTTAGATGAAGATAAAAGCCATTGGTTTTTAAATAATCTATCGATGTTTATAAATCTTAAAATTCTATTATGACAACAATTAAAATATTTTCCTGCCTTTCTAACAGAAGAAAAATTATTTTCAAGTTTACCTTCTACTGAATATATATAAATAGTGGTTCCTTTTGTAGTATTAATTTTTGCTTTAGTCTTAGAATAAACTACCTTATCTTTTTGAATTTTACTTAATTTAGCTAAAATTTCTATAGAAGAAGTTTTACCATACATCGGATGATTTTTTTTCAAATTTAGCAAGCTTCATTTTAGCTAATGCTTCTTTAGTGTGTTTATAATCTAATGGGGAGTCCGCTATTAAAAGTATATTATAGTCAAGTTTCATAGTATTTAAATAATGTTGTTCTCTTGAAAGAATTAATTTTTTAGCTTCATCTTTAGATTAATTAGTAATATTTATATACTCAAATATAGATAAAGAAAATGCTGAAATAAAGTGATAAATTATTGCTCTGGAGATATAATTATTTGCTTGTTTTAAATAATAAGAAGAAGAATATTTTATTTTTTTTTTATTAAAAAGGCAAATTAATTTTTTTTAATAACCCTAAAGCATTAATCCTAGTCTTGTATAATTATTTTTTGTTTTTGTTCCTAGTATATAGGCTTTACAATTTTACTTTTTTTATTTTTAAAACTTAATAATTGTGATTCTAGGGGGTGTTAATATAATTTAATTATATTAAGACCGATAAATTAATGTAAGTTAATAGCGTCGTTTAAGTAAGAAGCTGTTAACATAGTGAAAACGTATGCCTGAATAAAGGCTATTGCAATTTCCAATCCAGTAAATGCGATTATAAACGTGAACGGAATAATACTTATGATTAAAAGTAAAGGTCCACCTATTACAGCTTTCCATGTAAATGTTGAGAATATTTTAAGTAAAACATGACCACCAATCATATTCGCAGTTAATCGTAACCCTAAACTTAAAGCTCTAGCGGCATATGAGATTGTCTCAATCATTACTAATACTGGTACTAACCCTAAAGGAGTTCCAGCTGGTACAAATAATCCAAAGAATTTTAATGCATGAGTTTGGAAACCTAAGATAGTAACACCAATTAAAATAGCAACACTAAATCCAATACCAAAAACAAAATGAGAAGATGGTGTAAATGAATAAGGTACTAATCCTATTAAATTAGATAATAATACATATAAGAATATTGTATATAAGAATGGTAAATAAGCTTGACCTTTTGTTCCTATTGTTGAATTGATTATACCTAAAATACTACCAAATAAAGATTCTTGCACTAATGACCATCTTGATGGAACTACTTTATTGTTATTTAAAGATAAATAACTCATTGCTAATACTAAGAAAGTAACAATGATTAAGTATAATCCAATGTTTGTTAATGAGAATTTTGCTCCTAAAAGTGGACCGCTTAAATAAATGAATTCTTTAACTTCGAATTGTTCTAACGGATTCATGTATACAGTAGTGTTTAAAGTAAACATTTTAATTTTATAAAATACTTGTTATTATATATTCGTATCCTATTTAGCCACTTAGATTAAACTCAAATAATCATAGCAAAAAAGTTACCTAAATAAGGGAGGGTATTAATATAATTTTAAGTAAAGAATTATTTAAAAGATATTAACGAAATTGAATTACTATTGTAGTGTAATAGTTAAGATATACTTATTTTGGTATAATTTATCATTAATAATGTATTTTGAGATAGTAGAGTTATCACTATTAAAATAGACTGTTGTCTCTGTCTGAAAATTAAAAATTAAAATTAATTAAAGTTTATTAAATTTTTAAATATAAACTTTTACTAATAAAATAGTCTCTTTCGAATTTACCAAATTGAGAATAGTTCTCACCTTTAAGAGAATTACTCATTTTTTGTAATATCTCAAGATTATGTGATTTCAAAAAAAAAGCATTATTTTTTCCAAATCTTGAAACACTCATATTTTTATGAATTTTTTTAGAATAAGTTCTATCTATCAATTTAATTAATATTTCTTTACTATGTCTTTTTTCCTTGTATTTATCATATTTAATAATTTTCAAAGAAAAGGTCACGGGGGGTGTATATTTTAAAAGCTTTGATACAAATTAATATATTTCAAAAGCTTTAATGATACACGGAATTAAAATTGAGAACGCAATAACGATAGGAAGCATTTTAGACCAAATTGCACCCATTAACTGATCATATCTCAATCGTGGGAAACTAGCTCTTATCCAGATAAATAAGAATAAGATAAATGAAGTTTTGAAACCTATAGATAACCCTGTGATTAGACCGTTAGATTCAATACCAGGAACTAAATAACCACCTAGGAATAGAATAGAACTTAAAGTACTTAGGAAAACTATGGCACCATCAGTTATTATTAACGATAAAGTGTTTATCTTTATCTTCCAATAGTTACCTATTGGCTTAGACTATATCATCATCCAATAATTATAAAATTAATTGGATGTAGGGCGCTCGTGGATGGATTATTGTTTTGCATTACTCACCATCTAGTCGTTGAACGTTTATATAACAATAAAATGCAGTTATATACTTCGCTGCGAATTGTCCATTTATATAATGGATATCTTTGCAATTCACCCTATTTGCATTAAAACATTACTGTTTTATGGAGCTGTATTTTACTCGGCTAAGAAAAAGAAAACAAAAGGGAAGGCAGAATATTCTGTCATAAACCCTGCTGTTAATTCTGATTCTGATTCTGGTAAATCAAAAGGTGCTCTATTACTTTCAGCTAATATAGCTATTAAGAACATTAATGCTATAGGAAATAATGGTACAATATACCAAATAGCTTTTTGAGATTCTATAATTGCAGTTAAATTAAATGAACCTACAAAAAAAATCACTAATAAAATTATTAACCCAAAAACAACTTCATAACTTACTAATTGTGCTGTAGCTCTTAAAGAACCTATAAATGAATATTTATTGTTTGAGGCCCAACCCGCTAATATAATTCCATAAGCTGCTACTGAAGATATAGCTAAAATTGTAACAATACCTAAAGAAAAATCAGCTATTACTAAACCTTTTCCATACGGTATAAGAGTCCAAACTAATAAACCACAAACTAAAGAAATCATAGGTGCTAATACAAAAAGTATTTTATCTGTATTTGAAGGTAATACTAATTCTTTAACTAGTAATTTTAAGGCATCTGCAAATGCTTGTAATAACCCATAATATCCTACTTTGTTAGGTCCAATTCTTCTCTGCATACTTCCCATTATTTTACGTTCTGCAATTGTAACATATGCGATAGATCCTAATAAAGGTCCTATTACAATTAATGCTTCTAATAATGAATTTATCATATTATTAATTATTTAATTCTTTATCTCTGTTTAAGTTCTTTTTTACCCTTTTAAGAACTAAACCCCTTTCAAAAAAGAGGAATATGTTAAAATTTGACTGGGCCGGTGATGATCAATCACTTTCAACTTTGTCCACCATATTTCTACAAAGGTGTAAAGTTTCCCCTTCAAAATGAAGAAATGAAATGAGTAATTGAACTTTTTAAGTTTTAATTATTTAGCCTTGGAGGCGGGATGAAAAAATACATAATAAGTCACCGTCCTGGAATTTTATTAAATAAAATTTTAACTATTTTTTTAGAGACCTTACTTATCATCATATTCATTGTCCCAGGTAAAGGGTGGACAAGCCAAAATTTTACTAACTAGGATTTTATGCAGTTACCTTTAATCGAAAAAGGAATATCGCTTTGGAAGAGCACTAGTTTACCATTAACTTATAACTGCTTATATACAAGTATATCTATTCAACGGAAATAGACACTTCTGATTATTTTTTTAAGGAGGAGGGAATTACTTTTTAATTATAGTTTGTATATAATAAGCATTAATTACATAAATAATTTATCAAGATTATTATATTAAGGCAATTAAAGTTTAAAATTTAAGTTTACACGCACTTTTTATTAAATAATTCTTTTAAGTATATTTAAAATATTTAATAAAATAATCCTCTCTTGCACGTTTATGAGGAGAAAGAGATAATGAAGAACTTATTGGGCTCCTTTTTTTTATCTTTTTCAGAAGGAATATTAAAAGAAGGAGTTAATCTTGGTTGAATTCAATTATTAGCTTTATAATTAACTAATATTTCATCAGTTGTTAAAGGAGTTTGAGAATAATTATTCAGAGGAAATAATTCAGTTATTGAACCAATACTTTTTCTTTTAGGGAAGTTTGTTATTATTTGAGCTAGTGTTTTCATTAATATTAAATAAATTAATAACCAACGAGTACAAAATAATGCTAGACCCCTTTTCTAGCTATTATTTACAGTAATAAAGCCCTATTTAACAATATTAAGGGATATTTTAGGCTTTTTTACTTTAACTTTGTTAATTCTACCAGTAGTATAATTAAGAACACCTATTCTTTCTCCAGACTTAATTTTTAGTAAAGCTTTTCTACGACGATAAGCTTTCTGTCGCTCAGCATTGCTAACATATTTTCTAGGTTGACCTCTCATTTTATATTAATAATTTTAGAGCTATCCGTTACGTTATTCCCTTTTTTAACAGTAATTTCTAGCAGATTTTTACTATAGTATACATAGTATACTATCTCAATTTAATACTTCTCCCATAATAAACCATTAGGTCGGGAATATCTCTTTTTGATTTGTTGTAGTCAAAAGGGAATTTGTAATCAGTAAGATATTATTTATTTTTGAAAGGAGGAGATTATACTTACTTTCTCTATCCGGGGGCAAAACACTTGAATAGATTTGAACTATTATCACTAAGTTTCGAAGACTCATACTTTTCCAATTAAGTTACAAGTGCTTAATTAAAAAATCCTAGGACGGTGATTTATTATATATTTTTATAACCCGGGGTTATAAGAAATTACTTACCTCCCCTGATCATAGCTTTTTAAAACCTATGTCAAGCTTAAAAAGGCTTAGAGTATAATACTTAATATTGTATATATTTTTATAAAAACTCATCTTTCCCCCTCGCAATTATGCGGAGAAGAAAAAAAATAATATATTAAATAGGCAATGTTTTTTATTTGGTTAATCGTATGAAATAAAGAGGCTATTTTAGGTATAATTAGTATTTTATAAATAAGGCGATTATAGTTCAATTGGCAGAACGGTAGATTGTGGATCTATATATCAAGGTTCGAACCCTTGTTTTCGCCCTAATTAATAGGAAACTTAAATATTATCCTAAAAGAGAGAAATTTTTTAAAAACTTTTTTTAAGATGATAAGTTTTATCCATTACTGGTGGACAATGTATCCCGAAAAAAAGGAATCTCTCAGGGAAGGAAAGCTTTTAAAAATAATTTTTAAAAATGCTGATAAGGGGCAATGTATTCTTCTGAGTTCCCTCTGAAAAGTTTTATAAACTTTACTGTAATTCAAAGTCATCAAGGCTTATAATAAATAGTTAAGATTTAATCTTTAATTCTAGATCCTAGAATTAAGGACCGCTTTAGCGAGACTAGTTTTTACTAAAATTCATTTAGCTTAACTAGATAAAGCACATGAATGGATTTGAACCATTATTGTTAGACTTAGAAGGTCTATACTTTTCCAATTAAGTTACACGTGCTTTTATATTTTGGAATAATAAAAACTGGTCTTGAACATTATTAATAATTTAACTTATATTTAAGATTAAGCTTTCTGTCTATATAGAATCAATGGAGTGGATATAAAATTATTTAAAGTTATAACCCTAAATAAAATAATATATTTATATTAATTTCTTA
>Ga0153997_1000301_pt1 | contig 14664 bp, 12 predicted proteins | sample TSNC081MetaG_FD_104750 | JGI IMG/M metagenome (GOLD analysis project Ga0153997, IMG submission 104750) | Attine ant fungus gardens microbial communities from North Carolina, USA - TSNC081 MetaG | ecosystem: Host-associated > Fungi > Mycelium > Unclassified | place: USA: North Carolina, Lumber...
AACTGGCTCGGAAAATTGAAATAGTAATATCGATAAAGGGAATTGAAAGGCAATTGAAAATTGAAAAAGGAAGCAAGCAGATGCTTAAGTTTCGCTGGGAAAAATGTAGTAAAGAGGTACTGGATTTATTTAGTACAAAAAAATAAAATGGATGCATTTTGGGGAACAAAATATTGATCACCCGAGAGAAATGATGTGACTTCGAAATATAATTGGATAAATCAAGGAGAATTCTATGGAGAAAGAAGAGAATTTGTATAGGGATAATACGAGTGATACGGTTTTGATGGCTAATATTATAAATGATATTAAAAAGGAGGCTGGACATTTAAAGAATCCGCCTCTTTTCAAAGATAATAAAAGGAATGAAAGTAAGACAAATTTATTAATCCGGCTAAAGGGAATAATTAGAAAGTTTGATGTGAGGACACAAAGAGTAGGGTGTTATGGAAATGGAATTAGACCAATAATTAAAAAGATATATATAAAATTTATAAAAAGAAGTTAGGTTAGAGAACTATACTATGGAGGTCTTATGACATGAAAATTATCATACTGAATAAATCAATTGTGAAACATGATGCAATAGGGAATGATATTGAGGTGATGTATAAAATATTAAATGAAAACTATAAATGCGTGATATTTTCCGAATATCCGGAAAATGATAACCTATCGTATATATCAGAGCAGGCACTAAATAAAGAACTACCCCAAAAAGATAATATTTATATATATCACCATAGCCTTATGTGGCAAATGGGAGAAAGAATACTGAAAAAAATAGAGGGAAAGATAATTTTCCGCTTTCACAATATAACCCCATCGCAATTTTTCACTCCATATGATGTTTATCAGGGTGAATTGAGTGAACAGGGGATAGCGCAGACGCTTAGATATATTAAAACTTATAAGAATGCTATATGGATGCCAGATTCAGAATTTAATGTGAATGATATTCCGGGGGTTGCAAGAGAAAAAATTATAGTTTGTTATCCTTTCCAAAAAATAGAAGAGTGGGCGAAAACAAAAGATAATCTCTCGACAAAAAGTAAATTGATTAATTCTGGTAAGATTAATTTACTTTTTGTTGGACGGATTGTACCGAATAAGGGGTATTTATTCCTGCTAAGGTGTTTGAAAGTTTTTATAATGTCTTATCACTCAAATATTAAACTGAACATCATAGGCAAATTTAATGAAGGGCTGGTAGAATATAATAAACGAATTATAAAAACAATACAAGAATATGAATTACAAAACAATATTGAATTTATTGGCGAGATTACGGATGAAATTTTGGCAACATATTATAGAAATAGTGACTTTTTTGTTTGCGCAAGTGATCACGAAGGATTTGGCGTTCCATTGGTAGAGGCGCAATACTTTAAATTACCTATTATTGCACTAAATAAAAGTGCAGTACCTGAAACAATTGGGAAGGAGCAGCTTGTGTTGGACAAGAGTCCAAAAGAATTTGCGGCGGCAATCTCCATTCTGAATAAAAATAAACAATATTATGAATTCTTGTCACAAAAAGGTAGTGAGAATTATAGCAAAAGATATTCATATGCAGTGCTAAAAAATATTTTTGGTAGGATTGTAAAGAATATTGTAGTTAGTTAATAAAGGAATGTGTAATTCATGCTCTAAGGAGGGAACATTATTCTTTACATAAATATCAGTTTATGTTAGAATTTAGGAGTCTTACTCCTTCTAAAAAATATCCCTTTATCAGTTTATAGCAAAAGTACCCAAATCGCTAAAAGTGGGAAATTATATATAAAAGCAAAGCTTGGCATAGAAAGAACCTGCGAATTAGTGGAGCATTATGTGGATGAAATGTATAATAGGAAAGGTAAATGCTAATGATAGAAATGATTAAGGAAGTATATGCCTATAGACAAATGATTTTCAGTCTTGTAAGAAAAGAATTAAGGGGCAGATATAAAGGATCTTTTTTTGGATTTTTTTGGACTTTTATGAATCCGCTTTTACAGTTGATCGTATATACAGTAGTATTTTCAGTTATTTTAAAAAGTCCTGTGGAAAAATATTATTTGTATCTTTTTGCTGCTTTAGTTCCATGGATCTTTTTTAGTTCATCCATAACGGGAGGCTCAAGCAGTGTTATAGCTTCAAAGGACATGGTAAAAAAGATCTACTTTCCCAGAGAAGTTTTACCAATATCATATGTTACCAGTTCGTTTGTAAATATGCTTTTTTGTTTTATTGTAATCTTCTTTGTTATGCTCGTATCGAGAAGCAAATTTAATTTTATGGCATTGCTATGTTTACCTGTAGTTATGATAGTTCAGTATATTCTGTGCTTAGGATGTGCTATGTTGACATCTGCACTAACAGTGTATTTTAGAGATTTAGAGTATATTCTTGGAATTATAACAATGGCGTGGATGTACCTTACACCTATAATGTATACAATTGACATAGTACCTGTATCGCTCAGACCTATATTTAATATGAATCCTATGACCCCTATAGTAACTGTATATAGAGACATTCTTTATCATGGGCGGGTTCCCAAGTTAGGTACGTTACTCTTTGGTTTCATACTTGGCGTATTCGTTTTGGTAGTAGGATGTTGCGTTTTTAGAAAACTTCAGCGGCATTTTGTGGAGGAACTATAATGATAAATAGGGAAAAGGTAATAGAAGTAAAAGATATTACTAAAAAATTTAAAGTATATTATGATAAAAGCAGCCAATTAAAAGAAAGAATTTTATTTAGAAGCAGAAATAAATATGAGGAAAGACTGGTTCTTAGGGGCATTAGCTTTGATATAATGAAAGGTGAAGCCGTAGGTCTTATCGGAAATAACGGTTGTGGAAAAAGCACAACTTTAAAGCTGCTAACTAAGATTATGTATCCGGATAGTGGAACTATAAAAACAAAAGGCCGTATTTCCAGTCTGATAGAATTAGGCGCCGGATTTCATCCGGATATGAGTGGAAGGGAAAATATATATACGAATGCGGCTATCTTTGGTTTGACAAAAAAAGAGATTGATGCTCGTTTTGATGACATTATAGCATTTTCAGAATTAGACGCTTTTTTAGATAATCCAATTAGAACATATTCTTCGGGAATGTATATGAGACTGGCTTTTTCGGTTGCAATAAATGTGGATGCAGATATATTACTTATTGATGAAATTTTAGCCGTAGGTGATGCTAACTTTCAGGCAAAGTGTTTCGCTAAATTAAGAGAGATGAAGGCTTGGGGAGTAACGATAGTTATAGTGACACATGATACTGGGACAATAGAAAGATTTTGCGATAAGGCCATATGGATTAGTGAGGGAGAGATTAAGGTCCATGGTCCAGCCCAAATTGCCGTAGATGAGTATTTGCGATTTATGAATTCCAAGAAATTAGAAAGTATGTTAAGAAAAGAACAGAGGGAAAAGATTAAGATGGAACCATCTGAGAATATTGGCAGAGATGATACTGCAGTTAGTGAGCAAGAGAGTCTACATTTCGGAACAAAAGAAGTAGTAATTGAAAAGGTAATCATGCGAAATAGGAATAAGGAAACGAATATATTTGAAAATGGTGATAATTTAATTTTAGATATCCATTATAAAGTAAATAAGCAAAAAGATGAAATTGTTGTAGGTATGGGATTTTATACGGTAGATGGAGTTTGCATATTAGGTAATAATACTCAGATCGATAGAATGCATATTCCAGTAAAACAAAAGACTGGGAAAATTAAATTTGAAGTTTCAAATTTGCCATTGTTAGAAGGACAATATAGCTTGAATGTTTCCATTGTTGATCAGGATGGAACACCTATGGATTTTTACCGTGAATATTGTAATTTTATTGTTATATCAAAAGATAGAAGTGTAGGATTAGTATCTATTAAGCATACGTGGGAGGTTGAGGAATATGAAACAATTCAATAGTATTGAATCGGAGGTAATCCTTGAAAAGCTTTTAGATAAATCTGGTGGAAATATAGTGGAATTGAGAAAATTGAGAAAACTTCAACATAATATATTGTATAGAATTATTAAAAGCAGAAGCGCTATATTGGGTAAAATTATTATTTTTGTAAAAAAAGTAATTAAGAAGATAACATTTTGGTATATGAAACCTATATGTGAGCAACAAACGGCGTATAACCAGTCGACCGCAGATTCAATAGAATCATTGGAGGAAAAGTATATAGAACTTTTAAATGATATAAAAGAAAATGACAATACAACTAAATATCTTGTAGATAAAGTTGATGCATTAGAAGAAAAAATAAAAAACTTTTAAATGATATAGAAGAAAAATGGCAATACATCTAAATATGATAAAAGTGAAGCTAGTTCAGGGATAAAAATGACTACATCTCAAGCTGGAGAAGATTCAATTATAAATTTTATTTTAGAAATGCCAGGCACAACGCTATATTTATTGATTATAAGGTTGTTGAAGGAGGATACTAAATGAATATCGCATTTGATGCTACGGCCATATTAGGAGTAGATAGTAGAAATCGAGGTATTGGAAACTATTCAATGGGTCAATTTACTACGATGATTGACCAGGATGAAGAAAATAAATATTTCTTTATAAATTTTATTGACACCTTCAGATTGTCGGATAGCATATTAAATAAAGATAGATTGCAAGAAGACTATTTCTATATGGGAAAAGATAACTTTTTGTTAAATAGCAAGGAATATGAAGAGATTGTGGGCGACATTATTACGTCATATATTAGAAAGAATAAAATTGATATTTTTTATATCACATCTCCTTTCGATTGGATAGTGAGATATAAAAAAGAATGGTTTGAGGACGTTACTGTAGTTGCAACTGTATATGATATAATTCCATACATTTTTCCCAAAAGATACTTAACAGATATAAATTTTAAAGTTTGGTATATGGAACAAATAGAAGGACTTAGATGGACGGATAAATTACTTACCATATCTCAAAGTGTTAAAGATGATTTGATTCATTATTTAGGTTTTGACAAAGAAAAGATTGAAGTTATATATGGAGCAGTCAATAGAGATTTTAATGAGATTGTGATAACGAATGAAGAAAAACGAAGCCTTTATAACAAATATTCTATTGAAGATAAGTTTGTCCTATGCACTGGTGGTGATGATATTAGAAAAAATATAGGTGGACTCATTACCGCATATTCACAACTGCCAATGAAGCTTATCAATGAATTTCAATTAGTAGTGGTATGCAAGCTATCTGAGACAGGTGTTGAACATTATACAAATATTATTTCAAAAAATCATGTTAAGGGGCGGGTTATTCTTACTAATTTCGTGCCATCTGAGGAGTTAGTCCAATTTTATAATTTAGCAACTCTTATGGCATTCCCTTCTAAATATGAGGGTTTTGGACTTCCGATTGTCGAAGCCTGGGCTTGTGGAACACCTGTATTAACTTCTAATAACTCTAGTTTAGGTGAGATTGCAGAGGGAGCAGGAATCTTAGTTAATCCATTTGATATAAACAGTATTCGCAATGGATTGACAGAAGCTCTAAGTGGAGATAGTCTTGACAGATTAACTATATTGGGAAAAGAGAAACTGAAAAAATATCAGTGGGAAGTAGTTAGTCAGAAAACGATAGATATATTAATGAAATTAAAGAAGAAAAAGAATTTATTGGATTCTGCACGTAAAAAAATTGCTTTTTTCACACCTTTACCTCCCATACAATCGGGAATTGCTGACTATAGTTTCGATATTATTGCAGAGTTAATTAAATATTTTGATATAGATGTATATATTGATAATACCTATAAAGCGCAATGCGAACTTCCTGAAAACGTTAATGTATTTTCTCATGAAAAATATGAGAATAATAAGAATTTATATTATGACACAATTTATCAAATGGGTAATTCAGAATATCATGTATATATGCATAAGTATATACAGAATTACTCAGGGACGCTAGTATTGCATGATTATAATTTGCATAATCTAATTAGAAGTTTAACGGTATATGATTTGGATAGATACAAAAAATATCTTTGTGAAGACTATTCACATAAAGAAGTCAAGGTGCTCCTTCGTTCACTTTCCGAAGGGCCAGTTTCAAATATGGAAATCAATGGTTATGTTACGAATTATTCTAATAAAATTATCGTTCATAGTGATGAGGCTAGAAAAAAGCTATTGAGAAAGGATATTGGGAAATATGTAAAAACTGTAAGACACTATGCAAAAATAGAGGAGTTGGCGGATACTGCGCAGGTAAAGGAAAAGTTTAATATTTCAAAAGATACTATTATATTTGGAGCATTTGGTCATATTCATGAAAATAAAAGAGTAATTCCAATTCTAAGAGCATTTGGGAAATTGTGTGAAATTATTAAGGATACAAAATTTATATTTGTTGGTAAAATGTATTCGGGAGTAGAAAAAGAGTTTAGCAAGTTGGTAAAAGAGTTACATATTGAGGATAAGGTACATGTAACTGGATATATTGAAATCGATGAATTTGTAAATTATTTTGATCTTATGGATATATGTGCTAATCTCCGCTATCCATATAATGGCGAAACGAGCGGAGCGTTGATGAGGATATTATCAAGAGGTAAGCCGGTAATAGTAAATAATATAGGAAGTTTCAAAGAGATACCCGATGAAGCTTGTATCAAAATACCGAATGTGGCAGGCTTGTCAAAAAATGAAGAAGTTGAGTATATCTATAAGGCATTTAGAGAATTGGCTGAAAATTCTGAAAAATTGGAAAAAATTAGCAAAAATGCCAGACTTTATGCAGAGAATAACTTGGATCTTGAAATTATTGGAAAACAATATAGAGATGTAATTTTGGATGGAAGAGTAAGTCATCTAAATGAAATGATAATTGAGAAGATAAAAAAGAACCATATTGCTAATCCGTATAGCAAAGAAGAGTTGATAGAACTATCCAATACTTTGGGATATATATATATTTAAGTTGTTATGGGTATTTAAACTTCCTATTGTTTGTATTGCTGGTTTTTATACATCAGACTACCGTGTTGCGTCAACTCCTACTTAAATTACCATATTTTCCTAGTTTCTTGAAATTGTCTTTGTCCTTAATATGAGGGGTTTCTTATTTCACTTATTATTAACATGGTTTATTATAAAGGTATAAATTATAAGTAAATTATAAATAGATTATTGGAAAGGAACGAAAATTTTGAAAAATTTCTTAGATAAAAAATTTGTAAAGTCGCCGGGAAAAATTGTTGGTGCAATTATCGGTGGTATATTTTTGCTTGGAATGATTATCTATGCTTCAATACAAGAAAATTATTCTCTTATAAGGATAGGTATATTGATTATCTTTTGGCTGGCTATTGTACTATTACAATTGATAAGTTTTAAGATAAATAAAATATTTAGCTGGTTTATATACATACTGCTGCCATTTATAACCTTCTTATCACTAGAACTATTTACACACCTCCCATTTAAAATGGAAGTGCCAATTATTATTTTAAATACATTAATATTATTTGCATATTTTATATTTTTCCTGTTCTTATTTGGGAGCTCTAAAATAGGAGGTAGCGTAGGCTTGGCAGTTCTGCTTCTTTTTGGGATAGTTAATTGTTTTGTATTGCAATTTCGCTCGTCTCCGATTGTTCCGTGGGATATATATTCTATAAGAACGGCAGTAAGTGTAGTGGACAATTATACATTTATATTTACGTACAAATTTATATTTACGGTTTTATCGTTTGTTTTTTTGATAGTAATGCTTTGTAAAACTAGTATAATAATAAAAAGAATTAGTATCAAACTTTGTTTTTCTTCTATTAGTATAGCTCTTTTACTACTCATAATGAATAGAATACAAGAACCTGAAGTGAAGCAGGAATTGGGGCTATTTGTGGAACTATTCTCGCCTACCAGAATGCAGCAATTAAATGGAGTAACAGCCAATTTTCTTATGAGTATAGAGTATATGTCAGTTGAAAAGCCCGATAATTATTCTGTAAAGCTGACCTGTGATACATTGGATTCATTACTTATAAATAGTAAAGAGGAATTATACGAATTTAATCAGTTTATAGAATCTGCCGATACACGCCCTAATATAATAGTTATTATGAACGAAGCATTTTCAGATCTATCCATTATCGGTGATTTTACTACAAACGAAGACTATATGCCTTTTATTCATTCGATGAAAGACGACACAATAAAGGGAAATGTATTTGTATCTGTTAAAGGAGGCAATACAGCGAATACTGAATTTGAATTCTTAACGGGTCATTCACTAGCCTTTTTACCAAATGGAAGTGTACCATACCAGCAATTCCTATTTGAAGATAGCATAAGCCTGGCTTGGCAGTTAAAAGATTTGGGATATAATGTATCTGCAATGCATCCATATGGCAGTGGCGGATGGAATCGATATAAAGTGTTTCCATATCTCGGATTTGATGAAATCTATTTTAGCGATTCTTTTGAAAATCCCGAGTATATAAGAAATTATATAAGTGATAGAGAGGCTTATAATAAGGTAATTGATATATATGAAAGTAAAGATGAAAATGACAGAGAGTTTATATTTGTGGTAACTATGCAAAATCATGGCGGTTATGAACAGGAATATGAAAACTTTATACCGGATATAAGCGCTGATATTGAAGATACTGCTGGGGTTTATCAGTATTTATCGTTAATAAAAGAATCCGATTTAGCGTTTGAAGAATTGGTTTCTTATTTTAGAGAAGAGGAAGAAGATACAATAATATTGATGTTTGGTGATCATCAACCGTCGGATTATGTAACCAGGGGGATATATGAGAAAAATGGTCTGCTTGGTGAATTGACATTGGAGCAAAGTCAGAACAGCTATGTCACACCATTTATAATCTGGGCAAATTATGATATTGAAGAAAAAGAGGTAGATAAAACAAGTGCTAACTTTTTATCTATAATTTTATTGCAGCAAGCGGGCATTGAGTTAACAAAGTATCAAGAAGCATTACTTGAAATAAGTGAGGTACTTCCGGTGATAACAGCCAATATTCACATTGATAGTGAGGGGAACTATCACCCCAATAATGAAACGGTATATGAAGAACTTTTATATAAGTATGCTGTTTTACAATATAATGGATTAAACGACAGGAAAAATAGAATTGATCGGATTTTTTCAATTGGAAGATAACCAAAATATAAGCCATTAAAGAGAGCAGTTATATCACATGCAGACATAACCGTCGCCAGCTATGTCTACGCACAATAGTAAAAATCAATTTATATATTGTTATAAGGCATTTCGCCAATAATCCAGGGTTTCTACAATGGTTCTTTCTAATGAAATATCATGTGTCCAACCTGTTGCAGCCACTAGCTTTTGTATATCGGCTTCAATAACTGGAACATCAGACGGTCTTAATTTATCTTTATCAACTTCAATTACAATATCTTTTTTTGAAAAGGTTAATATTAAGTCTAATATATTTTTAATTTCAACAGCATGCCCACTGCCTACATTATAGGTTTCATCTTTACTGCCTTTTTCCATCAATAATCCATATGCTTTTACAACATCACGGACATCTGTAAAATCCCTTTTCACATTTAAATTACCAACTCTAATTACAGGATCTTTTAATTCCTTTTCAATCTCTGCGACTTGTTTACAGAAGTCTGATACAACAAAAAGAGGTGATTGACCGGGACCAATATGGTTGAAAGCACGAACCATCATAAGATCCATATCATAAGCATGCGCATATATATGACCTATCATATTTTGACAGGCTTTTGTTGCCGCATATATATTTCCAGGGTGAGTACTACAACTTTCTTTAATTGGAACTTCATCAAGGGTTATATAGCCATATTCTTCTCCGGAACCAATCAATAATATTCTGGGACTAAGTGTAGCCTCCCGAATAGCATCCAGCACATTAATGGTACCATTAATATTAATATCAACAGTCAAAGTAGGGTTTTGCCAGGATACAGATATGGAACTCTGAGCGGCTAAATGAAATACATAATCTGGTTTTATTTCATTTAGCAGAGATATAATACTTTTCTTATCTAATATATCCAAATCAAAAACAGCGGCGTCAGTGGTAACTAACACTTCATGAGGTAATTTAGTGACAGATATATCCCAATTATAGCAATCTTTTAAATGCTCTATGAGATAGCTGCCAACGAAACCGGCACCGCCAACGATGAATGCTTTCATAAAAATTCCTCTATAGGTCTGTAGCCTTAATCTCTTTTTCTACTAACGCTAAGTCATTTTCGACCATTCTTTCTACTAATTCTGCAAAAGGTATTTCACGTACCCAACCTAATTCTGCATCAGCCTTTGCCGGATTTCCGATAAGAATTTCCACTTCGGCAGGACGGAAGAACTGAGGGTTAATTTTAACAATAATCTGGCCGGTAGCCTTATCTTTTCCGACTTCATCCACGCAGGTACCTTCCCATTCGATTTCCATATCTACATGCTTAAATGCAGTTTCAACAAATTCACGTACAGTTCTGGTTTCATTTGTAGCAATAACATAATCATCAGGGGTTTCTTGCTGAAGCATTAACCACATAGCCTTTACATAATCTTTCGAATGTCCCCAATCACGCTTAGCATCCATGTTGCCTAGTTCCAGATGACTTTGAACACCTAATTTAATCCTTGCAACAGCATCTGTTATTTTCCGCGTAACAAATTCCTTGCCTCGTCGTTCACTTTCATGATTAAATAAGATACCACTACAGGCAAATAGATTATAACTTTCGCAATAGTTCTTAGTGATCCAATGTCCATATAGTTTAGCAACCCCATAAGGACTTCTTGGGTAGAATGGCGTTGTTTCGGTTTGTGGTATAGTTTGAACCATACCAAACATTTCAGATGTGGAGGCTTGATAGAAGTGTGCAGTTGGCTTAACGGTACGAATGGCTTCTAACATATTCGTAACACCAATTGCATTGATATCAGCAGTAGCTATTGGTTGTTCCCAACTGGTTCCAACAAATGATTGAGCTGCAAGATTATAAACCTCGTCAGCCTGGGAAATTTTCATTGCGTTGATTAATGAAATAATATCAGCCATATCAGCATATATAAAATATATCTTTTCTTTAATATGCTCTACATTTCCATAATCGACTACACTTTTTCTGCGTACAATTCCATATACAGTATATCCTTTTTCTAATAGCAACTCAGCCAAGTATGAACCATCTTGTCCGGTAATTCCAGTAATTAATGCTTTTTTCATTTTTTTCTCCTAAACTGATCCGTTTATTATTTATATATATTCATCCCTATTACATATTTTTAAATTTTCAATAACTTTCTTTATGTCGGCCGTGCTTTGTTTGTCGCAAACAAGAGTTGCATCTTTAGTATCTACAATAATTAGATTCTTTAGTCCAACTGCTGCAATGAGTTTGTTTTCGCATTCTATAATGCAGTCTTTGCTATTAATCGTGATCGTATTACCACTTATGACATTCCCAAATTCATTTGAAGTCCGAATTCTTTCAACAGCCAACCATGAACCGACGTCATCCCATCCAAAGGTACCGGGTAGAATATAGATGTGTTTTGCTTTTTCCATAATACCATAATCAATAGATTCCGAAGAGAAATCATAATAGATTCTATCTAATACCTCATTTTCCTTTTTCGTACCGACTGCTTCGCTAATTTTCAATAACCCATTATAGATATCAGGCAAATATTCTTTGAAATTACATAGAATACTGGAGACTTTCCAAACAAACATACCACTATTCCATAGATACTCCTCACTTGCAAGATATTCTTTTGCCAAATCAGCATTTGGTTTCTCCACAAATCGTTCCACCTTGTAGGCATATCCATTAACGATAGCCGGGTTAAACTTAATATATCCATAGCTTGTTTCAGGATAATCTGGTGTGATACCAACCGTTACTAAATTTTGATCTATTTCTGCTATATCAGACGCAGATTTTAAAGTATTAATAAACATACTGTTATATTTGATTAAATGATCCGATGAAAATACCATCATAACAGCATCCTCATATTTTTTTGAAATATGAATAGCACCTAATCCAATGCAGGGCGCAGTGTTTCTACCTATGGGCTCGCATAAAATATTTTTCTCCGGAATGCCAGGCAGTTGTTCTAATACCAACTCATTATAATCTCTATTTGTGGCAATATATATATCATCCAAATCAACAATAGGTAAAATGCGTTCAACAGTTAATTGAATCATAGTTTTACCATTACCAATCAATGATAGAAATTGCTTAGGAAGGTTTTTTCGGCTCTTGGGCCAAAAACGTTCCCCACGTCCACCAGCCATAATTAATGCAGTTTTGTGCATATCATAAATTCCTCCTTGGAATATATTCTGCTTATTTCTTTCTAGAATATAATACCGTAAACTGGTAAAAAAAACAAGCATATTCTATATTTAGAATAAGACAGGAAGTGTATTTTCATGCTTTCTGGTATAATTTATATGAAAAGCATTATAATTATTTATATCATTATAAAATATAGTATATATAATCCCCATTTTGTGGTAAAATTATTAATATGGTGATTAAGAAAGGATGAAGAAAATTTATGGACAAGTATTACCAATGGTGCAATTCTGACTATTTTGATGAAGAGACAAAAAATGAGTTACTTAAGATGAAAGATAATGAAGCCGAAATTCAGGACAGGTTCTATAAAGATTTAGATTTTGGAACAGGAGGATTGAGGGGTGTCATAGGAGCTGGCACGAACAGAATGAATATATATACTGTTAGAAAAGCAACTCAGGGACTGGCAAATTATATAATAGCTGATGGCGCACAAGACAAGGGCGTTGCCATTGCATATGATTCCAGAAATATGTCAGCCAAGTTTGCAGATGAGTCCGCCCTATGTTTAAATGCGAATGGAATTAAAGCTTATGTATTTGAATCCTTACGTCCTACCCCAGTGCTTTCATTTGCAGTAAGAGAACTTGGCTGTGTATCAGGAATTGTAGTTACAGCAAGTCATAATCCGCCGGAATATAACGGATATAAAGTATATTGGGAAGATGGTGCTCAGATTACATATCCTATGGATAGAGACATCATAACAGAAGTAAATAATGTAACCGATTATAGCTTAGTAAAAACCATGAATAAAGAAGAGGCTATTGCGCAGGGATTCTATCATGTTATTGGGAAAGAAATTGACGACAGATATATTGAAGAATTAAAAAAGCTTGTCATTCAGCCGGAGTTAATAAAAAAAGCAGCGAAGGATGTTAAAATTGTATACACTCCTCTTCATGGAACAGGAAACCTTCCGGTCAGGAGAATCTTAGAAGAATTAGGATTTCATCAACTTTATGTAGTTCCGGAGCAGGAACAACCCGATGGCAATTTTCCAACCGTGTCCTATCCTAATCCAGAGGATCCGGCAGCATTTACTCGGGCGCTTAAACTGGCAAGAGAAGTTAATGCAGATATCGTTCTGGCTACCGATCCGGATGCAGACAGACTTGGTGTTTACGCCAAGGATGCAAATACAGGTGAATATGTTAGCTTTACTGGTAATATGTCAGGAATGTTAATAGCGGAGTATATCCTTTCCCAAAAGAAAGCCAGAGGAATATTACCTGAAAATGGCGCATTAATTAAGACCATTGTAACAACAAACATGGCGGATGTTATTGCAGAGAATTATAATGTAAAATTAATTGAAGTATTAACAGGATTTAAATTTATTGGAGAACAGATTAAATTGTTTGAGCAAAATAATACGTATGAATATGTATTCGGTCTTGAAGAGAGTTATGGCTGCCTTATTGGGACTTATGCGAGAGATAAGGATGCGGTTTCTGCCGTTATGTCACTTTGCGAAGTGGCAGCATATTGCAAAAATAAGGGTGAGACACTTTGGGATTATATGATTTTTATGTATGAAAAGTACGGATATTACCGTGAAGGACTTCATTCTATCACATTGAAAGGAATGGATGGCATTTCTAAGATGAAAGCAATTATGGATAATCTGAGAGAAAATCCGGTTAAGCGTTTTGGAGAACTGGAAGTATTGGAGATTATTGATTATGAGAGCAGTCAGGCTCGAAACAGGAAGACAGGAGAAAGAAGTAAAATTGACTTACCAAAATCAAATGTGCTATACTTCAAACTCAGTAATGACTCCTGGTGCTGTGCGAGACCATCAGGTACAGAACCAAAGATTAAATTTTATATGGGCGTAAAGGGTAATAATTTAGCGGATGCGAATGAAAAATTGAAGGAGTTAACAAAAGAGCTAATTCATATAATAGAAGAATAGTTGGAAAAAATATATAAGGCAACAGATATACAATAACCATAGACTAAACAGGCGAAAATTGTTTAGTCTATGGTTATTGTTCGCTCTGCGAAGGTAATAATCCAAATGAGAAATTCTTATAGTTGAAGATATTTATCTAAGACACTGGAATCATAGATATAAATAGTATAATATGCATCCTGATATACCTGTACACCTTCTAGTATAACGGGTGCATTATGAAATTTCACCCTTTCCGATCCAGAAAGTAAAAGGAATACTTGACCAGAGTAATAGCCAGGCTCATAGTATTTCTTTGGCGATAACCACTTATGTGCGCTCATAGACTGGGGTTCATAAATATGAGCTA
>Ga0153997_1000307_pt1 | contig 14563 bp, 9 predicted proteins | sample TSNC081MetaG_FD_104750 | JGI IMG/M metagenome (GOLD analysis project Ga0153997, IMG submission 104750) | Attine ant fungus gardens microbial communities from North Carolina, USA - TSNC081 MetaG | ecosystem: Host-associated > Fungi > Mycelium > Unclassified | place: USA: North Carolina, Lumber...
CACTAGGACAGATCATCACATGCTACTACCTATTGTTCTACATATGGTAGTGCCTTTGTGCTAGAAATAGTGATAACTTAACCATATGGAGGCTGTCCTTTGTTCTAAGAAAAGGACAGATGATTATCTATGGGTAATTAATGAAGTCCATATGCAAACATTGAGGCATTCATATCTCCACTAATATTAATTGCCTTGAGGTCATTCTAGGCTCATTCTGAGCAGTATGAAGAGGGCTTTTGCTGAGCCTAGAACTGAAGCTTAGATCTTGGCAGTTTCTGAGATATTGGCAATTTAATAAATGGTACCATAGTAGTTACCAGTTGATCTGCCTAATATCTCGGCCATTATTGATCGCTTCAAGACATGACTGGTATCTATCAAAAGGTCTTTTCAAGGGCTTTTGGGAGCTGTTAAGACCGTGAGAATTGTCGAAGAATTGATGGAGATATGGCCGAATGAAGTTTGTGACACCTAGATTTGACATACATAGTATGTCCTCTTACAGTATAAAAGCATACTCACCATTTCACTAAAGTTTGACTCACTTTGTTTGGACTTTAGGTGTGTATTTAGTTAGCTTTTCTTTTGTAATTAATATAATTAACTCACTTCATTCAGACTTCATGTAAGGGGATACCCTAGGGAATGGCCTAAACTCTGAGTCAGCTTCCATCTAAGAGGCTAACCTAGCTTAGTAAGTTGCCTTCCCACCCTTTTCATCTTCTTGTCTATCTCCACCTTGATATGCCTGTGTATCTATAAATAGGACAGTAGTATTATTAGTTAGTACTCATGTGACTGCGGCGCATGGACCATCGGTTTTAGTATATAAGACTGCTTGTGTTGTTAGATATAGCTTCACTCAAATATCACCTCAGCTTCCGGGACTCTTACCTAGCTCTAGGGTTAAGTCTGCCTTGAGTAGTCACCCTAACACTTCAGGTGCTGTCCTGTTGATTGTTGAGATTCATATGTGTACATTCCTTCCTCTGCTCATACCTCTTTAGAAAGCCAAGGTAGAGGGGTAGTGTGGCTACTCTTATATAGATGCCATGTATATTGCTTGACCCAAAATATGGGTATACAGATGGTTGGTATAGACATCAAAGAGATACATTCTATCTGTGAAATGACACCAAAGAACAATAAGTTTGTTGCAAGGGAATGCTTAGTCAGAACAGGTAAGAGGGCAATTTTATTCACCAATGTTGGAAACTTGCCAAGAAGTTGGCCTGACTGTATGTCACAGACTCAGACATAGACTCTGGGAATATGTACTTTATTGAGAGCAAGTACCACATCAGTCATAGAAACCTTTCTGATCATCCTAATATTCTATTCTGCTATCACTCTTATACCAATATAGATGTCTTTACCTGCACAGGTACTTATTCTCAATAGTATGTACTTCTATTTATACATAGCACCACCTCATCTGTCCATATTATAATGACATCTGAGGTGGGTACAAGTACACTCTGAATGTATAGACAATCACTCATCTATGTACTTAGATTATCTTACCTCACTATACACTTGATTGTCAAAGCAGACATTATTGTGATTCCATGATGTTGAAATACAAATGGGGGAGGGTACAAACTACTTATTCTACTTATATAGTCATCTAGAACAATAGAATATGAAACAATAAAGGTATGAGGACAATGGTCAAACCATTGGGTACTATGTGCGAGTATTCCTAGACCTTCAAGTCTTAAGAAAATAGCACACTCCACTGTTGTTGCATGTTCAAAAAATAGCTTTCCCAATCTGGACATCTTTTCTCAGCCTTCACTCTTCAATTGTCAAGCTTGGAATGTGGCAATAGTATTTGTCTTGGACCTCGAAAAACAGGTTCTGATAACTGCATTTTTTCTGGGCTTATATAAGTAAATCAAATGACTTCTAGTTTAGCTTGTGCTGACACAATTGACATGGACCCCGTAAGTAGTATGTGATGAGGATTCTATTAGTGTGTGAAAAATCCTTGCTTCAAAAGGTGAAGCTTGAGAAAAAATTCTTTTTTTAGTTAAAAAAAAAATCGAATCTGAAGTTTTTAGTCAAATTCTGTAATTAAGAAGTCTGTGCAATTGTGTGAAAAAAAAAGACCGGATCTTGGATATCTATAATAAGATTTTGGTTAAATTCTTGTGGTGAGAAAAAATTCTTTTTTTAGATAAAAAAAAAAAAAGACCAGGTCTCAGATATCTTAATAGATTTGGTCAAATTCTTGTAGGATGCCAGTGCGGGTACCTGCCATACATGGTTCGCGTAGACGGAGCCTATGATCCCTAAGGGTGCTCACCAAATGATCCAGCTCCTTGTCAGTGGCCGTCCCTATGTTTTTTGCTATGCTGGCTGATACTAACCACAAATAAGTCAGGTTGGACAATGAATATCAAGTACAAAAACCAGACCTTGCATTAGGATATCTATATGAAGATGTCGGTCAATTTCATTTTTGAAAGTGTCAAGTTTTTTCTTCAACGCAATTGCTTTCTCCATTTGAGAGTCAACACAAATGTGCTTGACTGGAGCCAATTCATCAGTCCCAAATCCACCCAGATGGATATGTACACATCCAACTTTCCAGCCATCTCCAAATGAAGATCACCACTTCTTCCATGAGATTCGGAAACTCTCTCATAGTACTGTGCAGTTGATCTAATATTGGGACTTCTTTGAGCCTGACGAGCTGGCCAGCAAGCACTTGTATGCTCTTTGCAAGGCTTTTCATCGCTTCATATGACTCCTTTCGAGTCTTCAGATGCTGCCAAAACAATCAGTGATCTTATCAACGTTGAAAACAGAAAAAGAGCCAACTCTGTATATGACCTCAATGCAAGAGAATGCAGCATGTGTGACAGGATTCAGCTACTTCAAGTCAGACAACATACAGGAATAATAGTCAACAATCGATCACCTTGCTGATTGCGACCCCCAGATCAATAGGTATCCCAGCATTATTTGCAGAAGCAGAACAATGCAGAGTAGACTGTAACTCGTTCAGTTTCACCACCAGCTTATTGATCCATGGATCCACGGCATTCAGATCAATGCTGTGACTCTACAATTGTATGTGAAGAGAAAATCATAGCAGCGAAAAGGATAGTGTACCTTGATGACAAGCCACAGCTGTAATTCGTCAATCGGATTATTAAATTTCACCTCAAATTTTGCTGAAATCCTCTGAGTAGGTCAGGAGCAATCAAGATAAATATTCCCTCACAATTGGTTCCTGTTCTACAAGACAGGTGTCTCCATAGATCATCGAAACTGATATGAGCTTTACGCTTCTTTGAAACAAGCTTGCGAGTGATTTTATTCCATAATCTGGAGTGTTTTTTGTGTATCTTGATACTCATTTCACTTCCTTTCACAAGCATGCTATACCACATGAACATATAGGACTGATCAAGCACAATAACAACTTACCACCTATCTTTTGTGAGCTCCAATTGCTGTTCACCCTTGATCCTTTTGCGTAATTTTGCTTCAAGGCAATCATTGCCATTATTAGAACATCTGACAATAAGTGAGTGTGAAGATTTATTGAGCTCTCCAACTAATTCTAAATATTAATTTAGCCCCTGATCGACTGAGGCGATCAACAATTGAACAAAGTAGCACTCACTGACAACTTGGATGGCTGAAATCGGTTGGAGTGGATTTGCCATAACTTCAACCATTGAAGAGAGAGGGTGAATGAGAATGGAGAGTGATCACACAAGGAACAAAAGCTATTTTAGATGTCAAATCGCCGCTTGAATTGGGGTGTCAAGTCTAAACTTGTCACACAGTCGTTATCTGTAGCTGCACTGATTGTCGCTGTTATACCTTTATTACGCCCAATAATCAACTCGTTTAACAAATTTACTGAATATGGCTCTATGTGAACTGCTTAGTATACTTGGACTACCCTCAAAATAAGTGGTCCTTTATTGCTCAACCAGTAAGCCAGTCCATTAGCGACTCATATCTAAGCAGTCTCAGTCTCTGCAATCTTACCGTTTGCAGATCAGACCTCGTCTTGGGTTATGGCTCTGTCTGTGCTGCATCTAATCACTGTGTAGCTACCTGCCATCTTTCTCCCGATGTTACAGTGGCAGAAATGTTGGCATTGCTCTGTCGACCCGCTGACGCCTTTGCTGTTGTCGCCATCATCCCTCTTTTCGCACCACTCAACAATGCTACCCCAGCCCTTGCGGATTGCAGCACAGCCACATGACTCCTTGGCAAAAGCCTCCAATGTGTAGCTTGAACCAGGCCTGCCATGTCTTTCTCCGTAGCCTCACATAAAGCCCCTCTATCCCCACCTTCACAATCCTCTTCTCTCCAATTCTTTATTCTCTTTCTAAGTCCAGTATCACCCTGAAAACAAAGTAACTGTACCATGCCTGGACTTCTCGAAAGACGTGCTCATGATGCTCTGCAACAAACTATGAGAGAAGGTTATATCAAGACTACGACCATGCTCAGAGACACGGCCAGTGCTTGCACCCCCTGGTTGGTAGTATCAATACTGACTACAGCAACAGATTGGACTGGTTTTTGTTACCCTCCTTCCCTTTTCTCATACTATCTGTCGGCTATGCTCAACACCCCAGTTTATCTACTGCTGACATCCTCCTCGAGGAGGTCTCCATATCTGAGGTATCAAAGAAAATACCTTGTGCCATAGATGAGTCCCTGTCAAAGAATTTTTCTTGTGTCAACAATCTGCAGCTTTTCAACGCAAACCGTTAGTCTCCCAAAGGAGTGTTGAAATGGTGTCGTCAGGAGCTATGTACACCCTCTCATCCTTTTAACTGAAAACTTCCACTCACATACACTGGGCAGCTCGAGTGGCTGGCCTCAATTCTCTAGCCCAACTCATCATCAGCATCATTCTCTACTCCCACCTTTCCATGATGTCAGTCACTTTGGTCTCGACAAAATCAAGAAATGGCAAATTGAACACCTCGCAGCGGTCCGCAAGAGAGAACTCAATGTGGACAGGGAGACATGGGAAGCAGTATACAGATACTGACAAGGACAAAGGTGCCATAAAGATAGCACTATCCTTGGATGAAGATCAGGCAATGTTCTCTCTCATCACTGTATCTGACATAAGACACCTGGGTGGCTGTGTCTCATTCGACCTAAAAGGTGTCCAGATCCAGAAGGTTGCCATCCAAACATGCAATGACCTGGTTATATAACATATTGAATTGCCGTTCCTACTTCTGGCACCCGATGGCTTGACTGTCGTCTTCATGTCTTGGTCTTCCTTCACTGCCTCTTATTCATGGAATCAGAAGCTGGCCAAAAATTTCTTCTTGACAAGTGCTTGATAATCAGCTGCAGTGCTCGTTCTAATTTTCCAAAGCCATGATTGAGCCTTTACCAAAGTCAATGCCCTTTTTTTGGTTCCTCTTGTGCAGACTGATGTTGGTCCTGAAGTCTCATGACATGGGTGAGCAGTTTTGAATCATTGACTAGTCTATTCAGAATTTGATAGGTTACACTAGACTGCCATGGTCTACATCATTCGTCTTTACCTTTTGTGAAACCTGTGTGTGCACCAGAGAAGATCTCTGCATCTCTGATTCTGACTATCTTTCATGTCAGAATGAAAAATGCCAAGGTTTAATCACCACAACTGCTGCTATCACAGCTCTCCCCTCCTTTCTTGTAGAAGCTTTCGCCAATTTTCCCATAGGGCTCACACCAGGGTTGGGATCTAATGCCTATGTGAGTAGTTTTACTCTTCTGGTATGGCTATGTTATGAGTATTGCTCTCACAGATTAGTTCACCTGTTCAGTAGTTGGATTTCATGGATCTGGTACCGTTCCTTATCATGATCTCTATTGAGGTGCTTATTCTGGGCTCTTTATTGCATGAGCATCCCGATCTTATCTCGTCAGGCTCGGAATAGTGTTATTAACTATTAATGAACTTATCAGATTGTGTTAGTTCTCTTTGAAGTTTATCTGTGAGACCAGTTGATTATCCCAGAACAGCCAGCAGTGGATTAGGGGCTCTATGCGTCCCAGTACTTGTAAGATAGAAATGGTAAATACAAAAAATAAGGACAGGTCAGGTGATCTGATTAAGTAAATACGATTGTTGAGTCATTGTTGAGTCAAGTCGTACAGCGACATTTGCATGTTAATGGCTACTATTAATAGCAATCTAAGCATAAATCTCAGTAGTCTTCTCTTGACACCCTGGCAAAGCAAAACCGTTCTGCCAACCGACTCCCTTGTATGACACAGGAAACTGAACTAGAAGAGTTTTTGAAACTACTGCCTTTCTCCCTTGAGAATGCTGAAGCAATATTAGAAAATCTAAAGGTGGAAAAGTTGTATAATGGCAAGTTTTGGCCAGGCTTGCATGTCACAGATGCAACATGGCCTGGTAAGTGCAAGAGGGAGCCCGAGCTGTATCAACTGTTTGTTGAGATCACCCAATAAATTACCAAAAATACGGAAAAATATCAATGTCAACGTCATCTGCGAGGAACTTGGGTTAACACGCACAACAAATCAGCAACTGCAAGTAATCCAGACTCAGACCTAGTCTTGGTACCTGATGTCTGCTTTGCTTACGAGAATCCTCGACCCAGGGACCATGGAGAATCACAAGGAAACAATGTGAGTGCCGTCTGTGTTTTCATTTGGTCACCAGATTTCAACTCAACTGAGCATAATACCAGCTGCAAGATCCTTGCTGTTGGCTGCAGGTATTTACTGTGGTTGAGATCAAGATAGACTATAACATGGCACTGGATTAATTGTCGACCTACATCAGCCAGATCTTCATGGAATGTATTAATCGGTTGTTTGTGATAGCATTTACTCTTAGTAAACACTCATTTTGCATGCATCTATTTGATCGTAGCGGGATTATGTCCTCTGCCCTGTTCAATATTCACAAGGTAAGTATTCAATAACATCCATTATGAAAGAAGAGTGATAAAATATTTCCAGAAACCTCATCTGTTTGTTGCTGCTATTGCCAGCTGCTCTGCTCTGGAACCATAATACCTTGGTTGGGATTTATCTGTTCAAGTTTGGGATAAAACATGCCCTGTTCCATCGTACAAAGCAGACATGAAGCGGTTTTCATCAGCTGACGCTGTCCCTTGGGTAATCACCACATTTGACAAAAGAAAACAACCGCTCCCATCTGTGGCCATAGCTGGAAGCACATGTGAATCTCAGGACAGTAATACCACTTCGACCACCTATAAAAAACAATGTTATGTGATAGTTTGTTGTCTTACATGCCAGGACACAAAACGGCTATGGGGGCGAGCAACTATTGTGATGGAGGTTATATCCCTAAAAGACTAGAGAAACAAGAATGAAGATGTGAGACCATTATGGTAGCTGAAGCAATGTGCTGATCTTGTTTCTGATTCTCAGGGGCATCTGTATGTGATAAACAGTCCTGACAAAGACTGTCTGGTGTAAGGGGACACCCTAGGGACCAGCCTAGATCGTGAATATGGCTCCCACTTAAAGAGCTATTATAAGTATTCGTAAGATGCTATCCCATACTCTCCTTCCCTTCTCTCCTATGTCCGCCTTGATGTGCCTGTTGATCTATAAATAGGACAGTGGTATTATTAGTTAGTGTTCATGTGACTAGTGTGCACAGACCATCAGTTTTAGTATATAAGACTGCTTGTGTAGTTAGATTTAGCTTCACTCGAATATCACCTTAGCTTCCGGGACACTTATCTCAGCTTAGGGTTAAGACACCTCTGAGTGCCTTCAGCCCCTAACACCTGGGCTAGACAACAGGACAGTCAGCCTTGCCAACTCTTCACATACATCCTCCACTAGCGGTGTTGATTGCTTGCTTGAGACAATTCAGCAAGAGCTTGAGTCCATTCCATTTGAAGTATTCATTCTTTGTCATGTGAAACTAGATTCCTGGTTGAAGATAGCTGGATTTGTTTGGGAAGACGGTAAGAAGGTAGGGACAGGAGATTATATCCGAAAAGGCATTGTCATCAATCCCAAGCATGCTGAGTTAATGTCTGGTTCACATCAAGTATCGGAGGCAGGCAGTGGGGCTAATACTTCCTTGTAGCTTCAGACGACTTTATCTGCACCAAAGCAGCTGGAAAAATCCCAGTCAATATCCTTAAGAAGTCAAACAGGCACCAAGGCTAAAAATTGATTGCGGCCTTCTCTGAGTTCATCTGGAGCGAGGCAGAAAATAAGCCATGCAGCTTTTGTCTCCCAGACATTGGTACAGATAGTACTCAATATTCCTGGGTCCACAATCCAACATTGTGCAAATATGACTGAATTTTTGCGTGGATTTCAAGGGGCACTTGAAGGTGAGATTGCCAGCAAACAAAATAATATTAGCTAATGTGTTATCTAGAGCATGAAAAATGCTATCATGAAGGAGTTGTCCAACAAGATGTCAGCATCAATAACATTATTGTTAGCAACAGAGAGGAACATCTCATTGATTTCGATCATGCTAAATTTACTGGGCAATTCAAATCAGTGGTAAATGGTGTCTCTAAGAGAATCAAGGAATTTTGGTGCCAATGGTTGCTTTCTGAATTTGATGAAGCTATTATATCCCAAGCAGAGGAGATAATGGACAATTCTAGTGATGCCTTGAGTTACTTGGTGGCATTACAGAAAGGTATCAAGACCAGGGAACTGTTAACACTTCAAAATTTAGAGTAGTGTGAAGAGGTAAATATCATCTTCCTATGGGAAGCTGACTGATATCCCCTTAGTTGTATGCTATTCCTTCTTTTAATATGTACTATCCTGGGTCTGGTCATGTCACAGTAGGTTGCTGAACACAAATCCCTGAGCCTTCCTGACCTTACACAGGAAATGCCTGCATTCATGAGCTGTTTGTTGAATAATCCCAAGGAAATGACTGCAGAGCTGAGTGGTGCCTTAGAAGTATTTGGTGGTGATGCAGAATCTCAGCTTTGAAAACTGGGCATCCTGAACAAAAAAGAGAAGCTTTGTGAGTTTCTGAAGCATGTCAGTCCAGAGTTTGCAGGCCTTAAGGAGCTTATGCATGTCTGGCATCGTGTCATCAACCTGGCTTGTCGCTTCCCATCTGGCATGGAGTTCGACTAACCACACTGGGTGCTTCTTCAGGGTATTGAAGATGCCTTGACCAAGGTTCAGGCAGGAAGCAGGTCAACAGGAGGTGGAGGATTGACTGGTAGAAATTGGGATGAAATCAGGTTAGCTATCCGCAAGCAACAGACTGTTTATTACTTGCAGCATTTGAGCAATTAAAGGTAAATATCGAAGAAAAGGCCTCTTTTCGCCCCTGGTTAGATCCTCATTGCAAAGTATCACATGCACAGCCATGTCTTGATATGATTTTAACTATGAAGAAAGCAAGATCGAGCATGCGTGACATATAATAGATCAGCTATTTTGTCAGATAGTGAGCTCTCTCTTGATGGACTGAGTAAAACCCAGATAATAGACAGATCTGAAGTATGTTGTTCGATAAAGTATGTACATATGTGCAGAAGGTCGTTTTACCAGCATTTGAATATCCTAGTCTTCTGGTGCCACTAGATCTGAGTACCAGAATCACCCCATACTATAAGCTCGAGGTCATATTACTTAAAGCTCGGTTGACAGGAAAACCTCTATTGCTTGCATTCGAGAAATCAAGATGTGGAGAGGAAAACATAATACCTTGCCATTGAGACCTATATTGACAATGGTCTCTCCTGGTTCTTCATCAGGAAAATATTCGCTGATCTTGGGACAGGGCCATGTACAGACTCAGGTGTAAAAAGAGATCAAAAACTCTTGGGTAGAATTTCAGATTGCTGTCAATCCACTGAGAACTACTCTTCCTTTGTATCAATCTGATATCCAACTGCTGGGCCTCTTTATCATTTGACAGTCATTCAGAATCTACAAAGTGCCTATTCAGCAAGAGAGACAATATAGATGATGATTATGTAGAATAATGCTAATTGATCTCAATGGAAGTAGCAGGCAGGTGCTGTCCAGCTGTGGTACAATGCATTGAAAGTCATTAGTACTGAACTGATGAACCATTTGGATTATTCCTTATATTTCAATTTGTAAAGTACTGGAATACTATTCAAATATTCTGGTCTAGCACACCTACCAATCCAGTCCTGCCATGTCTGAGGAATGAAATGGATGTTGATGAAAGTGAGTTGACTCGTCAGCATAAACTTTGAATAGACAACCCCTAGTTGAGACTAGAGGTGCTATTCAGAGAGAAGTCAAGGGTTCCAAAGTACATGCCTAGATAGAAAAATGGGAACTGAATTTATCTGGAACTAGTCAAATGCATCACATAGGCTTGTCCAAATTTCGGCCAGTTTTTCATATAGTCCTGGTAGTCTCATGCTCTTGCCAGAATTCAATTATATTTAGACATGATTTGCATGAAATTTACATCATGGACATCAGATCAGTAGCTACAGTGTTGATCTGGACTGGAATCCTAGATTGAAATTGAAGCCTACTGTTTAGAGATAGATCAGTGGATGATTGAGGCTTGTGGTCGCCGTAATCAGGACAGTGTTGGAATTGAGAGTGAGTGTAGTGTCTTGATCAAACTTGCTCCTAGATATGATATCACTAGATATATCTCAATGGAAACCAGTAGGAATAAGAATGATATACACTGCACCAGATGCTTGGTTTAGTGTCGCCTAGTAGCACATGATGGGGTGATATTATATTTTTTAGAATTTCACACGTGTACTCCAAATGATTAATCTCCAGTTTTCAGGTTCCATTTCAAACAAAATTTCTCCAAAGTTTATAACTGCTTGAGGCATTACTTCTATGCAGTGTGCTTTTGCGAATCTGTTTTTCCCTTTGTGCACTAAAGCCAGGCAACCGGTCGAGACGTGTTGGCCTGAGGACCTTCCTATACCAGCTTCTACAATGCATCCCTTGGTGTCATTCTCAATTCCAGATACATAGTCATTTGCAAACTTGGAAGGGGTCAACACTTAAATGTGTGACTTGCTTGCAAAGTCAAGTGAGAGATTAAATTCAATGTCCATGAGCATCTAATGACTTGGCTTGCTATGTGGTCCTTGACAGATCAATGCTGACTAAGGGGTTCTCCCCTCTCTCCTCATTGCCCAACTACTCTTCTCCCGAGTCAGCTTCTAGTTCTTCGCCGATAGACTCTTGTTTATATTCTTTTTCCTCGACCTCAAGCCTTATATCTTGCTCCCAGTCCTTGGTGTTGCCAGTAGCAGCTGTGATAATCGGACCAGAACCTTCACCATACATGGGCCACTGCCAGTATCCAATAGGTCATACAGCAATTCCAATCTCATGCACACAGTCAAATCCTTATCCAGATATACACAGAAACTGCCAAGATTCTTTGTTCCCATATCCTTCACCCATCCTGCCGCCATCTACAAGTCCAGCAACGCTGGTTACCCATATCAAACAGCTTGACCGCCACAGCTCTAATCAGGGCAAATTGGAGACTCATGTTGGCTGCATAGAATATTTGGACGATAACGTTAGGACCAGAGTGTAGCTCTGTCATTTGGGTATAGAGCTTTATGGGCCTCCTGTATGCAACTGGGCAAATGGCTCGGAAGGCCAAAGAGAAATGACGCTGAGACTGCACTCAATGCTTTTCGCGACTTTTGTATGGAGGAACAGAAACCATGTATTTCACCGATAAATTCCAACAGAGGAGCCATTCTGGAACTATATGTACTGTATCTCTGTACTGAATTCTCTATCTTCTCAACTTGGTTGTTCAAAGGTTCTGATAATTGCCCATACAAGCAGATGTCTCTTACTGTTAATGACACAACACTACCCACACCATTTGCCTGTTATTGGCCAGCCAAACTTGCCATTTCATTACACGGTCACTGTGGATTCCTCTAGATTCAGTCTAAAGGTCTTGAAGAGAGAGGATTGGACCCGGGGGACAAAGGCACATCCACAAGCACCCCTTGTCGTGGGCCCTGGGCTCAAAGTCCCAGACTTTGCCAAGTGCTAGAAAATGTGAGCGGACACCAGATATAAGAATCTGCAAGCCCAGGAAATGGAGACACATCCATAAGTACCCTTACCCTGGGATCAGAGTCAAGGACTTTGTCAGGTACTTGAAAATGTAAGTGAAGCCTTGTGAGACGCTCCACAGGTGTAGAGATACACTAAGACAACACCAAATACATAAACCAATGACCCTAAACATAAAAGACATAAAAGACTAAACAAAACCTAAGAAACAATGCACAAACAAGACACAAACAAATAAAACCATAACTAGAGATCAACTTAACAAAAGACAAACATAAATGACCAGAACCTGAAACAAGAAACAAAGAAGACCTAAAAATCAATTAAGAAACCAAACAAGAGATCAAAATAATGACACTACATCAACAGCAGCACCACTAACAAAAGACTATATAGTTCAATACCAAGAAACAAGACGGAGGCTGAAATGAAAATAACCCAAACAAACCACTGACATTAGGATAACAAGGCAAAGACCTTAAGCAAAAACTCCCTAGAAAAAGGGAACAACAAAAACAAAACCATATGGAATGTTACACAAATACAATCTCAGAAGTACAGGCCATCTGAAGGTTTAAAAGGAAACCACGGACGGTGACATTGGGATGAATGCACCACCTGCTTCTTCTGGCACATAGAGAAGAAGTATAAACACAAACAAACCCATAAGCCTGGGGTCAACCCATGGCTCTAGACCCCAGAATACAATAGCGAGAGCCATCTCCACCACTGCTTGTAAGAGTTCGGCAACTGAGGGAGTAACACTAGAACCCCATAAACAAACGACCAATGAAAAAATGACAGCCATACCCACAAGCAAAATAGACTCATGGAAAATAGCATCACTCAATGTAAAAGGAAAAAGATACTCAAACAGAAAATCTAAGTATAAGGACATAGCAACAACAATACGACTTAAAAAGATCACAATACTTGCAATACAAGAAACAAAACTCAAAGAAAAAGAAGAGAGCATAATGAAAGAAAATCCAAGAATAACCATAATTAGCAACAATGACGATAGTAAAGCAGGAGTTGCCTTCATAATCAATAACGACAACATGAAAGAAGATACCGAAAACAAATGGAACCATACAATCATAATAAAAGGAAGAGTATCAACTATAGAAATAAGAAAAAATGAACAAGATTATACAATAATGAATGTGTATATGCCAAATAACAAAAAAGGAAAAATAGAAACCATAAATAAGATAAAAGAACACATGAAAACAATAAAAAACCCAAATAACCTGATAATAATAGGAGACTTCAACTTTGTAACAGACGCCCTGGACAGATCACCACCACATAAAGACAACAATCGAATAAGTGAAAGCTGGACCAACACAATAAGTGAATACAAACTAATAGACGGATGGTGAGAATCAAATAAACTAGAAAGACAATTCACATACACACAAGGAAAGAGTCTAGCAAGAATTGATAGAATATATGCCACAAGAAAAATATATGAGTCAAGCACAGAATGGACAATAGAAGAGAACAATGGAATATTAGACCACCAAATAATAACCACTACAATATATAGCATGAACCTTCCCTATATAGGAAAAGGACTATGGAAACTTGATATAGAAACAATCAAATGGAACCCCTTTAAAAACCAAATAAGAAAACTACTATTAGAAACAGAAGAAAAGATGAACAACACCGAAAATCAAAAAACTTCAAAAGTAGAAATATGGATGAAAGCAAAGAAAGAAATCATGAAAATAGGAAAAGAAGAATCAAACAACCGACGAAGAATGCTAACAAAAAAGAAAAACGACCTACAAAGGAAAATTAGAACAGAAGGAAAAAACAACAGCAACGATTCACAAAAACAATCAAAGATAATAGAACTGATTAAAGAAATAAATGAAGATGGCAAAAGAAGAATTGAAACAGCACAGATGATAGCTAAAGCGAGATACATAAAAGAAGGACAAAAAAGCACAAAATACTTCTTTAATCTAAAAAGAGACAAGAAAGATCCATCAATAATCAAAGCCCTACAAAATAAAAACGGAAAGATAATAAACGACATAAATGAAATGTGCACAATAGCTGCCAAATACCACCAATCTCTACAAAAAGCACCAGAGAGACAAGATGAAGATGATCAAAAAATCAATAAAACACTCAAGAACATAACCAACAAACTAGAAACAGACAATCAAGAGAAACTTAATAAACAAACAGATGAATATGAAATAAGAAAAGCAATAAAAGCAAGCCAGAATGGCAAAGCACCTGGAATTGATGGAATCCCATATGAATTCTACAAAGTATGGATAAGGAAGGATCAAAAAACCCCAGAAGACCAACTGCAGATATAACAAAGATATTAAAAGAAGTATACAATGAGATAGAAAATATAGGCCTTAAAAACCAAAACTTCATACTAGGAACAATGTTTCTCCTATACAAAAAGAAAGAAAAGACAAAGATAGAAAACTACAGACCAATCACACTAACTAACACAGACTATAAAATCCTAACAAAAACA
>Ga0153997_1000310_pt1 | contig 14522 bp, 14 predicted proteins | sample TSNC081MetaG_FD_104750 | JGI IMG/M metagenome (GOLD analysis project Ga0153997, IMG submission 104750) | Attine ant fungus gardens microbial communities from North Carolina, USA - TSNC081 MetaG | ecosystem: Host-associated > Fungi > Mycelium > Unclassified | place: USA: North Carolina, Lumber...
AATCTACAAGCTGCTGTTTAAATTCCGGTGTGTAAGACTTTTGATTCTTAGCCATGTTGAACATCTCCTTTTCTCTTTCACTGTTATTATAGGTTGTTCAACTTTTCGTGTCTACTCTTATATGCTAACACTAATTCTCAATGCAGTATGCAACGATTTCCTTGCGTTCTTCAATTGTTGTTTTTCTTCTTGCCTCAGCCATATAGACCTCCTGTTTCGGATTATAATCCTTAAGTTCCATATTGCTATTATACAACTTTATCCACTTTCGCAAGGTATTTGTTGATAGGATTTTATATTTTCAGCGACATCATGTAATGAGCCTTTTCCAGACACAAAATCTAAAACTGCCTGTATTTTAAATTGTTTTGTATAAGTTGCATTCTTTCCTGTATGTAATAATGCCGTTGGACCATGCTCTTGATACAGCTTGAACCAGATATCCATTGCACCAGATAGTTTAGACAATCCAAAATCTCTGGCTATCTTAGAGGCTGATCGGGTTCCACTAAAATAATCTTCACAAGCTTTAAGTTTTTCTTCATAAGTATACTTAGACATAAAATAATACCTCCAAAGTAGTTTTAGGTATTTACCTTGTCTACTTTGGAGGTATCATATCATTAAGTATTCCTGCCTTTTTTTACTTTTTATAGGATATTTCACCATCTTCCAAAAAGGTATTTATAGTGTATAATAATTAGTACAATAAAAATTGCATTACAAAAGAGTAAATGTATTGATTTGCCATGACATTGTTGATGTGATTATCTGGTTGTTGGTTAGACCGCACTAATTGATTGTACGGGAGAATTGTGAGCATGGATTTACACATAGCCTTTTTGTATAGTTCAAAGAGTGCAGCCTCCATTTTGTGTCCACATTCAAAACATTTCAGAGGATCATTCACAAAAGAAAGCAGAATGAATTTTATGATGGCAGCCAAACAAAACCCACTATGAGAAGAATCACCGCAGTGCATCATTTTATCCACATTTTCCATTATGGCAGGGTGAGAGTGAAGAAAAAATTATAAAAAGTAAATTGTTGAGTAAATATTGCGTAAAAAGTTTTCTTAAACGTATCCGCTAATTAACTAAATTTGTAAGTTTAAGAAATAAACTCATTTTCTATATTTAACATAAATTTATCCAAATTGCTAAAGACCATAATGATTACCATTGGATTTGAAAAAGATGAGACAGTTTAGGTGGTTTTTTAAAAAAATATTAAGGATAAAAATATAAAGTAAGTAAATTTAATTGCAAAAAAGATGGTAGAAATAGGATGAATAATTACTAAACTTTTTATTGACATTAGTAATAACATACACTATAATTAGATAAATAATTGAAAGGAGAGTAGCGGAAAAAGTAAAAAGAGGTAAACTTTTTATAAAGGAGAATAATATGCCTAATGTATATAGTAATAAAGAATATCATTTGCAGCTTTTACCTGGAGATGTTGGACGATATGTGATTCTTCCAGGAGATCCAGGACGATGCGAAAAAATCGCATCATATTTTGAAAACGCACACCTTGTAGTATCCAATCGGGAATATACTACATATACAGGGATGCTGAATGGTGAAAAGGTGAGTGTAGTCTCGACTGGTATTGGAGGTCCTTCAGCAGCAATCGCACTGGAAGAACTAGTACATTGTGGGGCAGATACGTTTATACGAATAGGCACTTCGGGAGGAATGCAGCCAGAAGTAATTAGTGGAGATATTGTAATTGCTACCGGAGCGATCCGGCTTGATGGAACCAGTAAAGAATATGCACCTATTGAGTTTCCAGCTGTTGCGCACTATGAAGTGGTTGATGCATTGCATCAAGCTGCTGTTGCAACAAATACACCATATCATATCGGGGTGGTCCAATGTAAAGATTCTTTCTATGGTCAGCACGAACCCGAGAATACACCTGTTTCTGCGGCACTTATTCAAAATTGGGAAGCTTGGAAACGTTGTGGCGCCCTTACAAGTGAAATGGAATCTGCCACGCTTTTTATCGTTGGGGCTGTCCGTAGAGTGCGCGTGGGTTCGGTGCTACTTGTGATTGGAAACCAGACGCGGCGAGAAACAGGGCTAGAGGATTTTCAATGTCATGATACCGAAATCGGGGTACGCATAGCTGTACGTGCCTTGATGACACTGATTGAAAATGATGCCAGTAAATCCAATACTTTAATGGATTTTGTAAATAGTGAAAAATAATAGGAGAAATTATGCAGTCTAGATTTAGTGATATAAAAACATGGGTGAACGCTGAAGCGCAATTTCTTCGGGACGTGATTGAAACCGAAATTACTTTCATGGAAAAAACCTCGTATTCGGATATTGTTACGAAGTACGATAAGGCGGTTGAAAACTCATTAAAGTCCAGGATTTTATGTAAATACCCTAGGGACTGTGTTGTTGGTGAGGAATCGGAAACGATGGTGGAAACAGATGATTACGAATATGTTTGGTATATAGATCCGATTGATGGAACCACTAATTTTGTATATCAAAAGAATAACTTTGCGATTTCTGTAGCTTGTTTTCATCGAGGTCAATGTGTGCTTGGGGTAGTCCTTGATGTCCCCCACAACATGATGTATCATGCATGCCATAGTCAGGGAGCATACAAAAATCAAAACAGGATTTATGTGAATGCAGGCCCCAGCACTTTACATGAAGTCGTATTGTGTACGCCGATCATTCAGGATGTGTTTATACATGACCATTCTTATAGAGAATTTTTTGTTTTGATGGCCAACGAAGTGTGTGCGGTGAGGTCGATAGGATGTGTTTCGCTGGAGCTTTGCTTATTGGCGGAAGGGAAAGCAAGTATGTTTATTGCGATGGGGTCACGTCCTTGGGACCACAATGCAGCAGCGCTTATTGTCAGAGAAGCGGGAGGGTTTATAAATTCCATTAACAAAGATGCACTGCATGAAAATTATAGTGGTTCGATCGTGGCGTTTTCGAATTCAGTTATTCGGAATCTATTTTATAAGGGCATAGATTTGTGAGCGTGAATTCAGAATGAAGAGTTGGTGGTGGAAATATGGAAAATGGATATAAATCTATATGGCTGGTCTGTGTAAATGACTTACATGCTGGGCTGGAAGAAAGCAAAGGGTTTCCTGGAGCTGGGAAGTTAGTCGCCCAAATAAAAGCATTTTGCAGAAAGAACAAAAATGTAATTGTATTGTTTGGCGGAGATAATTATAAAGGTGATCCTGTTTCTGAATACCTGATGGGAAGACCCGTATCGGATTTGATGCATATTTTAGACGTAAAGGCTTCTGTGTTAGGCAATCATGAATTTGATTTTGGAATTAACATGATAAAACAATGGCAGATAGATGGAGGCTACCAATTTCTAGCAGCCAATTTGGTTGACATTAGAACTGGCAAAAATCCGGATTTTGTAAAACCCTTTATTGTGCTTGATGTTTTAGGAATCAATATTATGGTTATTGGATTAGCGCTACAAGAAGAACTTGCAACTGTGGACAGACCGAAAGAAATGAATAAATATGCCATTTTGGATAGAGAAAAAACAATAGAAGAAGTACTGAAAATACAGCGTGGAACTGATAAACCAATAAATGCGACCATTGTATTATCACACTATGGATTGCGGTATAAAAAAGGAACGGATCAGCCAATAGGCAGCGAAGTAATCGAATTATGCAAAAGGGTAGATTCACTTGATGGTATGTTTGCAGCACATTTGCATCAATTTATGGCGTTGCGTATAAATGGAGTGGCCGTTTCTCAAGGTGGATGCAAAACACAGGGATTTGCATGGATAAAGCTCGATTTTGATGACAATAATAAATTATTAAAGGCAACACCTGGATATAATGATCTGCGTGAAGTTCAAGCGGCTCTTGTATCAGACAAAGAAATGCAGCATATTTGGGATAGCAGCAAAAAGAATGCTATGAGTAAATTAGGAAAAACAATAGCTGTTCTCAAGACACCGATTGTGCATAGGAATAGTGCCGATTTTGAAGTAAATCCGGAGGGGACTCCTTTGTCTTTCTTGGCGACTCAGATTATGTGCCGTGTTACTGGATGCTCGATATCGCTATTTTATTCAGGACGAATTGGACAAGGATTCCGTACTGGAAATTTGACGCTATATGAAGTTTATCAAACTCTCTTTTTTGAAAATGGAATAGTAACGATGTGCTTAACTGGAAGAACCATAAGAGAAAATATTGAAATTGGGTTACGAACCTTAATTGGTGATGGCGCATCACCTATTGCTGTGGGAGGATTGATTGTTAAAGTGGATTATTCCAGACCTTATGGAAATAGGATAATTCATTTGTCGTTAGAGGATGGGGGGGCGTTGGAATTAAATAAAAAATATGATGTAGCTATGGATGAATTTTTGGCAGATAATTCCATAAATTTTGATTTTACTTCAGCTGAAAATATATTTTATACAGGAATATCTTTACGTGACCGTATGATAGAGCAGATAGAACGGGACGGAATTATAGAAGAAAAATGCAAAAAATCGATTATTAATGTAGTAAGTTCAAAGTAATACGGTTATTTTTGGGTAATATATATCATCAAGTATAGCTACACGTAATGTCTAAAGTCCAGAGAATCTAAATGTTTTATTATCGTAAATCTAAAAGAAAGGAAACTTATGATGCATTAGTCTCAAAATGCATCATACAAGGGGATCATGATGCAGGTACGGTTGGAAAATGTAACGAAAGAGTTTGTTGGAAAAAGAAAGGAGACTGTAGTAGCGGTAGAGAATTTAGACGTCGAGATTCAGTCGGGAAAACTTGTAGGCTTTCTCGGTCCATCTGGATGCGGAAAGACCACTACACTATATATGATTGCCGGAATACATACACTTAGTAAAGGTAATATCTGGTTTGGTGACCGGCAAGTAAATACTCTTGCTCCTGAAAAAAGAGGGGTAGGAATGGTTTTTCAAAATTATGCACTGTATCCACATTTATCTGTTTTTGACAATATCGCATTCCCTATTGTCAATTCGAAAGATATCAAGAAGCAGTTTCAGAAAGAACTCGTCGAATATAATAAGGAAAAGAAATCTAATATTTCATTTAAAAAATTTGTTGAAATGCAGGTTTTCTCAGCTGCCGATTTAGTTGAGATCAGGGATTATCTTGACAGAAAACCTTCGGAGCTCTCTGGAGGTCAACAGCAACGAGTGGCCATTGCACGAGCATTGGTGAAAAAACCAAAGATCCTTTTATTGGATGAACCGCTGTCAAATCTTGATGCGCGATTGCGGTTGCAGACTCGCGATGAGATCAGGAAGATCCAAATAAAAACCGGGATCACCACTATTTTTGTAACACACGACCAGGAAGAGTCACTGACAATTTGTGATCAAATTGTAATTATGAGAGATGGAATTCTTCAGCAGTTTGGGGAACCTCAGACGGTTTTTGATTATCCTGTCAATCAATTCGTAGCTGAATTTCTTGGTACGCCCCCAATCAATATAATCGATGCGAGGATAAAAAATAATGTTATTCAATTAGCAGGAGAAGATTGGAGAGAGCTGCCAGAACCGCTTGATGATCAACCGGTTAGATTAGGCATTCGAGCAGAGAGTTTAAGAATTGATCACTCAAGGAAATTTTGTGAATTGTGCGCAACGGTTATTGAAGTTTCGAAATTAGGTGGGGTAATAACAGTAGTGGCCCAGCTTAAAGATGGCGGCATTGTGAAATTTTTTCAGGATTTGGCAAATCCTGTAGCGGTGTCAGACAAAGTATCCTTATCAGTTGTGAAAAACGCAACTATGGTTTTTAATATGGAGGGAGGGAAACTTGTTCAATGGTGAAAAAGAGAAAGCAGCAAAAGGGTTTGGCGTATAGCAGAACGGCTTTTCTATATTTACTACCGGCTTTTGTTTTGATGGCAATTTTCATTCTGTATCCTATGCTGAATACAATTATTGTATCCTCAAAATATGACTATCGATTTTTGACAGGAGAATTTGCAGAGTTCAGCTTCAAGCACTATGTGGAAATTATAAAGGATCCTATCTTCCGGAGAGCTTGCCTGAATACCGTGTTTATGGTATTTGTTTGTGTACCGGCTTCCATGTTGAGCGCATTACTGGTTGCGCTTGGCCTACAATCAATCAAAAAGTTCAGGAATTTTCTTGCAACTCTTTACTATCTTCCACAAGTGACCAATGTCATAGCAGCAGGTTTTGTATTTGCACTTATTTTTAACAATAATTTTGGCTTGCTTAATATGTTGCTGGAAAGACTGGGATTTGAGCCAGTTGCATGGATCAGTGGTGTGGGAATTTCTGGTTCTCAGGTACTATATAATAAATCATATATGCGTTGCTTATTTGTACTGTTTACGTATTCTATGTGGCAAGGGTTGTCACTAAAGGTCATCCTCTTTCTAGGCGGTCTAAGCAGCATTAACCCTCAGTATTATCAGGCGGCACGAATTGATGGAACCAGCAAATGGAATGTATTTCGAAAAATCACTCTGCCATTGTTATCGCCAACTACATTGTATGTGTATGTAACTTCTAGTATAACCGCTTTCAAATCGTATTCAGCAGTGGTGGCATTGTTTGGCGACAGTTATGGACCTGCAGGAGACAATACAAAAATGATGATAACTCTGGTGGGTTATATAATGGATCAGCTTGGGGACTATCTAAAACCAGGGGCAGTGAGTATGGCTAGTACTGCTGCGGTCATGTTACTATTTATTATTATGGTACTTACCGCTCTACAATTGAAAATAACGCATAGGAGGGTGCATTACTAATGAAAGAACGAATATTTAAATTGGGAACGGTGATTTTTCTGATTTTAGTGGTATTGTTGGTTTTGATACCCTTCTACTGGATGATAGCAACTGCTTTGAAATCTGAAGCAGAAGCACTTCGAACACCGCCGACAATCATTCCGGTAGCAATGCAGTTTAGAAATTTTATAACAGCATTAGAACTGGCTCCTTTTCTAAAATATTTTTTTAATACAGTTATTGTTTCTTTTTTTGTAGTGCTTATCAGCACAACTGTAAGTGTTCTTGCTGCATTTGCATTTTCCAGGCTGGAGTTTGCAGGAAAAACTTTTCTTTTCTCTGTGGTTTTGACGACGATGATGGTTCCACAAGAAATGCTGATTATCACCAATTTTGCTACGATTGCACATTGGGGGTGGATGAATAGTTATCAAGCACTCATTTTCCCTTTTTGCGTAAATGCATTTCATATCTATTTATTAAGGCAAAACATGATGCAAATTCCGAATGAATTATATATTGCAGCACGAATTGATGGGCTGAGCAATTTTAGGTTTTTAATAAAAGTTGTGTTTCCCCAGGTAAAGTCTTCTATTTATACAGTTATGTTACTATCATTAATCTGGATTTGGAATACTTATGCATGGCCTAATCTGGTGACCACTCAGGATAGTATGCGCCTTGTGTCAAATGGATTAAAAAACGTGTTTACTCAAAATGCTGGAGTTATCCAGTATGAGCTTCAAATGGCATCGGCAACGATGGTAACGATTCCACTGGTTATTGTCTTTATCTGTTTTAGGAAGTATATTCTGTCTGGGGTTGTGAAAGGTGGTATCAAGGGTTAGGATGATGCTTGATCTAATACATCAAAGTGGTAGACAAGGAGGCGGCGGAGCCATCCGGTTTGAATGGTTCTTTACGTATCAAAAGTTGGAATGGTGGTCATAAAGGAAGAACTTCTTTTCCAACTTAAAGATAAATAATTAAATGATTAGTATAGCTTTTGTTATGGCTACATCATACCAGGAGGTGAAAAACCAGTGACTATAGTATATGAGCATTGTAGAGCATACATATCGTGGGACAGGACAATGAAGGTCAGGTGAATGCCACTGTTAGAAAGAGGTCTCATGCTCATGTTTTAAGAGAATTAGATAAATTTATAATCGGATTAAGAGGAGGAAAAATGTTATTTATCAAAAAAAAATTCAAGTTATTATTTGCTCTAACCTTATGTATTTCACTTGTAGCTTGTACTGGGAATGGTGAAACAGACTCAACTTCGTCAATTTCAACACCCACATCTGAAACAAGTACTTCCAGTACAGATTTAGAAGAGAAAAATGCAATTCAAAAAGTTCTTAAGGAAAAGGAAGAAGTGAACATTTCTTTTTGGACAAGCACAAGCCAGCTCAATTTTCCTTATCTGGAAGCAATGGTTGAAGCGTTCGAAGAGGAGTATCCAAATATCAAGGTAGAATTATCACAACAAGGTGCTGTGTCTGATTTGATGGACAAACTAACACAGAATATCGTTTCCAAAACAACTCCAACCTTGTCAAATCTGAGCCCTACCTACTTTTCGGAGTATATAAATAGTGGTGCAATCATCGACTTGATGCCTTATTATGATGACCAGGAATTAGGTTTTTCCGACGAGGAAAAGGAAGCATTCTTTTCATTTTACATTGATGAAGCCATGAGCTTTGGGGAGCCTGGTACGATGTACTGTTTTCCTACAAATAAAAAAACAGCGGATGTTCTCTTTTATAATAAGTCCTATTTTGATGAACAGGGATGGAGTGCACCTGTCACTTGGGATGAGGTGGTTGCATATAGCAATAGTATTCAGGAAAACACTGGTATGCCAGGATTCAGTTATGATGTCGCATATGAAGAGTCTGCTTTTAAATTATTGAGTATGCAATTTGGGAGTCCTTATATCGACGGTGATGGAACACCCAGTATAGACAATGAGGCTTCACGTCAGGCTTTGAATTTTTATAAAGATAATTTTGATGCGGGCTATTTTACGTTGCCTAGTGAAATGCCCAGTGCAGGAGGTAATTATTCAAATAAAGGATTTGTTGTTGGAGAATGTTATATGTTTGTCGGTGCAGCCGCAGGGGTTTCATATTCTATTCCGAAAGAGGAATCCGGGCAGACGTTATTCGAGGTTGGAATAGCTCCGATTCCACAGAAGGATACGAATAATGAAATTGCCTTTTCAAAAGGTGAGGATTACTGCATTTTTTCGAATTCAACGGAGGAGGAGAGGGTTGCCGCATATTTGTTGATCAAATTCTTAAGTCGGGATGATCAGAATGTTGATTGGCTAATCCATACTGGTAATCTTCCAATTACAAGCACTATTCTGGATATGCCTGAATATAAAGCGTTCCTCGAAGTACAAAATGACGGCAGTGAAGAATGGTATAAGGCTGCAGCTGTTAATGCAGCTTTGGAAATGAATGATTACATGAGTTGTGAACGCGTCAGCGCAAGTTCCGCTGCTCTGGCAACTGCGTGTGGGACGATGTGGAAATCGGTCATTATTGGCGGTGCGGATATCGAAAATGCCTTGGCTGAAGTTGTAAAATAGTATGAATTAATAGGTAAGGGTTTCTAAGAAAGGTACACCTGAAGCGGTACTTCTGAAGCTTCAGTGTGCACCTTCTATCGAATATGGTAGAGTGTTATATCGTGAGGAAGTGTAAAAATAAATGCTATTGCTCAGTATCGCAGGGGGGACTGCGATATGCATGTGGTAAAGAGTGAAGGAAAAGCGCTTTCACACTGAGTTTGCGTCTCAAATGAGAATGCAAGCATTTTCGCTTGAGACATGGAGGACAATTATGAATAATAGATGTATGTTTTTTTTTGATTTTGACGACACATTATATAGCCATGTGACGAACTCTGTTTCTAACTGCACTCAGAGATTATTGATTGAACTAAGCGAACAGGGGCATATATTAGTAATCGCTTCTGGGCGGGGGCGAGAAGCGATAGAGCTATTTAATAAGGAGCTAAAATATGTTCCAGACACTTTAGTACTTCTGAATGGGCAAATCATATATCAAGGAGGTGAAATTGCATATGCGAATCATATTACATTAATGGACGTAAATGATTTATTTGATATAGCTCGCAATTTAAATTATGCTTATGGCGGACATTATTGGGACGGAGTGATAGCAAATCAGTACACGGAACGTGTAAAAAACGTCTGGACAGACTTTGGATCCCCGATACCATTTATATGTGATAAGTTTGAAGATCAGTACCCCATTTACCAGGCACATTTATACATTACAAAGGAAGAACAGTATCTGTTTGAGGGACAGATCGAAAATTATATTACCAATTGGTCGCATAAGTATTTGGTTAACCTGATACATAAATCTGCGGGAAAATCAAAAGCTGTAAACTGGTGTATTGACAAGTATGGGATTTCACGAGAAAACACATACGCTTTTGGTGATGGTTTCAATGACGTCGACATGATAGAAACGGTCGCCCATGGTATTGCTATGGGAAATGCGTATGAGCGTTTAAAAGAAAAAGCTGAATTTATCACCAAATCCGCCAGTGAAGATGGGATATATTATGCCCTGAAATATTACGGCTTTGTGGAATGAGTATAAGTCAGATACTCTGTGATTTATAGTAAAAAGAATGATGGGAACTGATATGGCGCACTTTACAATAGGAATATTTTGATAAGAGGGGAAGGTGAATTTAACAAAATGAAAGAGTTGTTGAAAGCGGCAAAACACTTGTTGGTCGGTGGTCATAGAGGTTGTATATGTGAATACCCGGAAAATTCCATTTTAGCTATGGAAGAGGGGATCAGGCGTGGGGCTGACTATTTAGAAATCGATGTTCAACTAACAAAAGATGATGTTCCAGTTGTTTTTCATGACACTTGCTTGGGAGATAGAACTTCACTGACGGGTTATGTTCATGAGGTGACTTACACTCAATTGAAAGAATCCATTCCAGAACTTTGTACTTTGGAAGAGGCAATGAGATGGGGCGCTGCACATGATGTGTGGTTTGGTCTGGAAATAAAAACGGTACCGCTCGATATGCAAAAGTACAATCTGCGGCTGGTTAAAAAAATCACTTCAATCCTTCACAAAACAGGAATGACAGAGCGCATATTTGTATTTGGACAGGACTACCAAGTGTTACAATATTTGTATGAATTTGATCCTTCTGTTATTCTGGGACTGATTGTTCCTTTTGTCCCGATCGATCCGGCAGGATTAATGCGAGAAATGCACGCAACGATTTATCTGTCCTATATCTATAATATAACCCCTGTTATTATACAACAGTTGCATGAAAATGGGTTTTATGTTAGTGGCGCTATTTTGCGTGATGAACATTGGATAAAGAGGGCACGTTTTCTGGGAGTCGATATGTTTGAAAGTGATTACCCAGAAAAATATTCCTTGTCTCATTGACGCTGCGATGAACTTTTGTTAAAATAGAAGTGAACTTTTGGTAAATATGTAATGACAGGAGGATGTTATATGGCGACAATTCTTGATATTGCCAATCTAGTAGGAGTATCAAAATCAACAGTTTCTCGTGCGCTAAGAGAAGATCCAACGTTATCAATTGGTGAGGAAACCAGAAAGCGGATTTTTTCTACAGCGCAGGAATTAGGGTATAAAACGAAAAAAGAAAAATTACTTTCGAATGAATTGGCTATCGCTATTATCCATAAGGATACACATTTTTTGAATCAGTTGGATAATGCTTACTATTTTTCAGTTCGTTATGGAATTGAAAAGGCTTGTCTAAAACATCATATCCAGTGCTCGTTCATTCCGTTCAGCTTTTTGCAGCAACTTCCCATCCACTTAGGTGGTGCAATTATCATGGGGAATTTTGAAGAAAAGCAGATGGTAGAAATCTATTCTGTGGTACATGAGATACCTCTTGCTTTTATTGGTAAAATCAATTATATGCAACGAGAGATGGACTGGATTTCTTATGATATCAAATACTGTGTTGACATTGCAATGCAGCATTTGCTGGATACTCACCATGAAACAGTCTTGTATGTTGGAGGTTTGGATGTGTCAGGAACTCCGGAATCATACCATAAAGCATACCATTTTCGACAATACCTAAAGGAGCATCCAAGTATAACTGCACTGGATGTAGTAGAGGGGGAACATGGTGCTGAAAGTGGATACTGTATGATGCATCATTGGATGCAGCAGAAATATGCACTTCCGCAAGCAATTTTTGTTTCAAATGATCCTCTCGCCGTTGGTGTCTTGAGAGCTTTGACAGAACACAGTGTTAGAGTGCCAAATGATGTCTCTGTGCTTTCTATTAATGGAGACGGGCCAGGAGAGTCCTTAGCCCCTCCTTTAACAACTGTAGATATTCATACGGAAGCTATGGGAGAGGAAGCGATTACTTGTTTGCTGGAACAGATAAGAAATAAACGCACATTAACCAAAAAAGTTTTGTATACTCCTTGCTTAGTGCAACGCAATAGCGTGAAGGTTCGGTAGCTGCACAGTTCGTAATGCTGCATTTTACAAGAGAGTTATGAAAATGACGAAATAGTATCTATAGTAAAAAACGATTAATATTTGCGTTTGAAAAAATTGAAGCCATATGATTGAACTTTGATAGTATAGTAAGGAGGTGCAGTATGGAAAATGATTTCAATAATAATCATATTAATAGAAGAATTTTTCTGATTGTCTTAGATAGCTTTGGGATTGGATATGAACCGGATGCAGGGTTGTATGGAGATGTAGGAAGTAATACATTGCATACAATTGCTAAGTCGGCAAAATTTACGGCACCAATGATGTTAAAATTAGGATTATTCAATATTGATGGTGTAGGTGAATTATTTAAAGAACCATTACCATTTGGTATTTATGGAAGATTACAAGAGCAATCTATAGGAAAAGATACTACGGTTGGACATTGGGAAATTGCAGGAATTATATCAGAAAGAGAACTTCCAACCTATCCGAATGGTTTTCCTGACGAAGTAATAGAGCAATTTAAGCAGGCAACAGGAAAAGACATATTGTGTAACTTGCCATACTCGGGAACGGATGTGTTAAGGGATTATGGAAAACAGCATATTGAAACGGGAAAGTTAATCGTTTATACATCAGGTGATAGTGTGTTTCAAATAGCGGCTCATGAAGAAATAGTGTTAGTAGAAAATTTATATGAATACTGCAGATTTGCAAGGAAAATTCTCGCAGGTAAACATGAAGTGGGGCGTGTTATTGCCAGACCTTTTAGAGGAGAATATCCTGAATTTTATCGGACTGAGAACAGGCATGACTTCTCATTAATTCCGCCTGGACCGACTGTACTGGATGCGTTGGAACAGGCAGGATATGATACGTATGGTATTGGTAAGATTAGTGATATTTTTGCAAGGAAAGGAATTTTGCATACTCAGCCAACAAGAAATAATGCAGATGGAATGCAAATATTACTTGAAATGCAGAAAAAATCATTCAGTGGCTTATGTTTTGTTAATTTAGTAGATTTTGACATGCTTTATGGACATAGAAATGATGTGGATGGGTATGCGAATGCAATTAGTAAGTTTGATCAATTTTTAAAGGGTTTTATTGAACAGATGCAGGAAAAAGATATTCTGATGATTACGGCAGATCATGGCTGTGATCCCGGATACCCCGGTACAGACCATACAAGAGAGTATGTTCCCTTTTTAGCATATGGAAAAGAATTGCATCAGGGCATTTCATTAGGAACAAGAAAAAGCTTCTCAGATATTGCTGCTACAATTCAAGATATTTTTAACATTGAAATAATTACACAAGGTAAGAGTTTTAAACAGATCATATTAAAATAATAAAACCGAACTCACGCCATAGGGAATTTGTTAAATATGAAAGCAGGGGTGAAATCCGACGACGGAGACTCCACTTGATCAGGGGGTATATATGTTTTATCAAAATATCTTATATGAAATAAACTTTGCTTCGATACTTCTTCGCGTTGTCTTATCATTACTCATTGGAGGTATTCTTGGTTTGGAAAGGGGGAGTAAACGTCATCCGGCTGGCTTTCGAACCTATATGCTGGTATGTCTGGGTTCGTCCATGGTCATGATGACGAACCAATACATCGTAGAGACATTTGGTGGCAGTGATCCGGCAAGATTAGGTGCTCAGGTTATCAGTGGTATCGGTTTTCTCGGTGCCGGCACAATTATAGTTACGCGGAGAAATCAGATTAAAGGCTTGACAACCGCCGCAGGTCTTTGGAGTGCGGCATGCCTTGGACTTGCTATCGGTATCGGTTTCTATGAAGGTGCTGTAATCGTTGGACTTGCAGTATTCCTGATCATGACAGTTTTTCGTTATTTTGAAAATTGGATGACCTCGAAGACCAGATATCTTCATTTATATTTAGGTTTTGCTTCCATGAAGTGTTTCAATCAGTTTATTGACTACTGCAATAATCAGTCTATAAAAGTAAGGGATATGGAAATGATAAAAAGTAAACAGTTCAGGGAAAAAGGGGTCTTCGCTATACTTATTCTACGATACCCAAAGAGGGAAGCCCATTCTGAATTAATTTCCAGGCTAGATGCACTTGAAGGAGTAAACTATGTGGAAGAATTATGAAATAATGCAAGTTATCGAAAGCCTGCTTACCGAAAGGTGGACTTTTTTTATCTTTTTATTGCAGGAATCAGAACATTAACAG
>Ga0153997_1000313_pt1 | contig 14360 bp, 11 predicted proteins | sample TSNC081MetaG_FD_104750 | JGI IMG/M metagenome (GOLD analysis project Ga0153997, IMG submission 104750) | Attine ant fungus gardens microbial communities from North Carolina, USA - TSNC081 MetaG | ecosystem: Host-associated > Fungi > Mycelium > Unclassified | place: USA: North Carolina, Lumber...
ACGGGATAATAGCATTCTCTATAAGGAATCGGAAACCGGACAAGAATATTTAGGACAAAAATATGAAGTTATGGAGGTAAACTATACAAGTGATCATCTGGGATGAATACAAATATGGAGAACTGCTATACAACCGCAAGTCTGTGACAACAAGTAAGTGGCAGTATAAGGAACTGCGGTCATTAATCTATTACCTGTTAGAAAACGGAGTTCAATCCAATGGAATAAGAACCGTACTATTGGAAGTCTGCAATGATGAAGTCAAATATCTCGCGCCCGAACAAAGAGATTCCCTGTTTAACAAGCTGATCACCCAATGCAAATCATCAAAAATGATTACCGGCATTGAGGTCGTGGTTTATGATACGGAGCTGAAAAAAATAAGAGAGCTCGCTAATGATTCATATGAAAAATGCGTTTTTGTCATGCTGGTATATAAGAAGTGGCTGGACAAAGTAAAGGATTTACAAGGATTCGATTCTCAAAAGAAAACGCCCTATTATGATTGGTTTGCGATGATCAAGGCGGATATTTTTAAGGAAGCGAAGCTGGCGAAAATGAACAGCAAAGCCAAACAGCTCATGATGACTTACTTATATGAGAATGGTTTTATCCTTTCTGAGGTTAAGAAGCTTACCAGGGGCGACCGGAGCATGGAAAAGGTCGAGAAGAAGCAAATGTGGTCTCTTCCCTTTATGGCTGCGGAAGGAGACGCCGCCCTTAAAATAACGAATTATGCCGATATCACGGAGCAATATCTAAACCATGTATATGGAGGCTTTCGCGGTTGTAAATGCTGTGAGAAGCTTTTTACTCCATCGAATAACCGGCAAATATACTGTCCGGAATGCAAGACAGAGGTCAACCGGAAAAGAGCCAAAGCCCGCATGTCCGGGACACGTAATGTTTGATTTAGAAATTCCTTCCAAAAACAGGATTCTCATAGGATTCAGACAGGAAAAGTCTCTCACGTAATATGGATAAGAAAGATAGAACAATGCAGCGCTTATCTTATTTTTCAATTTCTTTTCTTCTCCTTTCAACCCATGCCAAATGTGATGTTCTGTCCATTTGGCATGGAGATATAAAAAATCAATTGGAAAGTACCCTATATCATAACCAATGGAGGATTTTGAACATGTCAATAGAAAAATCTGCGAAACTCAATAAAGAAGGCCTGGTTGAAATGGCTCCGGCTATTGGTATTTCTATGAATAAGGCAAACGAAGCAATCGGCATTGTGACCGACTTGCTCAAGATGGCGTTTGATCAGAAAAAAGGTGTGACGCTCCGCAGCTTTGGAACATTTGAGATCAAGACGTGTCCTGGTCATAATGGCACAAATCCACGCACTAAAAAATTGATTTGGGTAGACGAAAAGATAAGAGTCACCTTCAAACTCAGCGATAATCTGCTGGATAAACTAAACCAAGCGTAAAAAAAAGGAAAGGATGTGATGATTGTGAGTGAAATACAAATGTCTTCAGGAGGTAAGGTATGGCGAATAGTTCCATAATTTTTGAAGTGAAAGATCAGATCATGAAAGAAATGGTAACAAACGAGGCGTTATTTCACGCGATAAACAGTCCCACTGTGAAGAACTTTGAAGACGCCGCCGAACTGGCCGGCACTCATATTTTCCCTTATTCGCGATATGACAAGATGCTTGATGAGCCCATCTCCTTCCTTACCATACAGGTTCATACCACACAAGTTCATCCTGCGCCACCCAATGCAATGGAAAAAGACAAAAAGTGGGTGTGGGCGACGGTTGAAATTGGGGTTTATTCACATAGAGATTGCATAAATCTGGAGGGCCTTCCGGCAGTCGGTTCCAACAGAAACGACTACCTATCTCACTTGATTGATAAAATGCTGAACGGCCGTACGGACTTTGGCTATGGGGCGCTTGTATTAAAATCGAATACGGAAGATCCGCTTCTGCCTAATTATTTATCAAGGTGTATGACCTTCGAGTCACTGGATCTTAATAACCAGATGCGGTATTAGTTATGTATCAAAATGATGACTTGAGAATTTATCGCGGCGAGGATTTTGTAGTCAACGAACCGATCAAAATTCATCAGCCGACCCTGGGAGAAATTTGTGATTTCGGAGAACAGCGGTATTTTTCTTTCGTTTATACAATTACCGCTACTCCTACGGATTTCAAATATCAATTATCCCAGAGTGGTCTGGACTGGAATGAAGTAGATGACTTCGCCTTGTTTCGGATGATCTATAAAGGCCTGGCCCCAGAGGAAACCTGTATTATTTTTAATGATTTAAACTTTAGGGATTATCAGGAAGGCCACATGGAACAAAATGGAGAACCATGTCTCTTTAATCCGCATACCGGCAGCACCATTGACAAATCCATCTATGAGATAATCGTAGGCTATTTACGCAAAACACATCGGTTCACGAAAAATGTTGAGCGGGCAATGAACCAGACCACCAAAGATGTGTTACTGGAAGAAGCCAAAGAACAAATCGAGGCGGCGAAGGATAAGCCCTACAAATCCACGTTGATTCCGCTCATATCTACGCTCATTACAATGGGGTGGTGCAACTATAACCACTCCGATATCTGGGACATGAAGATCAACGCTTTTATGGATTCAATCGCCAGAACACAAAAAATCAAAAATGCTGATTTACTGCTGCAGGGAGGTTATTCCGGCAATGTAGATCTTAGCAAAATAAAAAACAAAAAGGAACTAAATTACTTTTCAGAGCTTGCATAAGCAGGTTCTCACCTATTCCAAAGGAGGATTTTAACTATGTCATTTGATTTAAACAATTTCGTAATCGACCGGGTACGCAGAGGTACAATGTTCAGTGATGCCAGCGGGGAAGCATTGTGGTCCATTACCCAGATCACCGACGCATCCCTGAGCATGACCGGAGAAACCGTAGACGCGACAGATGCCATTGGTACTGTTATTACGCAGTTTGACCGGGCAAAGAGTGCCGAATTCAGCGGCAGCAATGCTCTGTGGGATCTTGGACTGTCTGCGGCTCAGTTTGGCAGCCAGAAGGTGGTCGCAAGTTCTAGCAATACCATCCGCACCCCGATGTACGAGCAGCTGCTGGTGAGCGGCAGTAAGGTCGTACTTTCCAAAACTCCTGCCGGAGCCGCCGGCTCTAAGATTAAGTACATCTATGCGCTTAACGGTGACTCTACCCTGGGAACCAAGTATGCTCTCGGCACCACGGTTTCTGCCACAGAATTTACACTGGATGCGGCAACGAAGACCATCACGGTTCCGACTGGCGTAACTGGTTATATTGCCGTATTCTATGAGTACGATGCTTCGGATGCCATTAAGGTGGAAAACAACGCAACCGATTTCCCGTCCGCCGGTAAGTTTGTCCTCGAAGTAATCGGAAAGGATACCTGCGATAAGGCGGCAACCTATGTTGCTTATGTTGTATTCCCGAATGCCAAGCTGAAAATTGATTCGGATATGGGCTTCCAGACCGATTCCGGCCATCCATTCGCAATGACCATGATGCAGGATTACTGCGATCTGAAGAAGAACCTGTTCAATATTTATATCGCGAAATAATCCCGGTGCTTCTACATGGAAAACATTAATCACTGGTGTTCTGTCTGCGGAAATGGATATCATACTTGTGATTCCTGCAGAAACATGCAAAGCTTTACACCTTGGAGAAGCATCACCGACACAATTGAACACTATAAAATCCATTTGATTATAACCGATTACCAAAATGGATATATGAGCAAGGAAGAAGCCAATAAAAAACTAGCGAATATCTGCTTCCAAATAAGCGAATTAAAAGAAGGTGTTCAAAAGGTTATAAACGAAATAAAATTTGAATAGTAATTTTGCTAAACCCAGTGTTTTGTCGAGCTGGTAAATATGGGGATATACATACCTATTCAAATTTGTTTTGAATAGGACGTGTATATCCCCATTTTTTACAACTCTACACAAGAAGGGAATGAACGATTATTTTTACAGTTAGCGACACAACCGGAAAAAGATATGAACCAGAGGCGTGCGTATTTTTCAAGAACGCAAAGCAGTCCGCAAGCTATGTTTTATGGGGAGCTACTCTCTTAGACGTATTTCCTACCAGCGATAAAGTGTTTATTTTTGTATTTTCTAAGGAAGATCATGAGAAATATAGGGTAAAATGGAATAACCATGAGGTGTGACACTATTCTTTTCGCAGTTGGTAATTATTATAGAAAACTACAAAAGGCAACCAAGGGTTCAGCATACTGAACAACTACCGTGATTGAATAGGGTTAGTGAAGTATTTCACACATGGTATACTATCTTTGAGGGGGTATATTTTCCATGTTATCTGGACGATTAAACCAAACGACAGAACAGAGGATTTTTATGAAGACAAATGACAGCGTAAATTTTATTAAGGTTGTATGCGTAAAGGCGAATGCTTTAGAGTACCAAGTCCGTGAAGATGTTAACCTGGGAAACATGAGGGATGCGATTGATTATGTGAAAATGCACTATGATAAACATCCCGGATGCGAATGGAAGTTATTACCGATGCACTATTGAGTTTCTGTACAATTACATAATACGGGTTATGCAAAAAGCCACTCCGCCAAGTGGCTTTTTGTTGATGCTTTGAGAAAATATTTAAATAAGAAAGGAACACAATATGAACTTCAAAATTAAAAAGAAACAGCTAACCTTACTAGAGGCCCATCAAGCCGTAGCCGCGGTGGTGAACCAGAGCTTTGATGAAGATGGAACGTACTATCCGCTGCTCTGCGAGGTGGCAAAAAAAGGACTCTTCGTAGAAATGTACACCGATTATGAATTCCAGGATGATGTAGAGGAAAATTATCTGCAGTATGCCGGGATTCAAATTGAGAATTACCGTAATGAGATCTGTTATGAACAGTGGATCGATATGGAGAAGGCAATTGCTAAGGAAATCGAGGTGCGGATGAAACAGACCTCGACAAATGCTGTCTTTCAGGCCATTGCAAACATGATGGAGGACTTTGGGAAGGGGTTTAACCTGGAAAAGTCGGAGGTGTTATTGGAAAAACTCTCCCAGCTAAAGGATCAGCTACCCTCTTCTCTTACGGCTAAGGAGGTGTCATAAACTATGACAGATAATATGACTACATTCAATATCGCTTATAACCCGGCGCAGGCCGAGCAGCAGACGCAGGCATTGATTCAGCAGCTGGAGTCAAAATATAAGCTGACTTTGAATGTAGATTTAAAGACTTCCGAACTGCAACGTTCGATAAAAAGCAGTCTGGCGGCCGCTTCAAAGCAGGCCGCCACAAGTGCTAACGTGGGTGAACGCAGGAAATCAACAGTCTCCGGCCTTCTATATTGAATATGCCCACCACAGTATGGCGGTAACGCGGAACGAGCCGGCAGAGAAAATGGGTCTGTCCGGCAAGGTACTGTGAAGCAAACAACTGAAATGGTGTGCGTAAGAAGCACATGGCATCTTGATAATGGATGCCCGGGAAACTCTAGCATGTCCTGATTACTAACCTGTGGTGGCGACATCACAGGGGCAATGGGTAACGCCAAAGGTACAGTAAAAAGATCAGGAACAGAGACAATCCGCACCTAACCTGTCCCGTACAGGAGTGGTCAACGAGTATCTTAGTTGTGCGGCTGCCCCGACCTTACAGGGGGATGTCGTAATGGTGTACTCTGGACTGGGGGAAGCACACTCCCTTTGCATTATCAGTCTGCAAATTGCAGGCTTGTGTGTAATGAGGAGGTAGAATAGCAATATAGTTAATATAGAAACAATTTGAGGATAAATACAAAATTAGAAAGATCCTATTTATTAATCGTTAATGAAGCCTAGATTGGAATATTAAAACCAAAAAAGAATCCACTCCCTTTGTCATCGTCTTTTTCAGGAGCTTTCGGTTCATCGTCCATTCCATGAAAATAGCACCATGTACGCGCTTCATCTAACTTTTTTTTCTCCCACAACTCAGGATCATATTTTGATGCGTCTTGTAATAAAAAAGGGTACATATCTCTTTCCACATATGTCATTTTATAATATTGTTCATCTGACATAGCAAGAAAAGATAGTTCATTACCGCATATTGGACATATTTTAGATGTATCTAAAATTCTACTAAAGAGTCCACACTTTTTACAAAATATTATTTTGGCCATATTATTCTACTCCTTTTTGTTTAACTTTACCATTTTACTTATTATATGTCAAATCAGTTCGATGTTCAATTCTTTTAAAACACCCATCTTTAGCACATTAGCTAATAGTAAGATTGATAAGTCTTATATTGCTTCAGACTTAGAAAAGAAACAAATTGATGATTTTAAAAATTCAGGCTTAACAGCCTATAATTATACTAATTTCAATAAGAAAACACTAGATAACGTAAAATCCTATATTAGTACCTTGAGAGAAGGACAAGGAGATATCCAAAAATTTGAAACACATATGCTGAGGATGGGAAAAGGTTTTACTAATGTCGCTTCAACCGCAAAAAATTTCGGACTCTCAATCTTAAAATTATCCGGCGCTATGCTCGCTGTGCAAGGCATCTCTTTTTTGATTAATAAATTTGACGAATTGACCCATGCACAGGAAAACGCCAAAGCTGCAGCAGAAGGTGTACTGTCAAATTATAAAAATCTATCTCAGTCTGCTCAAAATAATCAAGACACTGTTAAGAATTTAAAAGACCGTTATGAGAGCCTATCGCAAGGAGTAGGCAAACTGGGAGAAAATCTTTCCCTCACAACAGAAGAATATGCTGAATACAATACGATAGCGAATCGGATAGCCGATTTATTTCCAAATCTGGTTTCCGGCCATACAGCAGAAGGAAATGCCATATTATCCGTCAAAGGCAACATAGATGAACTTACTCAATCCTATAAAGAAAATGCAAAAGCAGCAAGAGATTATATTATTCTAAACGCTTCTACTGTATTAGAGTCTTATGATAAAAACATGAATGGGACTTTTCTTCAAGAGGGATTACAATATAAGCAGGCACAATACCAGCTTCTTCAAAACGTACTCTCCAGCGAAGAAGAACTTGATTCATTTGTTGCAATTCTTACTCATAACCCCACCAATAAATATTCGCATATGAGATCAGTAGTACAAAAACTTTATAATGATGCCGGGTACGGTGGTTTCATTAATTTCAGCAATAGAAAAGATATAGTACAAGCATTACTTGACTCAAAAACCACTATTTATTCTACTGCTGCTTCTATCAACCGTGATATCCAGACGAATCTCGATAATACTATTTCCATTGCTGAAGCTTATCTCGGTAACAATGATGATTATCAAGAAATGGAGCCTGAAATAAAAAGCCTTGCTTCTTACATAGTGCATCAGATGGACACTGAAGTAGCAAATAGTTTAAATGGAGATTCAACTGCCATAAGTAATTGGGTTCAGAGTATTACAAGCACTCTTAACGATACAAATATTAAGAATCCTTTACAAGAATTAATTCAATTAACTGACGCAGAACTTCCTGTTTCCGAATATGTAGCGCAGGCAAAAACTTTGATGGCTCAACTTTCAAATTCTCTCGGAGACAACCACCTCCTTAAAACAATAGAAACTCTATTTGACTTTTCAAAAAGCGAATCTCTGTTAAACGAAGTGCTTGAACGTTATACTCCAGGCTCTATAGAACCGGGAAAATTCTATGATAAAGAAATAGAGAACTTCATTAAAAATTTGAATCAGGAGAGCTTATCCATTCTATGCGATATTGAGTTTAGTGGTCCCCTTACCAAACAAAGCTTAGAAGTTGCCTTAAATCGTGTAAAACCACTGTCCAAAAAGTTCGCTGATTTGTGGAGCTCAGAAGGCTTTGCTTCAGCAAAAGAAGGACTTCTCACCCTGGCCAAAGAGTCCAAGGTCACAGATAAAGACATCGAGTCCATTGCCCAAAGCAACAGTGAGCTAGCAGAACTGCTTGACCAAACCGGCATATCCGCGCGATTTGCAGCTGAATGTGTTAACCAAATCGGCCAGGGTAAAGATGGTTTTGCGAATATTACCGAGCAGGCACTCCTAATCAATGCTACTCTTATGGAATCTGAAAGGCATTTTGATGCCGCGCGTAAAGCCTCGCAGCGCTATCATGAAGCACTTGGTGAAGATGATTATAATACCGGTTTCAAAGATCAATCCTCCGCCTGGAGTAGTGCCATGGATGCTGCCGGACGCAAAAATGAAGAAGGTAACTATGAAAACGGCACTGGTGAATATGGTAAGCAATTTCGGGCGCAGCTTGAATACCTGTTTGGGGATCAATCTTACGCATGGTCAATTGAACAGGCCACTGAAAAGCTAAGAGAGTTCGAGGATGTCTGGGGTGCTGAAGACAATGGGAAAGGCATTATGAATCGCTTAATGGAGCTCCAGGAAAGAAATGGGATGGAGGGCTTCAATACATTTATAAGTGAAAATAATGGAATATTTGCTGCCAACATTGATATGAACGAATTGGATCTATTGTCTGAAAAACTGGGCATCTCCAAAGAAGCTTTACTGAATGCACTGCAGGCTTACAACATGTTTGGGGAAACCATTAGTTTTAATACACCACTCCTGGAGGAATCTCTCAAAGCCATTGGACTTGCTGCCACTGACGGAGGAGAGAAAACTACGCTCAGCATGCAGGGAATGGAAACCATGTTGAAAAATCTGGGCTACACCGGGTATGAAGCATACCAAATCATGGAAGACATTAAAGGAATGGAAGGGATTAATCTTCTTGATTTTAGTGTAACCGGAAAAGAAGAAATTCAAAGCACCCTGGAACAATTGGATGAATTAGCGAATTTTGATTTAAATATTACCGGTGAATATGCTACGGTTGATCTTTCCGCCTTAACAGAAGTCATGTTAGGTCAACTCGGTATGTCCCAGGATTCCGTTAATGAGTTTATCCGTAATATGTTAAGCGAAGGTGTCACTTTACTAAATGGAGAAGGCATTGAGCTTGACTTAAGTGGTGCTCTCAACCTTGTTTCCGAACAGGTAAATCAATTAGACCTTGGTAATCTTCAACAAATTAATCAGGCTGCTTCTGACGCCGCCTTATCGGTCGACAGTATTGTCACCTCCATCGATGGAGTAAATCAAGTTCCAACCGACGGTGCACAGGCCAATATAGCTGCGATTGGCACCAGTGTAGATAATGTCAATTCTAAAGTATTGAATCTAATTGCGAGTATATTATTCGCCAATACTCTGTCTTTTGGCAGCAATACGCCAACGCCAAAAGGTTCTAACACCAGCCCAACTAGCCCAACTAGCACAACGACCACCCGTCGAAGACTAGGTGGAACGTTTACCGAAGCTGACGGCACTGCCCACGCTTTCGGCACTGCTCTCTCCTCCGGCGACTGGAGCCTCTCCCATGACGAAACCGCCCTCACCGGCGAGCTCGGCCAGGAGCTGGTCGTCCGCAACGGCCACTACTTCACCGTCGGCGACACCGGTCCGGAGATGGCTCGCCTGCGCCGTGGTGACATTGTCTTCAATCACCGCCAGACAAAAGACCTCCTTTCCAAAGGCTATGCCACCGGTCGGGGCCGGGCTTTCGCGAATGGCAGCGCTTATGCGGCAGGGACCTCCGGCTCCAATAGTACAGAGGAGGAATTCAAGGAGCTCACCGACTGGATCGGAGTCCTGATTGATGTTTTTCAGCGGAAAGTGAAGGATCTGGACCGCCTTGCTAACAATGTTTATCAGAAATATACCGACCAGAATCCGGTCCTGGATCAGATGGCATCGGACATCCACCGCTTCCTAAGCTCTGAGGAACAGCTTTATAACCGCTATATGCAGCAGGCCGGCTCGGTTGGTCTGAACCGTGATTATATCCAAAAGATCCAGAATGGTACCCTCGACATCGAGACCATCACGGATCAGGACCTGAAGGAAAAAATTACGGACTATACTAAGTGGTATAAGCAGGCGCTGGATATACGGGACACCATGAATGATCTTAAAAAGCAGCTCCGTGATATTGCCGCCCAAAAGCTTGACAATATCGTGAACGACTTTAAACAGCTGCTGGATGTGAATCAATCCCTTGTGTCCTATCAGGAAAAATATATTTCATTGCTGGAAGAGTCCGGTAAACCGGTGGGGGAAGGCGACTATGCAATTTTACTTGGTCAGGAAGCCAATAACATCCGGTATCTGAATGCTGAGTTGAAGACCCTCACCGCGGAATACAATAAGCTGCTTGCCGCCGGCGAATTAGATTTTGACAATTGGAAAGAATGGCAGGCCACCCTTACCGATATTGAAACCAAAATCCTGGAATCGGAAATCGCCCTGGAGAAGTATAAGAAAGAAATCCGTACCGCCCGGTGGAGTGGCTTCACCAAATTTGTGGACAGTCTTGAGGATGGCAACAGTGCGTTAGGGGATATGCTGACCCTTTTAGGCGACAGTGGACTTCTGGATGAAAGCGGTATTTCAACCCGTGGTAAAACCTATTTAGGACTGATCTCCGAGCAATTAGTAAACAATAAAAAGCTGGCGGCCCAGTACAAGGCCGCCATTGCAACCCTTGGGCAAGAACTGAAAAAGGGAACCATCACCCAGCAGGAGTATGATAAAGAACTGCTAAAATACCAGGAGCTGCAGCGCCAGGCCGCGATTGACACTAAGAAGGCCAAAGATGCCATCGTGGACTTTATCAAGGAAGCCATTGATAAAGAAACCGAGGCCTTTGAAAAGCTGATTAATGTCAAGAAAGACGCCTTAAGGGTTCAAAAGCAGAACGACGATTACGCCAGGAAAGTCTCCGATAAGCAGAAGCAAATCAACGCGGTCAAATCACGTTTAGCCGGACTTGAAGGAAATGACAGTGCCGCCGCTATTCAAGAGCGTAAGAAGCTGAATTCTGAGCTGAAGGGCCTCGAAGAAGCACTAGAGGACATCCAGAAAGACCGTCAGCTGGAAGTTTTGGAAAATACCTATGAGGAGGCTTTGAAACTCTTTGAAGAACATCAGGACGAAGTAAAAGAGCGGCTGGATAGTGATCTGGAGCTCCAGAATCAGGAAATCGCCAATATGCTTGTCACCACGAAGGATAGCTATAACGAGATCTATGATTATTTACAGAAACTCTCCGATAACTACAATGCTACTCTGACAGATCGTATTACCGCCCCTTGGGAATCTGGTACTAAAGCGGCCCAAAATTACTATGAAGCCGTGAATAAACTGTCTGCGTCAACTGGAGTAGATACCAGTGCTGTTTCTTCTGCAAGTAAAAATGAATCGGATATCCGCGGCCTGTATCAATCGATTTTAGGCCGTGAAGCAGATTCCTCCGGCCTTAATTACTGGCTGAATAAGATGGATTCCGGTATGACTCTTAGCGAAATCGAGTCTGGTATTCTGGGTTCCAGTGAGTATCAGGTGAAAGACCTGTACCGGACATTGTTAGGCAGAACCGCCAGTGGCAGCGAAGTCCAGTATTGGATCGACAAACTTAATAGCGGCATGTCTTTATCCCAGGTTGCCGATGCTTTCAAAGCCTCCCCTGAATACAAAACCCATGCCAATGCTTTTGTGAATGATTTATACAAGACTGTATTGGGCCGTACGGCAGGCTCCTCTGAAGTCAATTCCTGGGTACAAAGGATTTTGTCCGGTATGTCTAAGAAAGAGGTGGCGAAGGCATTCTATGGCTCTGCCGAATATCAGAATAAATATGCGGGCAAATCAAACCAGGAGTATGTCACCGCGCTCTACAAGTCGATGCTTAACCGCTCACCTGACTCCAGTGGACTGGATACCTACGTAAATATGCTGAATGCAGGAAAATCCCGGTCAGAAATAGCCAATATTATTTTAATGTCCAGAGAATTTACCGATCTTAGAGGGTATGCCAAGGGCGCGAAGAGAATTGCGCACGATCAGCTCGCCTATGTCGGTGAACAGGGCGTGGAAGCAATTATGACCGACAAAGGACTGGTTACATCACTCCCTGGCGGCACGACTGTCTTCACGAATGGCCAGACGATGGAATTATGGGGAGCTTCCAAAGATCCCTCTGCCTGGATCGCGGACAACCTGGCAAAAGCGCTTCCGGCTTATTCCGCTCTCGCCGCCGACACCGCTGCTCCTCTGACCGTTCATATCGAAAGTATGATCGGTAATGTCGAGCATGTGGATAAGAACTCCCTGCCGGCATACGAAAAGTTATTAAAGGACAGTGCGGATTATACCATTGATCTGATCCGGGAAAATTACAGAAAACTCAACTAACCATTAAAAGAGCGGGTGCTTCCCGCTCTTTTTTCTAATAAAAGTAAAGGTGGTGTTTAAAAATGCCTATATTTGGGAAATTCACCTATGATGGAATATCATCGGAATCCTTTGGGAATCTCGTACTTTGCACATTCGACTCCCAAACAGAAAGAAAAACACAGGCAAAAGAAACTTATAAAGGGGAAACGAATCCATGGAGAGACATACCGGCCTATTACGCGGATAAATATGCCGATCCGCTCACCGCTGCTCTCACGCTTGTCAAAGCCAATGGCGCTCCATTTAGCGGAGAAGAAGCAAGAAAAATCCGTTCCTGGCTCATCAGTCCAACGGGGTATCGTCTGCTGGAAATTGACGATGGAAATGGATCCTATGACGATATTGAATTCTTTGCGAAATTTACCGCTTCCAGGGAAAGGGTGTACACCGGAAATACCGATGCCCTCTCCTTTGACCTGGAATGCAATGCCCCCTATGGACATACCAAAGAAAGGCAAGCAGCCTTTTCGTCAAACTCGACAATTACCATTAGGAATGATTCGGACGATACGGAACGTGACTGCTATCCGGTGATCCATATTACCCCGGCAGCCACTGGTACGATCACAATTGTCAATGAGGCATTTCCCGGCGAAGTAATGCAGTTAAAAGTCTTATCACAAAATAACGTAGTGGTGGATAACCAACGTAAGACCATTTCGGATGATCTTGACCTTTTTGATTTTGCGAATGATTTTAATTCCGATTTAAATTTCGCTTGGATACGGTTGGCTCATGGCACGAATAAGATTACCGTAACTGGTGACTGCAGCGGTTATTTCACCTACAGATTTATAAGAATGGTAGGTATAGAATGATGTTTATATTTCAAAAGGATCAAGCCAGGCCAAAAGATATTTACCTGGCAAGCCCGAATAATCAGATCATTGGATTATTAGACGGTGTCGCTTCTGCAAGACTCACCCCAAGGTTTAACGATATTTGGGAACTAAATGTGGTTGTTGACCGGTATATAGACGAAGTATCCAACAAGCAGTATGATCACATCCTGCAGTATATGGAGCTTCATATCCCTGAAATCGGGTGGTTCCGTATTAATCAGCTTCCTAAAGAAACATTTGAGAGTAACGGCAGAGTTTATAAGACATTTACCGCGCAAGGATATGAATGCGTCTTACAGGATGCGGATGTCACCAGCTTTTATGCTAACACTGGTGACGAACTGTCCTATGAATTTTTCCCTGAAAACACAATAACCATTGACGGAGACGAAATTCCCATCCGTAACCTTCAGTTATATGTAACGGATGCTTCCGATGATCCGGCAGATGATAACTATTATGGCTATGGTATTCTAAACCTCTTAGAGCATTATTACTTTAAGAAATGGAAAATAGGCGAAGTGGACTTAGCATTGCAAAGTCTTCGGGGGCGTGTGATTTCCATTGACAGCCAAAACCTCTATGCCGCTTTAACGCAAGATATTGCCAAGGCATTTCATTGCGTTTTCGAGTTTGACCGGGAAAATTTCATTGTGAATGTAAGGGAGTTTAAGAACATTGGGAAATCCATTGGGATTCAGATGTCCTTTCGGAATCTAATCAATTCTTTAAATATTGATTCTTATCGTGACCCCTCCTACACACAATTCAGGGTTGCCGGTGGTAACGATAGTACCGTTATTAGCTATGTAAATTTTGGATCGCATGAAATAACGAACTTGTCTTATTACATGAGGCCTCCCTATGTGAATCCGATGACCGTAGATAAGTATCATCAATATATGGAGTACCGGGAATCACAAAGAGAAGCCTATGCCAACCTGTCGAAAGAAGATAATGCCCTTTTAGCAGAGATATCTGAGATAAAAAACCGAGTCCCCATGGATGCGGTAAAAACCTCCTGGGCTGCATACTCCCTTGAAGAGCTGCAAGAGGAGCTGGTAAATTTTCAAATTACGCTCCAGGCTTTAATTAATCTCGGCCAAAATATAGAAGGACAAAAACAATACCAGACATACCTGTGTATCAAAGACGAAATAATTCCTGACATACAAGCCCAAATTA
>Ga0153997_1000314_pt1 | contig 14345 bp, 17 predicted proteins | sample TSNC081MetaG_FD_104750 | JGI IMG/M metagenome (GOLD analysis project Ga0153997, IMG submission 104750) | Attine ant fungus gardens microbial communities from North Carolina, USA - TSNC081 MetaG | ecosystem: Host-associated > Fungi > Mycelium > Unclassified | place: USA: North Carolina, Lumber...
ACCCCTGCGGCCAGCGCTTTTACGCAAGCTTCTACTTTGGGGATCATGCCGCCGTCGATAACCCCGGAACGAATCATTTCCTGAGCTTCGGCCAGCGACAGCGTCGACACAAAGGTGCTCTTATCGCTGTAGTCGCGATAGATGCCCTCTACATCAGTAATCAGAGCCAGCTTATCAGCTCCGAGAGCCGCGGCTAATTCACCGGCCACATAGTCGGCATTGATGTTGTATGTCGCGCCGTCTTTGCCAACGCCGATGGGGGAGATAACCGGGATATAGCCCTGGTCGAGCAGTTTCTCGACAATACCGGTATTGAGTTTCAGCACATCGCCGACAAAGCCGATATCTACTTCCTTGATCTGACCATTTTCACGGACTTTGGCCAAGTGCTTGGCGGCAATAATCAGATCGGCATCTTTGCCGCTCAAACCGACAGCCTTGCCACCGAGAAAGTTCAGAAACTTAACGATTTCGCTGTTGATTTTACCGACAAGAACCATTTCAGCAACGGCTACCGTCTCGGCGTCTGTTACCCTCAGACCACTGACAAAACTGGACTCTTTACCTAGCTTTTTCAGCATGCCGGTAATCTCCGGCCCGCCGCCATGGACGATGACCGGACGAATGCCGGCGTATTTCAAAAAGATAATATCTTGTATGACGCTTTTTTTCAGTTCGTCGTTCAGCATGGCGTTGCCGCCGTACTTAATGACGATTGTATTGCCGGCAAACCGCTGCATATACGGCAGGGCTTCAATGAGCACAGCCGCTTTTTCTACCGAATTAATCATGTACATCATCCCTTCCCAGTTAACATTTATTTAATGATGCTGGCATCAATCTGTAGCATCAGGTAGTATACTCCCCATTAATTTTGACATATTCATAAGAAAAATCACAAGTCCATACAGTGGCTGCCGCAGCACCAAGACCCAAGCCAACGGTGATGACAATATCCTTAGCGGCCATCGCCTGTTTGAGCCGAGCCGTATCAAAACCATCCGCCCCCTGGCCGTTGACAACAATAGTGACATCGCCAATCGTCAGTGACGTTTTATCGGGCTGGCTCTGCGCGCCGGAATAGCCGACAGCACAAAGAATACGTCCCCAATTAGGGTCCTGACCGAAGAAGGCCGTCTTAACAAGCGGCGATTTGGCGATGGCCATGGCTGCGCATTTGGCATCGGCAAAAGAAAGCGCTCCGGTAACATTGATCTCCAAAAATTTTGTCGCCCCTTCACCGTCGCGGACAACAAGCTGCGCCAACTCAGTACATACTGTTTTTAAGGCTGCATAAAACTGCTGCCAGTCCTGGCCGTCAGTTGACCTAACAGGCGGATTGCCGGCCTGACCATTGGCGATTACGGCCACCATATCATTAGTACTAGTATCACCGTCTACCGTTATCATATTAAAGGACAGCTGGGCGGCCTGGCTGAGCGCTTGGCTTAGCAGGGCAGGTTCAATGGCGGCATCGGTCGTAATAAAACAAAGCATTGTCGCCATGTTAGGATGAATCATGCCGGCTCCTTTGGCAATGCCAGCTATTTTGCACGTTTTGCCGCCAAGGGTAAATTGGTAGGCACATGACTTGGCAAACGTGTCGGTCGTCATAATCGCGGCCAGTGCCTGCTCATCTCCAGTCTCAGACAACGCATTGACGGCTTGGCTGATGCCTGCTGTAATTTTATCCATCGGCAGGTTAACTCCGATGACGCCGGTCGATGCCACAAGCACCTCCGATTTATCGAGTTCAAGGGCGCTGGCGGCAGCGTCAACCATTGCCCAGGCATCGGTCATTCCCTGTTCACCGGTGCAAGCGTTAGCACAACCGGAATTAACGATAATTGCCCTGGCTCGCCCCTGGCTGATCGCCTGGCGTGAAACGAGCACAGGCGCTGCCGCCATCTGGTTTGTCGTAAATTGAGCGGCCGCCGCCGCAGGAACAGTGCTATAAATAAGACCGACATCTTCCTTGCCGTTCTTTTTGATGCCGGCATGAACGCCGGCGGCTTTAAATCCGCGCGGCGCCGTAATGCCGCCAGTAATTTTAGTTAACATTGCTATCTCCTCCTATGGGTAAAGGGGAGCGGCCTCGAGTGCCGTCCGTTCCTCAATATTAAACATGACATTCATATTCTGCACAGCCTGGCCGGCTGCCCCCTTGACCAGGTTGTCGATAGCCGCGATGGCAATAACCCGTCCGGTGCGGCTGTCAATATGCCAGCCCAAATCGCAGAAGTTAGTACCGCGGGTATTCTTTGTAACCGGATAGCCGCCACGTCCCAGCAGGCGGATAAAATATTCCTGTCCGTACGACGAGGTATATGCCTCATCTACGGCCTCTGGCGTCACTCCTGCCTTTAAGGTGGCATAACAGGTGCTCAGTATGCCTCTTGCTACGGGAATGAGGTGGGGCGTAAAACTAACAACAAGCCTCTCGCCGGCCAGCTCGCCCAGCACGGCCTCAATTTCAGGTGTATGCCGGTGTCCGGCTACGTTATAGGCCTTGACATTTTCAAAGACCTCGGTAAAATGCGATCCTAGGTTTAGACTACGCCCAGCCCCGGAAACACCGGACTTAGCGTCGATAATGATCGAACTTAGGTCGAGAAGCTGACGCTGTACCAGCGGGGCTAGCGCCAAAATGCTGGCCGTCGTATAGCAGCCGGGATTGCCGATGATCGATGAATCCCGGATCTGACTGCGATTTAGCTCTGTCAGCCCGTAGACTGCCTCTGCCTCCCGGTGGGTATGCGCTACCTTGTACCACTGTTCATATACGTCATGGTCTTTAAACCGATAGTCGGCGCCAAGATCAATCACTTTAAGCTTAGGGTTAATTGCAGTCGCTTTGCGTCCAACCTCCATGGCATGACCATGCGGCAGACCAATAAAGATGACCTCGCTCTCGGCAGCAATTTTATCCAGGTCAGCCAGGCTGACCAAAGCTTTTTCATAAAATCGTATTAGGTGAGGATATATGTCATTAATGGCCGTGCCTGGCTGGCTCTCCGACGTGATATACACGACCTCGGCCGCCGGATGGGATGCCAGAATTCGCAAAAGCTCCGCGCCGGTATAGCCGGTCGCGCCGATAATGCTGATTTTCATGAGAATCACTCCTTATGGCAATAATTATACATCCATTATGAATATTAATGCAAGTGTTTTTCGTATTTTGTATAACATTTTTTTGATGAGCAATTGAATAATAGCGGTAAAACAAAAAAAGGCTACACATCATTACAGTTAGCCTCTGCACGATAACTTTACCTTAATGTTGAGTCAGGACGCCCACCGCTGCAGGCGGCTTCTGTTCAGGCGGAGCAGACTCTCCGCCTGAACCCCTGACATTTTAGTTTTGCTGAAGCAAGTTCACCTCGCCGACAATCGCGATATTGCAGCCACAGCGGGGGCAGCTTTTGTTATTTAGGCTGCTTATGACTTTCAATCGATCAATAACAGTATAGCCGCATTGCGGGCAATTTGTATTTACGCCCTCGCCGCCGGTATTGCCGATATATACATAGTTGAGTGACTGCCGGGCAACAAGAAAGGACCGCTCAAGAGTACTGACAGGAGTTGGCGGTACAGCCAACTGGTAATTAGGAAAATAACGGGTCAGATGCAGGGGGATGTCAGCGCTAATACCGGCCAGCCACTCAGCCAAAGCGGCGATGTCGGCCTCTGAGTCATTCAGTCCAGGGATAATCAGGGTAGTAATCTCAACATGACATTGCTTGGCTGCTTGCTCCACTGTTTGTTTTACTGATTTCAACCGACCGCCACAAATCTGCTGATAGAAATCGTCGTTAAATGCCTTAACGTCGATGTTCATAGCATCAATATACGGTAACAACTGCTGGAGCGGCTGCCTGTTGATAAATCCGTTGGAAACAAGTACATTCTTAAGTCCGGCAGTCCGTACCAAGGCAGCAGTATCTGAGATATATTCGTACCAGACGCTAGGCTCCGAATAGGTGTAGGCAATGCCAATATTGCCGCTGTCGGCGAGTCGGCCTGCCAGTGCGGCGGCAGCCGGTGGCGTCAGGCGAACGACGGATGGTTTGCCGTGGGCAATCGACCAGTTTTGGCAAAACCGGCAGGAAAAGTTACATCCCCAGGTGCCAAGGGAAAGAATCTGGCTGCCGGGATAAAAATGATAGAGTGGTTTCTTTTCAATTGGGTCTAGCGCCTGAGCAGTCGTCTCAGCATAGTTTAAGCTGTATAGTTTGCCGCCGCGATTGGCGCGCACCCGGCAAAAGCCGGCTTGCCCTTCGCTGATGTTGCAACATCTCGGGCATAGACTGCAAATAATATCTTTGTCATGCGGCGCGTAGTAGAGCGCCTCACGCATACGCTTCACCTCTATGTATTATTTGTAGCGAGTTACAGTAAAGCGGTACAAGTCAATCTCTTGGTCTGGGGCGATACCGGCTTTTTCCATAGCAATTGCTACTTGCTGCTCGGCAGTGTCGACATCCTCGAGATCAGGCAGCAGCAGCCCGGAGCGCCGCCCCCTGCGTACAATGACACCATATTTCCGGGGATCGAGTTTATCGAGGCTGTTAATCGCTTCCGGCGCGGCAAGGGTATCGACAGATATCTCCAGTTCGGCCAGTTCAGCCAACGAAACCGGCTTAAACCGCGGGTCCTCAGTACCGGCACTGACGGCGTTTCGGATGATTTCTTCGGCGATGGTCGGCTGTGTGGGGGCATACGTACCGATACAGCCACGCAACTGCCCCCGTTTTTTTAAGGAAACAAATGCTCCCGCTTGTCCTTGCAGCATGACAGGCAGCACTGCCGGTCTGTCCATAAGCCGGCCATGCTGAAGATAGTAGGCAAGACTTTGCCGGGCCAACACGGCGGGTGCGCTCTCTCTATTCATACTCTGCCCTCCTATTTCTTACATTTGATTTTATAGGCGATGACAGCATAACCAACACCGAACGGCCCTTCATAGGAAGCGTGAACGCTCTCAACATCGAGGCCACCCATAGCGCCCATGAGAAAGAAGATAGGTCTGAGGCCGCATTGTCCAGCCTCTTCGACAAGTTTGCCGTCTATCGCCAATAGTTTCTTGACATCGGCGTTTTTGAGGGCTTCGACGACCTGTCGGTCAAACTCAGGGCCGCTGGGATGATATACGGCCGGCGCCTCAGGCAATAACCGATGACTAAGGTCGCCGGACGCAATGACGGCCACCCGCTTGTCCATATGGCGGATAGCCGCCTGGACGGCTTTGCCGAAGGTGTACATTTCTTCATAAGCCAGCATGCCGATCGATAGGTGGACGATCTGTCCTTTAAAGCCGGCCTTAGCCAGATAATACAGCGGCACGAAGGCGCCATGATCGAGATTGAGCGAAACCCGGTAATTCTTGGCTATATCATCTGTCAGTTCCACTAAGTTAATGCCTAACCGCTGACAGTTGCGGATTATATGTCTTATTAAAAAGTTATCGGTTTCAAAACCAAGGGTTACATCTGGCACACCAAAGCCGGCCATGCTGCCACGCAAGCGAGGATGAATGCTGACGGCTACTGAATCTTCAAATATTGGCCCATGTGGACTAATAATGACAACAGTCTGTGGATTGCCTTGTTGTAACATCCCGGCTACTTGATTAGCCGTTTCAACAGTAGTCTTAATTATTTTGAGTTCAGCTTTCCCTACTTCCGGGATCATGAGCGGCGGATGCGGCATAAGTGCACAGCCAACCAAGTTTTCCATATAATCCCCCTTCAGTTATAGTTATCTTCCCACATTCTGGCTAAAGTAATGCGCCAATGCTTTGGCAATATATTCAGCCAGCTTTTGCTGATACAGATCGTTATTCAGGCGCGCCGCCTCTTCCGGATTGCTGATAAACCCGGCCTCGACCAGCACACCTGGAACATTTACAGACTTCAATAAAAGTATATCAGAATCCTGCTTGACTTGACGTTTATTGCCGGGCGAAATTTTTTTTAACGCTTGCTGCAGGCTGTCAGCTAACAGCTTGTTTTCCGGCAGCTTAGGATTGTAAAATACCTGAGCTCCTGACCAGTTAGAGCCTTTAATAGCATTGCAATGAATACTGACAAAAGCGTTTGCACCAGATGTTTCAATAATCTCAGCCCGCTTTAGCAGGTCATTGCGTTTGCCGCCCTTCCCTTTTGTATAATAATCGATATCACCGTCCCGGGTAAGAACGGGCATCGCGCCATTGACTGACAGCACCTCGGCTAATTTTACGGCTATCGCCATGTTGATATTTTTTTCGTCAATACCGTTCCATTTGGCCCCGTCGTCTATGCCTCCATGACCGGCATCGATGGCGATTTTTTTTCCGGCCAGCACAGCCAGATTAGCCGTTTCAACATCATCTGCCGCCAGATAGCGAAGTGTCAGCAAGTTTAACCCCACTACCACCAGGCTAACAGCAGCTACCGCACTCAATAGTCTCCGCCTCGGCACCGCCAATATCTGCATGACCTCGCCCGCCTTTCCTAATCATTGCAACATTCTTCATCTTACTTAAAACCTAAAAGTGAGATGAATTACTTGTTACACTGTATTCTCTATTTACCAATTAAATGCTAAAATGTAAGTAACGTTACTCTAGAGGAGGTGAGATGTTGAGCATCTCACGTTTGCGCAAAAGCCGTTTTTTTGCCCTGTTATTAATTATTTTTGCTGCAGCCTTTTTGTGGGCAGGCGGTGATGCAATGCTCCGGTCAGTTATTCCCCAAACTAGAGAGCTGCCGCCAGCAGCGGCCAAGACAAAAGCAGATGCAAGCAGCACCTGGGAAAGGCTTCACCGGATTATCTTCCTGAAAACTGCTGTTGAAGCCAAGCTAGACAAACAGCGCTATATTCGCCTGAGTGATATCCCGCTGCCGCTGCAGCAAGCGATCATTGCTGTTGAAGACAACAGGTTTTATCAGCATGCCGGATTTGATATTGATGGTATTCTGCGGGCTACTCTCGTCAATATCCAAACAGGATCATTCGCCGAAGGCGGCAGCACCATTACCCAGCAACTTGTCAAAAATTTGTTTTTATCTCAAGAACGCACTCTTGCCCGAAAACTGGAAGAGGTCATTCTAGCGATAGATGTCGAGCTGCATTTTTCTAAGGAAGAGATTCTCGAGATGTATTTAAATACGATCTATTTCGGTTCAGGTGCTCATGGCATCGGTGATGCCGCGGCTATTTACTTCAGCAAACCACCATTTCATCTAAATCTGGCTGAATGCGCATTATTGGCCGGGCTGCCGAACGCCCCCTCGCTGACATCGCCTTATGTAGACTTTGCAGCGGCCAAAAAGCGTCAGGCGGTCGTGCTGGCTGCCATGTCCCGCCACGGTTATATCGGCCCGTCACAAGCTCAGGAAGCCAAATTAACGCCAATTTTGTTAGCAAAGTGATGTTTTTATTCTAGCGACCATGGTTTTCTATAATGTAATAGGACGGGAAACATCCCGCCCTATTACCCGAATATGAAGGTGACCCTCTATACATTTGATGATTAAACAGTTTGAAGCTACCAATCTCAAGTGACGCAGTAGTCAGAAAATATCAGCGGGATTTTCATCCCTATAATATAGCTACAGGACTTTGATTCATAGATTTACTCCTCGCCAATCGGGTCTTGTATTAAGGAAGCAAAGCGGAAAAGATGAACGTGCCCATCGTTCAAAGTAGTTGTGGCACTTGCAAAATGGACGTGTCTGCCATTACCTACATCAATGGCGAGACCTGACCGGCCGCTAACCTCATGATGGTGATTTTCGTAAAAATCCGTGTTTGTGAATACTTCATGCACATGACTATTGCCCTGTGGTATGACTTCACCCGATACACCGGCAAATCGGTGGTTATGCGGGTCTTCTTCCCGTTCCGCGATTTCAGTACTTCCTAGAAACTCATGCACATGAGTTTGGGTTGAGACTTCAGCACTATCACTATTACAACCACAATAAACATTATCACAGTATCTCTTAATATCTTCAGCCACTATTATTCCCCCTAAATTGTATATTCATTTTCTGCACTCCTACTGAATAAACATAATGCATTAAATTATATATCTCATTGGAATATAGCTTTGTATGCTTCCAGAAAAATATGATGTTATCAAGGGTGTGCGAAATATGAATTATACCACATTTTATGTTGAATAGACGCAAAATGTTCCACCGTTACAAAATCCTTTGCGTTGAGCCAGCATCCGGTGCGGCAGAGACTGATCCAGCCTTACGCACCGAGCCAATGTTTCTCGCTGATTGGTCACCGTCGAAATTCGCTATCCACCTGCAGGGCAAATCGCTCTAAATAAAACGCTTCAGATGGGGTAAAACCCCCACCTGAAGCGTTCGTTTCTTTTTATCACTCTTTCTGCTGCCGGTATATATTTTGATATTTAACCAGAACAGCATCAAGTTCTTCGCTTACTTTGACAACCTCGGGGTTGGTATACGCTTTATCCTCAGCCACTTTGTACATTTTAATCCGCAATTGCTCGATTAGATTTTCCAGCTCTTCAAGTTTACACATATTTGATCCCACCTTTATAGGTAGGATCTCCAAATGAATTTTGTTTATACAACTCCCGCTACAGAAGCGGAAGTTAAGACGCGGCTTAGTCATCGGATAAAGAGAGACTTAGCTTCAGGTGGGGTATTTTTACCCCATCTGAAGTTTAGTCGACCTTATCCGAATGTCTAGCCGCTCTTAACCCCCGCAGAAGCGGGAGTCTTAGAGCGGCTTAGTCATCGGATAAAGAAATAACCGCCCACCAAAGGCAGGCGATTTACATTAAGTTTTCTTATTTCTTGCCCTGTATCCCTTTTAGATTTTTCTCATGGCGCTCTTTTTCCTGTTGCTGGCGCTTTTGCCAATCCCGGTCACTTTCATTTGGCTTGCGTTTCATCTCGTTTTCATGGCGCTGTTTTTCTGCTTCGATTTTACGATCTTTATCTTGTTGATTCTTGTTATTATCTTTCTTTGGATGGTTATTTTTCTTTGGGTCTTGTTGTTGATTATAACCAGGCTGCGGGTCATTTGGCTTTGCTGCTGCTTCCGTAACTGTGGCAAACAAGCCTGCCTGCAACAGTCCTACCATTGAATATACAATAACTTTTTTAACAATCTTTTTCATAAGAGCACTCCCCTTTAGTTTATTATTGTTATAGTGGCTTAATTATAAATCCATATTATTAGAATACTATTAGATTTTTTTGGACAAAGTGTAAAAATTATCAAATCGCAGGCTACTGCTAGACAAAAAAAAGCCCGGCAGCCGAAGCTGCCGGGTAAACTCATCTTCCATCTGCTTTAAAGAACTTTTGCAGTCAGCCTGCCTCCCGTTTTGGGACAGCTTGCAAACCGACTAATCATCTCTCATTCCACATCAAAAGCCTTTAGCCCCGACTGCTGTCACTGCCGGACGTCCTCTGGGCTTTGGGTTTAGATTTAGGCCTTTTGGGGCGAATCATAATAATTAGTATCTGAATGTAACTCCAGCACCTAGCCCTTTAGTTGTGAAGTCTACATCCATTTTTAATGCATTAAAATCTTTGTATTTGGTGTGACGATAGAATAGGTTTAATTCCGTATTCTGAGCTACGTCGTAGCCTATTCCAATTTCATAGCCGGTTACTCTATTACCGGCGCTAACAGATGCCCAGGCAGTAACATCGTCTGTGATTCTAGTTTGTCCTATAATTCCGACATGATAGCCACTTTTGGATTGATTTTCACTCAGATTGCTGCCAGCAAAGTTAATCTTTCCAGTTGATCGCGTATAACCCACAAATGCAGACACATTAGGATCTATTTGATACAGCACATTAAGTTCATGCCCAATAAGTTGAGCATTGACTTTAGAATCCAATAAATTAAAATCTTTAGATTTGTTATCTGAATACTTGTATTTTAGTGCCAAATTATCACCGATGCCATAAGTTATGCCAGCGCCCAAGCGATTCTTGGCATCAATAGATCGAGAAAAATTATTAGCATCAATTTCTACATCCGATGATATCGACGTATTTAGATCGAATGCTACACTGCCTTTCTCATAATTACTTAGCGGCGATGCAAAAGATACTGATGTGATCGCCATCGCAGCAGCTAACGCTAATAAGACTTTTTTCTTCATGAATATTCCTCCTAAAATAATTATTACCTTGTAATAAATTCGATACAAAACTACAAATTCCTCTTTATTGCGACATTAATTTCAGCGAAGCTTTAATCCTAGTACCTTGTCCAAGTCACTTCAAAATATATTAATAACCGTAAAAAAAAAATTTTTCATAAGCAGGAATACTCTGCTATTTGTATAGTTATGTTATCTTTATATTCGCTATCCTTTTCTTTTCCGGCATTTTTGCCAATGCCAAAGACTGGACTCAAGCATTGGACTTTAGTGTGCTTAATGGTTCTTTTGGCAAAATAATAGGTGAGGGAGGCAAGGCTTATAGTTTCCGTGGTACGGACGGTGGCGGCGCCAAGGACGGTTTTCTTTTTGCGTTGGAGTTAATCCCTGCAGTAATTTTTTCTCTAGGCTTTGTTTCCGTAGTAGAAGGACTGGGCGGCCTAAGGGTAGCGCAAAAATTAATGACTCCTTTGCTGAGGCCATTATTGGGTGTGCCCGGCATATGTGGCTTAGCTTTGATTTCCAATCTACAAAGTACTGACGCTGGCGCCGGTATGACTAGAGACCTGGTGGAATCAGGTGATATAACAGATGAAGAAAGAACTATTTTCTCTACTTACCAAACTAGCGGCAGCGCTACAATAACAAATTATTTCGGTTCTGGCGCCGCATTATTCGCCTTTATCAAAGTACCTATTTTGTTACCGTTTATAATAATATTTTTATTTAAATTAGTCAGCGCAAATATGATGCGTCTATATATCCAATACGACAGAAAAAAAAATAACTAGTTATAAAGGAAGATTAGCTCAGGCGGGATTTTTACCCCATCTGAAGTTGTAGTTGACCTTGAACGACTTAGACGCTCTTAACTCCCGCTTCAGAAGAGGAGTTAAGACACGGTTTAGTTATCGGCTAAAATCGGTTACAAAGGAGAAAAATTATATGTCAGCAAAAGTTGAGGATAAAAGAACCGTTATCGATATGTTTGTAGAAGGAGCTAGAAAAGGCTTTACTATTGCAACTACAAGTATGATGCCGAATGTTGTGCTGGCTTTTATCATTATCAAGGCGTTAGGTGTATCAGGCCTGTTGACGGTCATTGGCAAGGTATGTGCGCCTGTAATGGCGTTATGGGGCTTGCCTGGCGAAGCGGCTACTGTTATTGTTGCCTCTTTTCTGAGCATGGGCGGCGCGATAGGCGTAGCCGCAAGCTTATACACTACTGATATAATCGATTCCGTTCATGCTACTTTGCTTTTACCAGCTATATATATTATGGGCAATCCCATGCAAAACGTTGGCCGCTGTTTGGGTACCGCGGGTGTAAATACCAAATATTACGGTATAATTACTGCTATTTGCATTGTAAATGCTTTGTTATGCATGTGGGTAATGCGTTTATTATTAGCTTTCTTTTAATTTTTTCAAGATGTAGAAAGGAGAGATTTTCATGCTGAAAGCGTTTTTTTGCCTGTTAAAAGGAGGTACCGTTTTAGCGCCAGATAATTTAGGACAACAGGATATTTTAGTTGCCGGCAGCAAAATCGCAGCTATAGGTAAAAATCTGTCCCTGCCAAGTGTCGGTGAAGGTTGTGAGGTCGATGTCAGTGGCTGTTTTGTAGACACCTGGCTTTATCGACAGCCACGTACATATAATTGGCGGCGGTGGCGAAGCAGGCTATCACAGCCGCACGCCCGAGGTTCTATTGTCCAAGATAACTGTCAATGGTATAACTACTGTGGTCGGCTGTTTGGGTACTGATGGTGTTACCCGCCACATGGAAAGCTTACTGGCTAAAGCTCGTGGTCTGGAGTTTGAGGGTATTTCTGCTTATATATATAGTGGCAGTTATGCTATACCTACATCAACGATTACTGGTTGTATACGTAAAGATGTTATTATTATTGACAAAGTTATTGGAGCAGGAGAAATAGCTTTGTCTGACCACCGATCTTCTCAGTGTACTATCACGGAGTTTCAAAAACTGGCGGCAGCAGCCAGAGTAGGCGGTATTCTAAGCAATAAAGCAGGTGTGGTCAATGTACATCTAGGTGATGGCAAGACTGGCTTTAAGTTTTTGAATGAGATAGTTAAGAGCAGTGAAATTCCGGTTACACAATTTATCCCTACACATGTAAACCGTAATCTGGAGCTATTTGAAGAAAGCTTGCTTTGGGCAAAGCAAGGCGGTTATATGGATATTACTTCCGGGGTTAATCCGGCTAGCGGTGCCACTAGATCAATCAAACCCAGCAAAGCGGCCAAAACCGCATTAGAAAAAGGTGTGCCGCTAGAAAATATTTTAATGAGTTCAGATGGCAACGGCAGCATGCCTTTGTTTGATGAAAAAGGACAAATCCAAGGGCTGCTCGTTGCGAGTCTGTCTTCCTTGTGGGAAGAAACTAGAGATATGGTAGTACAAGAAGGGATAGATCTGGAAAATGCTATTAAAATAATCACAAGCAATATAGCAAAAGCATTGAAACTATACCCTAATAAAGGCCGCTTACAAGCGCTAGCCGATGCGGATATAGTAATAATTGACGAAGATATTAATATTAAGCATGTGTGGGCCAAAGGACAGCGTATGGTAGAAAACGGTAAGCCTGTTGTTTTTGGTACATTTGAACAGTATTAAAAAGCAATCCTTGGTGCAAATAAATTGTCTTCCATATTCAGACATGCTTAAGAATCAAAAACCCTCAATCATTTAGTCTGCTGGGGTTGCTGTTTTTCCAAAATTAATGCTTGGAAGACTGAGCGCCGCTAAATACAAGAGCTAACGGGTGATTTGTCACTAACACGAAACTAACCTTTAAGGACTCATTGTTGCTTATCGATTATTACGAAAAAGCTTTCTATTAAATATGTACAGATGACTAGTTAACCCCGGCCAGCGAACACTGCCAGCCGGGGTTACTGTTTCATAAGCCCTAAAAAGTCAGAAACTAAGCCGTCACTCATCTGTAGCGTTGGCTCATCGGGATTAGCTAGTTGCTCTTCATATTAAAGAGATCAGTCGCAGACGATAATAATAATATAGGGTGCTATTTGGGATTCTCTAAGATTCTGTCCGCTAATTCTGAGTTAGTTAGTTCAGCTATATGTAACGCCTCTCTAGAACATCTGCTTGCAATTATTAGGGCAACTATTATGGGAGTAAAGAGGCAATATAGTAAATAGGCCGCCATGTCTTAAGGCAGCCTGCAATTGTATTTGGTTTTTCAGCCATGTCCTTAAACATTGCGTGTCAGCCGATAAAAAGCTGCGTCCAATAGGGCGGCGATCCGTCATAACGAAAGTATCCTACCCCTATTTCAGTAAAGTATGGGTACAATATATTACTTCGATGAATATCTGAGCTCATCCATGCATTCATAACCTCTTGTGGTGTCATTTGCCCTAGCGCAATATTTTCTGCTGCAATCTGAAATTCAATTCCAAAGTACGCGAGCATATCAAAAGGACTCCCGTAAATCGGTGATTGGTGGCTAAAATACTGATTATAATACATATCCCAGCTTTTTATTCTGGCCACATGCGAGAGATCATTGTTTAGCTGGAGAGAAAGCAGCCCGACTCGTGTTCTTTCTCTGTTCACCAATCTTGCTACTTGTCTTTCATATCTATAGTTTTCCATAACACTCACCCCCATTGCTATAAGTTATGTTATGTATCGACTGAAAGTGAATTTAGTTATTAGGTTATTTATATTTGCAAAAAAATACCCGGCAGCCGAAGCTACCGGGGAAACTCGACTTCTATCTGCTTTAAAAAAATCTCACACTCAGCCTGTCTCCCGTTTTTGACCAGCCTTGCGAAACGGCTAATCACTTCCCATTCGTCATCAAAAGCTCTTAGTCCCCGTTGAGGTCGCTGCAGGACTTCCTCCGGGCTTTTAGGTGGGCGGCCAGCACCAGGACGCGCCCCTCCACGTTTAGCCATGTTGATACCACCTCATAATCCAATACGCCACCAACAACCCGCCAGCAGCTCCCGTTACAAATGTAAATAGATTCGTTCCTGACCAATCGGCCATAATAAGGCGAATAAGAAACAAGATAGTAACTCAACTTTCGCAGAGCGGAAATCGCCACAATATCATGAACTATCTACGAATACAGCATAAAAAATATTGATATTGACAGTGGAAAGACACCTCAATGTCTGGTATAGTGAGTTTGCTAA
>Ga0153997_1000315_pt1 | contig 14329 bp, 7 predicted proteins | sample TSNC081MetaG_FD_104750 | JGI IMG/M metagenome (GOLD analysis project Ga0153997, IMG submission 104750) | Attine ant fungus gardens microbial communities from North Carolina, USA - TSNC081 MetaG | ecosystem: Host-associated > Fungi > Mycelium > Unclassified | place: USA: North Carolina, Lumber...
AATGAAAAAACAATAATCAAGTTTAATGTCACTGATTTTACGGATACAATGACCATTAAGATGTTCACAAAGACAGAGCAGCTGTCTAAGATTTTAGAAAATCTAAAAAAAGGTATTTATGTAAAGATTAAGGGCGTCACAACAGTGGACAAGTTTGACGGTGAGCTTACGATTGCCTCCATAGTGGGAGTAAAAAAAATACCGGATTTTGGGACAGTCAGAATGGATAAAAGCCCTGAAAAAAGAGTGGAACTCCATTGCCATACCAAGATGAGTGATATGGACGGAGTAACAGACGTAAAAGATATTATAGCCCGCGCTATAAAGTGGGGTCATAAGGCCATTGCCATTACAGATCATGGTGTTGTGCAGTCATTTCCTGAGGCGAACCATGCGGTGCCTCAGGATAGTGATTTTAAGGTTATATACGGTATGGAAGCTTACTTAGTGGATGATTTAAAAGATTTGGTGGTGAATCCGGGCGAGCAGACTTTAAATGATACATTTATTGTATTTGATATTGAAACAACTGGGCTTAGCCCCATAAAAAATCGTATCATAGAAATTGGTGCAGTAAAAGTGGAAAAAGGTAAGATCGTAGACAAATTCAGTTCCTTTGTAAATCCGGAAGTGCCAATTCCGTTTGAAATTGAGAATTTGACCGGAATCAATGATCAGATGGTTTTGCCGGAACCAAAGATAGAGACAGTCCTGCCTCAATTTCTGGAATTTTGTGGAGATGCTGTGATGGTGGCTCACAATGCCGAATTTGATATGAGCTTTATTGAACAAAACGCCAGAAGGCAAAACTTAAAAGTAGATGCTACGGTTATGGACACGGTTGCCTTAGCACGCATTCTGCTTCCAAACTTAAATAGGTATAAACTGGATACAGTTGCCAAAGCATTGGGAATATCCCTGGAACATCATCATAGGGCTGTGGATGATGCCGACTGCACTGCCAGAATATTTGAGAAATTTATAGAAATGCTAAAAGAACGCGGCATGGATACGGTAAGGTCAGTGAATGGTATAAGTTCTATGACAAAAGAGCAGATTAAAAAGCTGCCTACCAATCATGCAATTATTCTGGCGGCAAATGACGTTGGAAGGGTAAATTTATATAAACTGGTATCCCAATCCCATATTGATTTTTATAGCAGGCGTCCCAGAGTTCCGAAAAGTGAATTCTTAAAAAATAGGGAAGGTTTAATTATCGGATCCGCCTGCGAGGCAGGTGAGTTGTATCGGGCTGTTTTGGGGGGCAGGTCTGAGAAAGAAATCACAAGACTGGCTCGGTTCTATGACTATTTTGAAATCCAACCACTGGGAAATAACGGATTTATGATTCCAAGCTCTAAGCATGCGATTCACTCAGAACAGGATTTGATCGATATGAATAAGAAGATCGTGGAACTGGGCGAACAGTTTAATAAGTTGGTAGTAGCGACCTGTGATGTGCATTTTCTGGATTCAGAGGATGAAATCTATAGAAGGATTATCATGGCGGGAAAAGGATTTAAGGATGCGGATGCACAACCTCCGCTATATTTTAGAACGACACAGGAGATGTTGGATGAATTTGCATATCTGGGCAGTGAGAAAGCGGAAGAAGTGGTAGTTACCAACTCAAATAGAATAGCGGATATGTGTGAGAAAATTTCTCCTGTCCGGCCGGATAAATGCGCCCCGGTTATTCCAAATTCGGATAAGATACTGCGGGAAATTTGTTATAATAAGGCTCATGAGATATACGGTGAAGACCTTTGCTATGTTGTAACAGAACGATTAGAAAGAGAATTAAATTCCATTATTACCAATGGCTTTGCAGTTATGTATATTATTGCACAGAAACTGGTTTGGAAATCGAACGAAGATGGTTATCTGGTTGGCTCCAGGGGATCTGTTGGTTCCTCGTTCGTAGCGACAATGGCGGGTATAACAGAGGTAAATCCGCTAAGACCGCATTACTATTGTCCGGAGTGCCATTATACTGATTTTGATTCAGATGCAGTAAAGCCTTTTGTAGGCGGAGCTGGTTGTGACATGCCTGATATGGAATGTCCGAATTGTGGAGGGATGTTGAAAAAAGAAGGGTTTGATATTCCGTTTGAAACCTTTCTGGGTTTTAAAGGAAATAAAGAGCCGGATATTGATCTTAACTTTTCGGGGGATTATCAAAGTAAGGCACATAAATATACAGAAGTTATATTTGGAGATGGTCAGACATTTCGGGCTGGTACCATTGGAACCCTTGCGGATAAGACTGCATTTGGTTATGTGAAGAATTATTATGAAGAAAGAGGAGAAAGAAAGCGAAATTGTGAAATCTCCAGAATCGTAGAGGGATGTGTTGGAATTAGAAGAACAACAGGGCAGCATCCTGGAGGTATCATTGTATTGCCAATTGGTGAGAATATATATTCCTTTACGCCGGTACAGCATCCGGCTAATGATATGAATACGGATACCATTACCACACATTTTGATTATCATTCTATAGACCATAACCTGCTTAAATTAGATATATTGGGACACGACGATCCGACCATGATTCGGATGCTGGAGGATTTGACAGGACTTGATGCGCTGACAATTCCCCTGGATAATCAGGATGTTATGTCGCTGTTTTCAAGTACCAGGGCTCTCGGCATTACGCCGGACGATATCGGTGGCTGTCTGCTAGGTTCTCTCGGTATACCAGAATTTGGAACAGAATTTGTTATACAGATGCTCATTGATACAAAACCAAAAACTTTCTCAGATTTAGTACGTATTTCCGGACTTTCTCATGGTACTGACGTTTGGCTGGGAAATGCGCAGACCCTGATTCAGGAAGGAAAGGCGACCATTTCAACAGCGATTTGTACTCGCGATGATATCATGACGTATTTGATCAATATGGGGCTGGATAGTGAACTTTCTTTTACGATAATGGAAAGTGTTCGTAAGGGAAAGGGATTAAAAGAGGAATGGGAAGACCAGATGCTCAAGCATGAGGTTCCCGAATGGTATATCTGGTCCTGCAAAAAGATTAAGTACATGTTTCCAAAGGCTCATGCGGCTGCTTATGTTATGATGGCATACCGTATTGCCTATTGTAAAGTGTTTTATCCGCTTGCTTATTATGCAGCATTTTTCAGTATTCGCGCATCTGGATTTTCTTATGAATGCATGTGTCAGGGGAGAGATAAACTGGAATATTTTATGGCAGACTATAAAAAAAGAGGAGATACCCTTACGAAAAAAGAGCAGGATATTTATAAAGATATGAAGGTTGTGCAGGAAATGTATGCAAGAGGATTTGACTTCACTCCGATTGATATTTATACTGCGCAGGCACGTTGTTTTCAGATTGTAGAGGGGAAGTTGATGCCGGCTTTAAGTACCATAGATGGGCTTGGGGATAAGGCAGCAGATGCGGTTGTGGAAGCGGCGCAGCATGGATCATTTTTGTCCAAGGATGATTTTAGACAGAGGACGAAGGTGAGTAAGACAGTTATTGAGTTGATGGATGATATGGGATTAATGGGGGATTTGCCGGAGAGTAATCAGTTGTCATTGTTTGATTTTTAGGTTACGGTTTAGCTTTATGTATTCGAAATCTCTGGTTGCTGCAGTTAGTAATAGGGTAAGGCTGAACGGTAAAATTTTGCACTTCATCTTGTAAAAGATATTTTTAAAGAAAAAAACCTTTTGACGCTCTAATCCTATAAAGTGAAAAAGCAGCCGAGCTGCTGGGAGGTTGCGAGCAATTGGCGAAGCCGATTACGAGGATCCGTTTTGACTCACAGAGGCAAGGATATTACAAAAGTAGCACCGCCGCCGGGACCATTATCCATCACATAAATTTCTAACTTATTATGAATAATACATATCTTAAGCTTAACCTTGCCATTAATGGGTGTATAACTGAAAGCATTGTCGATAAGGATAACAAATGCCTGTTCCATGCGCATAGCATCACAATAATAGCTGTCCATTAACTCATCAGGCAGTTCGATACTTCTGTTTTCCATTCAACAGATGGTGGGCTAACTTGGGAAGTAAATAGCCAGATAGATTTATCTTCTTATTCGAATGAAAGCTCGTATATCTATCTGGCGGATATAGACTTAGAAGGAAATATATTTTTATACCATACCCAGCCTGTGTCAGAAGAACAGGAAACAGAAGAAGGTCCTGCATTTCAGACTACCTATATTGATAAGAATGGAGAAAACCAGACTTCTGATATGCAAGCTATTGAACAAGAAGAGAGCGAGACAGATACCATGAATATACTGTTGTCCGTAGAATTTACTTTAAACGGAGATATAGTTGCTTTTGATATACAAAATAACATTAGAATTATGAATCCTGTAAGTGGAGCAATAAAGAGCCTGATTTCTAAAGAAGATACTTATAGAAATTCCATTTATTGTATTGGTGATATTCTGCTTGCACGAACAACAAGTGGAACCCAAATATATGATATGACAGGTAATCCTTTAGAATCAGATAGTACAATAAACGATTTGCTATCATCTGATCCTGAGATATTAAATCGAACAAGTGCTTTAGAGTCCTTACTGGTAGCGGAGAAAGATGGAAACGGATTTTACTATTGTAATCATAATGGACTTTATCATTATACATTGGGAGGTGCAATAACAGAACTCTTAATTGGCGGAGAGCTTAATCATATTGGTGACACTTCCTATATTTTTCAGAAAATGGTAGCAAAAGATGATAATTCATTTCTAATATTGTTTCGGGATGATAATGCTAATCTGGTATTAAAGAATTATACCTATTCAGAGGAAACCCAAGTAACGCCTTCAAATGAACTTATAGTATATTCCCTCTATGACAGCCAGACCGTAAGGCAGGTCATTAATATTTTTAATATCAATCATCCGGAATTATATTTACGTTATGAGATAGGTATGGACGAAAATAGTTCGATGGCTGAAGTAGATGCGATGAAAGCTTTAAATACAAGTATTATGGCTGGAAATGGTCCGGATATACTCATTATGGATAAGCTATCCATTCAAACCTATATAGAAAAAGGGGTATTGACAGATATAAGTGATATAGTAAAAGAAGTATCAGATGAGAAGGGATTATTTGAAAATATAGCAAAAGGTCATGAGGTTGATGGGAAAATATATGCAGTCCCATCCAGATTCTTAATTCCATTAATTGTAGGTGATGTTATGGATGTTGCGGACATAAACGATCTGGATACGCTAGAAGAAAGAGTTACAGAATCGAAGGCACAAAATCCGGACCTGACAAGTATCTTAGGTATGTACGACAATACCTTACTTGAAACCCTGTTTGACATAAGTGCTTCCGCATGGATCTATGAAGATGGTACGCTTGATGAAAAAAAAATTAGCAGAGTTTCTAGAGGTAACAAAAAGTATACATGACATACAGGCAGAAGGTGTAAGCTGGGAAGATATAAATGAATTGAATGAGATAAATGCAGATTGTATACGGCAATCACTCTTTGCTGTATCACAGGTTTTTAACGTGCAGCGAAATAGACAAAAATTCTCAATCATAGAATTAGGAACAATTGATACGTTTCGTATTGTACCACCCAATACTGAAACAATGGATACGCTATATACAATTGCAAACGGTCAGTCACAAAATACTTACATACCTCTTCAGGTCATAGGAATAAGTGCGAAAAGTAAAAATACCACGGCAGCAGAAAAATCCATAAAATATTATTTACAGACGGAGGCTCAAAGCATTAAAGTAGAAGAAGGTCTTCCGGTCAACATAACGGCATTTGATGAAATAGGTGCATACGATGTAGAACTGGAAAAGCAAAATAAAGAGAATCCACAAGAAGAGTTGGCAGGAGCGGGTGAAACCATGCTTGAAGAAGCAATCACGGCAATTCTTAAAAAGATCAATATATATCTTGCAGAGTAACAGCTCCGTCTGAAGGTTCTTATTCATCTCTGGTTGTTGCAACTACCCATTGATGAGTAAGGCCAATTTTGATCAATGTAGGGTGAACTTTTTAATAAAAATATTCTTTAAAACACCTTAGTAACTCTCTGTTTTTCTCCGGTTGCATAATACAGAATCGAACAAAATAATCTTTCAAAGAAGCGAAAGAAGAACAATCCCGAATCATTAGTCCTCTTTTAATACAAAACTCAAAAAAATCCTGGGCCGTTACACTTTTATCCTCGATTCTAACCAATATAAAATTCCCTGTTGGTCTATATACCTTTAACTTAGGCAAACGACTTAACTCTTCATACATAAAATTTCGCTCATCATCAATCAATCTTCTCGTTTTTTCAATATACGCAGTATCTGAAAAGATCACACTGCCAGCCACTTCTGCAAGACTATTAATACTCCATGGATTCTTTTTTTCATTCATAAAATCCAGAAATTCGAAATTCCCCGACACAGCATATCCCAGACGTAACCCCGGAGCAGCAAAAAACTTAGAAACCCCTCGAAGCACCACCAAATTATCATAAACTGTTGTCAGAGGAACAGCAGTAACCGCCTCTACATCCGTTACGAACTCCACATAAGTTTCATCAATCAGAACCAAAATGCCATATTTCCGACAAAGTGAAAGAACCATCTTAAGTCTGCGATTATCCAAACAAGTCGAGGTAGGATTATTCGGATTACATAAAATCAGCATATCAATATTCTCATTAATAGAAGACTTAAAATCTCTGTAATCCAACTCGAACTCATCCTTCTCCTTCAAATAATAATAAGTAATAGCACTCCCTCTAAGAGAAAGTTCCCGTTCATATTCAGAATAAGTAGGTCCCAGCAATAAAGCTGTTTTAGGTTTACGCATCTGAATAAGCAAAGAAATAAGTTCAGTAGACCCATTACCCACCAAAATATTCTGATAGTCTGCATGAATATATTCCCCAATAGCGATCCGAAGGCACTTATAATTCCGATCTGGATAAGTTGAAATCACGTCAATTCGTTGTGCCAAAGTTTTTCGTAACTTTGGTGAAATACCCAAAGGATTCACATTGGAACTAAAGTTAGTAATACCCTCCTTCTTTATCTTATAAATATCTTCCACCGCTTCCACATCGCTGCCATGAAAAGCATTCGTATTCTGCATAATCTCTGCCCTTTCTGCTATATATAATACTGAATAGAAGCTGCCATTCAGTGTCTAACCTGTTACCGAGCGCCCCATAGAAACTCGACCGTCTTCGATCACCTATCTGCCTAAATAGAAACCTCGTTTTCAAACTTCTCCATCTTCAAGGTTGCCCTCCCACCTATATTAGTGTTATAATTCATTATAACTATATTTTGCAAAAAATCAATCACAATGAAGAAACAATTAAAGTGCAGGTGAACAATTTGAGAAGAATTAAACAACTAATGAACGGAAGATTTGAATACGAAGTGCCAAAGCTCTTATTCTTAGAAGAACAAATAGATATAAAAACAAAGGTTTCAGGAAACTACAGAGGAAGCTTTCGGATGAAGAGCTCTTCAGATAAGAAGATAAGAGGATTTATCCATACGTCGACGCCAAGGGCTCAGTGTAACATATTTGACTTTTCAGACACAGAGATTCATGTAATCTATGAAATAGATGTGACCGGACTAGTTGAAGGAGAGAAGATAAAGGGAGCATTTACAATAAATACAGATGTAGGCGAGTACGAACTTCCATTTTTACTGCTTATTGAAAAAGAGTACATACATTCTTCTAACGGAGAGATTAATACCCTGGCACAGTTTACAAAATTGGCATGCAAGGATATTCAGGGAGCCTACCATGTATTTGTTTCACCAAAGTTCAGAGGAATATTTCGTGGAAGAGACAGAAAATATTTATCCCTTTATGATGGGATGAGTAAACTTCCAGTCACATATCAGGATTTGGAAGAGTTTTTAATTGGTGCAAAACAGAAACAACCAATTGGTCTTCAGTTAGAGCACCAAAAAAAAGAATATCTGGGTCTTACAAAATCCATTAAAGAAACCGTCCAAATTCTAAAAACACATTGGGGCTTTGTTAAGATAGATGTTGTGATCATAGGTGACTTTATTGAAATTGATAAAAAGATAATTATATCAGATGATTTTATTGGAAGTATCTACAATTTTGAATATATAATAAAGCACGAGCGGCTACATGGCGGAAAGAATTTTGGAAGAATCCAATTTGTAACCTGCCATGAAACACTGTGCACCGAGATTGTGGTGCAAAAAGAAGCCAGAGTATCAAAGAATAAGAAATATTTCAAATTAAGAGCGCAGATTGTACAGTTTATGAATTTATACATGAGATTTAGAATGGGAGACCTTTCTTTGGATACCTGGTGCGAAAAAACCGAGGAAGTCTTAGACAACCTAATCAAAATTGGTGACTTATATAAATATTACGGTCTGTTTAAAGCGCAGCTATTATTTGCCAAAGGGCAGCCGGAAGAGGCTTATGATATATTAAAACAATTTAAGGATTCAAAAAAGCTACTATATACACCAGAGTTAAAGGCATATTTCCTATATTTAACGACTCTTTATAAACATGATAAAAAGCATGTACAGGAAGTGAATGAAAAGGTTTATAACCTATATCTGAAAAATCAGGAAAGCTGGCAGATTCTCTGGATGCGGCTGAATCTGGACGAAGAACTAATCAGGAATCTATCCAAGAGACTGGAAGCCATTGATTATCAATATAAACTTGGATGTAGAAGTCGAATTATGCATCTGGAAGCTTACGATATATTTTTAGCAGAGCCAACAAAGATCAAAAGATTGACAGAGTTTGAAGTAAGTGTTTTAAGGTGGGCAGCAAAAGAGCAGCTTTTGGATAAAGATGTTGTCATGCAAATAGTTGAAATCGCTTCAAGAGCTAAAGTGTTTGATGCAAAGACATTTTCGCTATTAAAAATCTGTTATGAAAAATATCCGGAAAATACTGTGCTCAGTGCTGTCTGCAGCATGCTGATTAAAGGAAATAAAACGGAGAAGAAGTATTTTATCTGGTATGAATCCGCTGTGTCGCAGGGCCTCAGGCTGACAAAGTTATATGAATATTACATGGAAACGTTGGAGTATGATCATTTAGATTTACTGCCAATCATGATCCGCATGTATTTTACATACAACAATACGCTTAACTATAAGAAACGAGCAGCTCTTTATGCAAATATTATTAATAATAAGGAGCAGGATGAAGACACCTATTTAAACTATAGAGACACCATGGAGCAATTTATGATGGAGCAGCTGGCTACTGGGCACATCAATCGCAACCTAGCTATTGTATATGAAAATTTTGTTCCAAAAGCCAGATTAACAACTCAGATGAAAGAGACATTGACAAAAACAATGCTGTCATATGAGGTTATGTGCGATAGTCCAAAAGTCAAGAGCATTATAATCATGCACCATCAGTTAAAGGATGAGCAGGTAGTTTCTTGCATAGATGGCATAGGAACGGTGCAGTTGTATACTCCGGACTATGAGATTATTTTACAGGATGAAGTGGGAAGAAAGTTTCCATCCACGATTCGATATTACCGCAGACCCCTTATCGCCAATACAAAATTACAGGAAGAATACATATATAAGGAATCCGAACAGGTGGGATACTTATTATTTGTGTGCGACCAGGCATTAAGTAGTCAGCAGATCACCGTTGATAATATGGAATATTTCAAAAAGATTCTGGAACGAAATGAAATCACGGAGAGTTTCAGAAGCATTATCATGAAAAAAATAATTTTTTTTTACTACGATAATCTGGAATATGACCATAAAAATTCCTATTTGACACATATCAGCTATCCGGATTTTGTGCAGGCTGACAGAGTGAAATTTATCGAGGTTCTTATCATGCGATTTATGTATGAGGAAGCTTATGAATTGGTGAGAACCTATGGATACGAGGGAATTGGTATCCATATGCTGATTAAACTGGCAAGCAGAATGGTTTGGATTAGAGGTTTTGAGCAGATAGATTATTTAACAGAGTTATGTTGTTATGTTTATCAGCAGGGTAAATATGATGAAACAATCCTAGCTTACCTTACTGATTATTATGAAGGAACCGCCAGTGAAATGATGAAGATCTGGTTAGGAGCTATAGAATTTGAGTTGGAAACCCAACAGCTGGAAGAGAAGATTTTGACCCTCCTTATGTTCTCGCGCAGTTTCATAAAAAAGGGCGAGGATGTATTTGACAGCTACTTTCAGCATGGAGGAAAGCCACAAATCATACTGGCTTATTTAATCCATGAATCTTATGGGTATTTTATTAAAAACCACAAAATGAAAAGCATTATGGCACAATATCTGGAAGCATATTATGCGAAAGAAAAAGAGATGGATGACATTTGTTATCTGGCATTGCTGAATTATTACGCCGAGAAGGACAAGTATACAAAACAGCAATTATCTAATATTCAGGAATTAGTAGAACTTTATAATTATCGGGGGCTGCGCTTTGCATTCTATAAGAAATTTCCAAAAGAAGTGATTCGTCCATATCAGATATTAGATAAAATATTTGTAGAATATCGTACAAATCCAGCTCATAAAGTATATCTGAATTTCTGCCTGAGTGAAGAAAATATGGAAGAAGAACCGGTATTTCAAATTGAACCAATGAAGAATCTTTATGAAGGAATTTTCAGCAAAGAATTTACGCTGTTCTTTGGAGATATATTGACCTATTATATTACCGAGGAAGTCGATGGTGAATTGGTCAAATCCGAAGAGTATACGATTACAGTAAAACCGTCCGGTGGCAATGCGTATCAGAGCAAATACGAGAGATTAAATCAGTTAATAACCCGATATAATATGAAGGATGACACTGGATTTGACGAGAATTTACAGGATTATCTGGAAGTGAATTATTTGATAGATAACATGTTTACCCTAATGTAACATACTATTGGCGGAGGACTTATGATAAACAACATACAAAATGTTTTAATTGGAATTGATTTGGATAATGAATATTCTCAAATAAGTTACTATAATAAAAAAGACAGACTACCAGTCACGATTACCACTGTGGCTGGTACCGATAAATTCCAGATTCCCACAGTCATATGCAAGAAGTACAACAGTGACAAATGGTATTATGGAAAAGAGGCACTTTACTTTGCAGAATGCGGAGACGGTATTTTAATGGATAATCTGCTGAAAAAATGTGAAATTGAAAAAACCATTGAAATAGAAGATGTAAAATATGAACCCTATGAGTTACTAGCAATCTTTTTTGAAATGATAATTGGTTTGTTAGCTCCTTCCGATAAGCCGGATAACATAGGGGGAATTATGGTTACCTGCGAAGTGCAGTGCCCGGCATACTTAGAAAATATTCCCAAGGCTATACAAAAACTTGGTATTTCGGAAAACAGAATCTTTATACAGACACATCTTGAGAGCTTCTATTACTATGCACTTAACCAAAAGAAAGAGCTCTGGACCTATGATGTGGCGCTGTTAGAGTATAGAAGAAACGAGATCATTGGAAGCATCCTTCATCTTGACAGAAAAGTATCACCGATTGTTGTGAGCATTACAGAGATGGGAAGAATATCTCTGGAGGAAAAACACGGCAGGAAAATGACATCTTCCGAATGGAATATAAAGAAAGACCAGATGTTTTTAAGCTTGATTGAAGAAGTATTGGGAGAGCGGCCTGTATCTTGTGCTTACTTAATTGGTTCCGGTTTTGATAAATCATGGACAGAGCAGTCTATTGCTTATTTATGCAATAGAAGAAGGGTATTTCAGGGAGAAAATTTATATACAAAAGGTGCCTGCTATGGGGTAAGAGAGCGGGTCGATGAAAAGGAATTAAAAAATTATCTTTATGAAAGTGAGGATATGGTTCGCTGCAATATTGGAATGGAGATGCTTGTAAAAGGAAATCCAACATATGTTACATTTGTGCAGGCTGGAATCAACTGGTATGAAGCACATTTTAATTGTGAGTTCATACTGGAAAATGAAAAAGAAGTAGTACTTTTACTGCATTCCTTAATTCACAGTCAGAAAAAGGAATTTGTGATTTCACTTACTGACATACCGGATAGACCACCAGGGACTACAAGGCTACACCTAAACTTGCGTTTTATATCAAGAGAGACATGTAACATAAAGATAACAGATTTAGGTTTTGGAGATCTATATCCAACATCTAATAAAGTCTGGGAAAGCGCAATAGAATATTAAAAGATAAGGGTGAAAGAAAATATAGGAAAAGGAGCCATGCAGCGTAATGCTTCTTTCAACCCTACTTATTTTAGCAGTATCGCAAGCTTGCTTGCGATATGCATGGGTATCACATATGAGAGGATATATCTTATGTCAAATCAAGCGGGCACAGCTGCCATATTATATTGAAAGCATTAGTACTAACATATATTCAATAGAAGAATTGTGTTTTTACCTTTATCACAATGTGTATCTAATAGATAAAACCATCATTAATGAACGGTTATGCGATTGGATCAGAGATGAATTAGGACTTCCAAAACTGTATGCAAAACTATATATGCATTTAGAAAAAGAAGAGAGCATGGGAAATTTTATTCTCCCTATTTTTAAAGAAATCAATTATTTATCCCACACGCAGTTCAAACAAATGCAAGATAGAATCAGCCAAATTGAGTCTCAGCCGGAGGGATCCAGACTAAAGCTAAAGGCGGATTATCTAATAAATAACGAAATGTACACCCATGCTATCCAAAGCTATTATTTCATTTTAAATAGCAAAAGGAATCCTTCCTTGACCACACATTTTTATGCAAGTGTCTGGTCAAACATGGGATGTGCCTATGCAAAGCTCTATTTATTTCAGGAAGCTATTACCTGCTTTGAGGAGGCATTCCAGCTTGAAAGAGTGATGGTGATTTACGAAAAATACCTTTGTGCTCTCAGGATGACCATGTCAGAAGAAGAATTTGATAAAAAAGTAGAAGATGGCACAATTGACATGAAAACCGTAACAGGTCTAAAGAATAAGATGGCAGCACTTCGCAAGAATGTATCTGAGTATGATACATATAAAACATTTATAGCATTGAATAAGAAAAAATTGCGGAGTGATGACGAAAGCTATCATATGGAAATGAAAAAGCTGCTCCATCAACTGGCTAAAAATTACCATAGAGGTACCTGTTCATAGGGCATACGCATTGAAAACGATCCTAACAGAATGTATTGCGAAACTATTCGAAGGAGTGCACCCATTTAGACCACCTGTTTGACGGGTGGTCCTCATTTTTCCCAGGCTAATTGCTGATTCTATTCCACAATCAGAGTAATTCTGCCTTCCGTCTTGGAATAATCCGTATTAGAATAAGCCTCTGATGCGAGATACTCCTGTAATGCGTCAGCCAGCTCATGGTAGCCTTCATAGACAACTTCCGCTCCTTCAGGAATGGTACGCGGACAATAGGCAACTCGGTAAGCAGCCGCTTCATCCAGTTCACTTGCGTCACTCATTGTAACCGACACAATGGAACCGTCGGCAGAATAAGTGAACGACAGGCCGGATACCTGCTTAAAAACAGAGTTTTCAACGCCATCTTTGGCATATTCAACGCTTTCTGCCAGCAGGGATTTCAGTTCGGTTCCGGTCATTTCCTGAATGCATACTGTGCCGCCATTTGCAAAGACATTTAAAAGGTCTAAACGAGTAATGTCCCCTTCCGCAATGGAAGCGCGGACTCTGGCGCCGTCAAAGAATACCACATTGGCATTTTCCACATTGCTCATGTTTTCAATACCATAGCGCAATGCGTCAGTAATCAGGTTCCCCAAGTTTTGTTCTGCCAGTCGGATTCCATGCTTGTCTTCTGAGCCGATGGCCCGTTCTCCGTTCAGGAAATATTTTGTCTGGCCAACTGTTTGATAATATTCTTCTTTGAATTTTTCCATCCAATTATCAATGATAGTCTGAACAATTTCATCCTTACCGTAGGCTTCGTATTCTTCGCTTTTGAGCAGGAAGGCGGATTTGCTGAGAATAACTCCGCTTTCATCTAATTCAAGATTGACAACGCCAATTCCGCCGCCAAAGCAACCCGCCTGGACAATTAATGTTTCGGCGGTATTGGCGCAGACATATCCGTTACCGTCATTAATGATGCTGTGGGAATGTCCGTCAATAATCAGGTCAATTCCTTCCACAGCCATTGCAACCTGGTAGCTGTTTACATCGTTGCTGCTGGCGGTTTTCAAATCATCCACCCATCCCGTATGTATCATGCCGACAATAATGTCCACCCCTTCTTCTTCAAGGGTCTCGACACATCTTTGAGCCGATGTGATTGTA
>Ga0153997_1000318_pt1 | contig 14303 bp, 16 predicted proteins | sample TSNC081MetaG_FD_104750 | JGI IMG/M metagenome (GOLD analysis project Ga0153997, IMG submission 104750) | Attine ant fungus gardens microbial communities from North Carolina, USA - TSNC081 MetaG | ecosystem: Host-associated > Fungi > Mycelium > Unclassified | place: USA: North Carolina, Lumber...
GCATTGGCACCATCAATTCTGGCCGCCTCTTCAAAGTCTTTTGGTACTCCCATTAGAAACTGCCTCATCAAGAATACATAATAAGCTGATCCAAATAATGCCGGAATAATCAGGGGCTTTAATGTATTAATCCATCCCAGCATCTTGAATTCCATATACTGCGGAATCATAGTCACTTCCCATGGAATCATCATGGTTGAAAGTAAAATTACAAATATAACGTTCTTTCCTTTAAACTGATATCTTGCGAACCCATATGCAGTTAAAGAACACGCAAACATTTGTCCAATAGTTGTACAAACGGTTACAATCATAGAATTTAATAAAAAGGTTCCAAATTCCTGCGATTTCCATGCATCTACATAATTTGTCCATAACCACTTTTGAGGGAAGAATCTGGGTGGATAAGCCACTGCTTCTGCTTCGGTCTTAAAGGTGGAAAAAAACAAAAATAGAAATGGAGCTAAAAAATATAAAGTCATAATTCCCAACAGTAAATAGAGAACCGTTTTTGTATTTTTTGACATTTTCATTTCTTTTTACCCCCTTTTGCCGTTTTTAGCTCAGTTCCATAATAAACCCAGGCTGATGAAGATTTAAATACAAAGGAGGTAAGCAGTAATATAATAATTAACATGATCCAGGCATTGGCACTTGCATAACCTAATCTATGATGCTCAAATGCATTGTTATATACAAACATTCCGTAGAAATAAGTGGATTTGAGCGGACCTCCTTCGGTCAATAGCATCACGAGTGTTAATTGTTGAAAAGCACTAATCATAGAAGTAATTACATTAAATAAAATTGTTGGAGTAATAATAGGCAGAGTGATACGAAAGAATTGTCCTGTCGGGCTTGCTCCATCCAAAGATGCTGCTTCATATAATTCAATTGGAATATTCTTAATATCTGCATAAAAGATCAACATCATGCTTCCTACACCGAATGCACTTGCCAGGATTACTGCAAATAGAGCCCATGCCGGATCTACCAGCCATTTTGGACCTTGAATTCCTATCAGCGACAATAAATAATTGAGGATACCATAATCTCCATTTAATATCCATTTCCATAGAATTGAGATAGCTACGCCTGATACAACTGCCGGAAGGTAGAAAATAGTACGAAATACTTTAACACCTCTGATCGATTGTGAAATTAACATTGCCAGGAAAAGTGCTATCCCCAGATTCAAAGGTACAAAGATTGCCGCATATTTTAATGTGAGCAACAGAGACTTCCAAAACTGTGGATCCTGTGTAAACATCTCCACATAATTATCCAATCCTATTAAAGAAGGATTTCCAAAAATCGACCAATCAAAAAAACTCATTATCAAAGATAATATCAATGGTCCTGCTGTAAATAATACAAACCCTATTATCCACGGAGATATAAACAAAAATGGTGTCGCCTTTTTAATAAGTTGCTTCTTTTTCATTTGCCCTCCAAACATCCAATCTAATATTGTTATTCAGTCTCCCCTAACGGAACTAGATACACTTATGCGCCTATTTGGCAGCAACTTCATCCAAAACGGTTTTCACATCCTCTAAAGTACTTGGGTTAAAGATTCTCTCAAAGGATAACTCCAGATTATCTTTTAAAACAGACCAATGGTCGATTACAAAAGAGGTTGGTGTATAGCCGCTGCTTTGCTTTAACATTGAGTAAAATGGAGCTCTGTATTCGTCATCCAATAATTTTTCTGATTCAACTACAGAATTAAGCACAGGAAGCTCATATTCAATACGAGCTTTATTTAATTCTTCCCCTGTCCAGTATTTAACAAACTCCCATGCCGCTTCCTTATTGCTGGAATCCTTAGAAATAGATACTCCGGATGAGCTTAAAATACTAACGGAATCTTGTCCTGAAGTTGCGAATGCGGGAATCTCTACTATTCCAAAATTCAATCCAGCTTTTTTTAGTGTATCGATCGGCCATGTACCGCTTATAAACATTGCCGTTTTAGCACTGCTCATCTCATCTTGACCTTCGCCCTCTGTAGCTACCGCAATACCTTCTTTTTGCATGTCCTGGAAAAATTCTAAGACTTCAACTGATTGATTCGAATTAATACTTCCGTTTAAATTTCCGTCTTTATCTACATATCCACTGCCATTACTCCAAAGATACATTTCATAATCATACGGATCGGCTTTCAGCTTATAGGAGAAACCCTTCGCTCCATCACACTTTTCAGTAATTGCAGCTGCTGCAGCTTTGAGATCATCCCATGTCCATTCCTCTGTTGGGTATTTTATGCCTGCCTGATCAAAAAGATCTTTATTATAGTACAGACAGTGTGTGGAAAATCCTACCGGTATTCCATATACCGAATTGCCAATACTATTGTATGCCCATAAGGCATCATAGTATTTTTCCTTGAAGCCAGATTCTTCTTTATCTATATAGGAGTCCAATGGTTCCAATCCATTATAAAAAGCCGGATAATTCCACATATACATAACATCAGGTGCATCCTTGGAGCCCATTCCTGCAGTGATCTTCGTGTCGTAATCATCTCCATATGTCTCTAACGATACTTCAATTTTATCCTGAGAGGCATTAAAATCATTTACCAGCTTCTTCTGTTTATCCAAATGATCCTTACTCCATGAGGCAAATCGAATCTTTACCTTTGCATCTCCATTGCTTTTGTTTCCACTATTGTCTCCTTGCTGCTTATTATTGGCACAACCGGAAATGAACGTGACTGCCAATAAAGCAACTACCAATACAATTCTCATTACTTTTTTCATCATATTTTCTCCTTTTTCACTGAAAGCTTCTAATACAATTTACTGTTAGTTTAGATACCTGGTACATTCATTATATTTATTTTTAGTAAAGTGTCAATATTTTACTAAGTAAAATTTCAATTTTTACTATTTTCATAATTTTTTCCTTACTATTTTGTGATTTATGCCTATTCCTATTTTATTCCTTTTATCTTTACATAACTTTATTTTTATTATTATAAGTAAATTCTATTTTGAAGTACTCCTGGGTTACTTTACCTTTTTCACAATCATTCATAAGTTAATCGATATTAATCCGTATTATTATTTGTTGATTTCTCGTTAATAACCAGACACTTTGCGGAAAATGTCTATTTTCTCTAGTTTTTTCTCATTTATCACCACTTGTAATATGACTACAGTCTTCCATAAGAGCATAGAACTATGCCACTGTTTAAACCTAGTATTTTAAAAGCTGCTCTTATAAGGCATTAAATAATTAGATAAGTAGAAAACATTATGTTTAGCGATATATAAAAGATTGTAATAATCGAGGTAATAGTTGTGATGATTGATGCTAAAGAAAATGTAATTGCAGCTTCAACAGATGCTTTCCTGATCCAACAGGTTCCCAGGGAGAAAGAGAACACAGAAGATGTCCCGGTACGCAAGGCAGGCAAGGAATCCAAGATACGACCGGAGCTGATGGCACTTCAGGGCGATACAGGTCCATAAGAACCGGGAGAAAAAGGTAGGATAGCTCAGTAAAGTATCAGACCGCTGGAAAATGTCCGGCGGTCTGATATAATCAAATGATTGATCCAAAATGTGGTGCTGGTTCTAAGGGAGGCGATGGTGACAATGATCCTACCGGTTTGCGGGGACAATCTGTTCCTAAAGGCGAAGCAGCTACGATGGATTTTCCCCTCCGAACCATATGGGAACTCATTTAAAAACTTCACAGTCTAATTCATATATCTGATGAAGATAGTCTTTATCTCTAAAAGGATAATTAAACACCTTGCCTTTATATACAAATCCCAGCTTCTTAACAAGCGAGGCTGATTTTTGATTCTCATAGTATATATGTGCATGAAGTGTCTTAATATTCATTTCTTTTATTATAAAATCTATAATTGTACAAACAGCTTCCTGCATATATCCACGTCCCCAAAATTCTTTTTGCATGTCATATCCAAGTTCTATTGTACCCTCATATGGATTCCAACAATGAAATCCGCATGTCCCCATCCTCTTCTTATCAGACTTTCGTATTATAATCCAACGATATTGTCCTTTTTTATCCGGGTGAACAAAACTTCAACAATCTTATCTGCACCTCTTATATTTGTTAATGGCTCTCCGCCAAAAAGATACCTGGTTACAGTCGCATCTGAAAACTCTGAAAATATGAATTCTCTATCATTACTTGAAATACTTCTCAAAACTAATCTGTCCGTTATAAACTCTTTACTCAATCTGCACATTTTCTTCACCCAATACCTTTATGTTCCCATTTCTAAATTTAAATATTGTATATCCTATTGGAATTGTGAAAGACACTTTCACACTAATCCTTCTTGGTACCGAATCATCCTATTTTTTAAAAATGGCTCGGAAATAGTGCTATCATATTATTTTTTCACCCATTTTATAAAATATTAGCAAAAATAGAGGCCCCTATTACAGTGAGCAAACCAGCTACCGTAATCGAAAGACTGCTCATTGCGCCTTCAATTTCTCCCATTTCAAGTGCCTTTGCCGTCCCAACTGCATGAGCTGCCGTCCCGATTGCAATTCCTTTTGCTACCGGATCTTTTATATGAAAAAAATTTAAAATCCACTCTGCTGCCATATTACCGAATACACCAGTAATAATTATGGCAGCAACTGTTATTGTAACAATTCCCCCTAATTGCTCAGAAACTCCCATACCGATTGCCGTTGTTATCGATTTGGGCAGCAACGTCACATATTCTTCATGAGATAGACCAAATAAATATGCCAGAATGAATACACTACCTAAACTCGTAAATACGCCTGATACGATTCCAGCAAAAATTGCTTTTAAATTGTGTTTCAACAAATCAAACTGTTGATATAAAGGAATAGCAAGGCAGACTGTTGCCGGCGTCAGGAGATAAGTTAAGTTTTTCGCTCCAGCATTGTAGTTTTCATAATCCACATCAAAAATCACGAGTACCAAAATTACAAATATGATATCTACAAGCAATGGATTAAAAATAGCATAATGAAATTTCTTTTTTAAAGAAATCCCCAGTTCATATCCTATAATAGTTAGCATCACACTGAAAAAAACAGAACTATTCAACACTTCTTTCATTCTTCTTCCTCTTTTCATGTTTTATGACTGCCTGCGTAACTCTTCCTGTGACAACCATAACAATTATAGTTGTGGATAGCACAACAACGAGGAGAGAAACTAATTTTGTTTGTATTATTTTCCATGAAGTTAGTAACCCTACTCCAGCCGGGACAAATAAAATCGGCATAATGTCGAGCAAAAAATTTGCAGTTTCTTTTACAGAATCCACTCGTACGATTTTTGTTTTCAAAACAATCAGCATTAGTATAATTCCATAAACACTTGCTGGAATAGATAAAGGTATTAGTTTTTTTAGAAGTTCACTACAAAATGAAATGATTAAAATAATTCCAAACTGTTTTAGATATTTCACAAATACTTCTCTTTTCCTGAATTTATATTTAGCATACGTAATGAGCCCGATTCTTATGCGCTTAAGTTTTTAAATAACTCTCATCACCCTTCAGTCATCAATGTAGAATGCGGCAGCCTCTATTCTTAAAGACACCCCCGTTGGAAAATCCCGCATTTATGAAACGCCGATTCCTACAGGGGGGGGGCTTTATTTCATATAAAAAAGGTCAAAATTCGGTATTAACCGGCAGCCCCTTTTTAATTGCCTTATAAACATCAATAAACTCTTCCGCCATATCCTTACTAAGTTCCGAGCTCATCAAGATATCTTCAGCATGAGTCAGGAACAATGTCATAAACACCTTATCCCCTGATGCCTCTTCTTTAATTAAGCGCCCATGAATTTCATGCGCCACAGCAAACATTTCTTTAGCTTCCTCTAAGAATTTTACTGCTTCATCAAATTCGCCTTTTTTTGCTGCTTTAATTGCGTTAAAACAAGCTGTTTTTGCAACACCTGCATTTGATATTAATTGAAAGCAGATCATTTCTCTATCTTCCATTCATCAATCTCCAATCATCTTACGAGCCTGTTCTAAAACTTTAGAACCGTTCATCATGCCATATGATATCATGTCAATAGTTTCTACAGGACAAGGTACTTCTTTTTTCACATCTTCTAATTTGTATGCAATTTGTGGACCCAAAAGTATGCAATCCGCATCTTCACCTACCTTTGCTGCTGCATTTACTGCAAAAGCATCTATTTCACATTCATAATTCAAATTCTTCGCTTCTTTTTTCATATTATTTACTAAAACACTTGTTGACATGCCACCTGCACACAATAAATAAATTTTTTTCATAAAATATCATCCTCTCTGACTTATATTTTATACCCATGCATATCGTATCAGGCATATGATATATACCAATATTTTTATTTTCTTTCTTCGCTATGCCATTGAAGCTTTCGACTCACTCTGCTCTGCAGCTTGATTTTCCTGTTCCAAATAAAATTTATCCTGACTCTTAATGAATGGTATATATATTATCGTACACAGACCTAATTGTATCAATTGAGCAATGATACCCTGCCATCCGTTAAATAAGAAGCCAGAGAAAATTGCCGGAAAGCCAGTCGGTATAGAGACCCCATTATGGTATGGCAGAAATCCAATAATTGTTAAAAGATATGCTGACAATACGGAAACTGCCGGTGTTATCATTAATGGAAATAGCATTCTCAGGTTCATTACCTGCGGTATCCCAAATTTTATTGGTTCGGATATCTGGAAGGCGGCCGGAATAAGTCCAACTTTTCCTACTGCTTTTAACTGTGCTGATTTTGAATTAAATATACAAAGTATGGACACTGCCAAGGAACGCGCTCCGCGATTACCAAGGATAAATCCCATAGTGAATATATATGGTAATGCTTCACCGGCACCATAAGCTGCTAAATTAGCTAATTGTGGCTCATAAAATACTAACATTAAAATGGGATATACTGCAAGCACCCCATGAATTCCAAAAAACCATAATAACTCGATGAAAGCAACAATAAGCATGGATGCGACAATATTTGCACCTAAGGAAGCTAATGGTGCCTGCACAATTGCATAGATAAGGCTTGTTACATCTCCATATGGTGTCAAACTTATGATTTGATATATAAGTCCCATAATAGCTGCAACCAATGCTCCCGGAATGATAGAAGCAAAAGATTTGCTTACTACAGGAGGAACTGACTCCGGCATCTTAATGATTAATTTTTTATCCATAAACATTACATACAAACGTCCACCAAGACAGGCACCTAACATTGCTACAAACATTCCGCCAGAACCTAAAGCTGTTGCAGATAGACCTTTTAAGGAATCCGTAACGGAAAGCGGTGTCAAAATCAAGAAAGACATAACTCCCATGATTCCGCAGTTAAGAGCTTCTGCTTTCAGATTTTGTCCTAGCTTATAGGCAATTAAAAATGCAACATAGATGGAAACTACATTGATTGTCATATTATTAATCTGAACCAAAACAGACTTTAAACCTATTTTTTCCATAAAAGCAGCAGTGCCGCCAATATCGACTGCACCAATTAGAGAAGCAATGGAACTAACCATCATAATTGGGATCAGACTCATCATTGCACTGGAAATAGATTTCATATATAAATTGTTCTGCACTGCATTTGCATACTTCAGTAAGTTATTTCTAAATTTTTCCATTTTGTATATTTCCCCCTTTACTCTAAATATAGATTTTTTAGTTTCTCAATATCTTGAACCTTTAATCCCAATTCATTTTGCACATATTGATCTATACCGCCATAATCATTGTCGATAAATTCTAGGGCAGTCTTAATGAAACCCTCGTTGGCTTCCTTAAAATAACGTACTGCCTGCACGAAATCATCGTTTCCTGTTTTCTCTTTTAGTTCCTTTAAGCTTTTTTCATTCTTATCTTTTTTATAATAGTTCGTCAGAAGATAATCTTCTATGACATCCTCCTGAGATACGCCTAAAGTCAGTAATATAAGAGCAATTCCATAACCTGTTCTATCCTTGCCACCCCGACAATGCTGCACAATAGCCTGATTATTTTCATTCAGAATAATATCAAACATTTCTCTATACACTTCTTTACATTTATTCGATCGAACAAATTCCCTGTTTTGTTCTGTCATTAGAAATTTAGCCAACTCAGCAGTCATTTTTGATGAATCGTAAATATCTTGCTTGTCACCGCTTTCGCAGGATGCTAAAGCTGCAATATCTGCGATTGGATCAAGGTGTATTACATTAACAGCAGGAATTTCCACATCTAAATTATTGCGTCGTTCTTTCTCATTTCGAAAATCAATAATTGTTTTTAGTTTCAACTGTTCTAAAACTTTTACATCCTTATTCGTGATTTTGCTTAATTCATCCGAACGATATAACTTCTTATACTTAACGTACAAATTATACTTTGTCTTATATCCTCCAATATCGCGGAAATTATAAGCGCCTTCTAAATTAACATAACGTTTATCCATCTAATATCCTACTCTTTTCTATATGATATCTGGCATTGATAATTCATCAACTAACGCCTCATACGTACCTTCATTTATGATTCTTTGTACTGCATTGCATGAAGTTAATAAGTTTATCAACCACTCAAATAAAAATTTATATTTTTCACTGTCTATTTTACTGACGGAAATCAATATAACCAATCTAATTTTGTTTTTCTGCCACACAATCGGTTTCCGGAGAGTCATCACAGCTATGAATGTATCCTCTGTCACAAGCTTATTTGGGTGTGGAAGAGCAGTATTTTTAATAATATCCGTTCCAAAAAAATTCTCTCTTTCCCATACTAAGCTTTCAAATTCTTCTGGGAGTTCCCTGACCATACTAATTTTTTTAAATAAGTAGGTTAAAGCCTCTTCTCTTGTATTCACATGTATATTAGAGAAAAACAAATCTTCATGGAAATATTTTGTTATAGTCTTATAATCCGGTTGTCCGGTTAATATGTATTCGATCTTTTTTACCATTTCATTGTTTAAGAAAAACTGAAATTCAAATACCGGAGCGATTGTCTCCTGCTGTAAAGGAACCGTTGTAAAGATATAATCATATTCATGGTTGTCCAGCCAACTACTAATTTCATTCACATCACAAACATTAATTTCTCGTAAATAACGAGAAAATAACTGTGCAAACTTATAGGACAATAACTGTGCACTTGCTCTTCCGCTTGAACAAACCACTAATATTTTCTTTTTCTGTATGAAAAGATCTTCTCTATTTATTGCAACATCAAAGTGAAGTGCAAAATAACTAATTTCATGTTCCGATAACTTCGTCTTATAGGCTTCATTGATTACCTTGCCGCAAATTATGGCTAAATCATATCCAGCGATACATTGTAATTTTACCTCATGAAGAATTGGATTTTTTAATTCTATACCATTGTGAATTCGGGTAATTAAAGGAACAATATGTAATCCCAGCATCATGCGTAAATCAAAATCGCTCAACAACTCTATATCTGTTTCATCTTTAATTCTAAGAAGAATATCATCAACAAGAGCATTAACTTCTGAGGGTATATCTTGGCTTTGTGATACTTCCAGCACTCGCTTTCCTATCAAATGTACCATAATATACTCATATTCCTTCTCTGGAAATGCAATTCCAAATTTTTTTTCAATATCATTTACAATTCCTTTTGTCAGTTCATATTCTCTTGATACATCCACTGAATAACCAAGCTCTGCACTAATCTCTATACTTATTCCCTGTCTTAGTCGAATCATTGTTACAAACAAATGATTGAGAAGATTATTTAATATATTTAAAGACATTGTATAATCATTCTTTTCTAATTGCAGCTCTACTATTTGCTTCAAACTTTTGCGTAACTGTCTGTTTTCCTTCCTTTTTTTTTCATCACCTTGAGCTATTATGGTATACTTGTCCTCTTCCCAAAATAGATACTTCTGCACGTAATTGCTTGCCAGAAATCTTCTAAAATTAAATTCACTTCCCACAATTTTTAATCCATGATATGGTTTTGATTCAATTACCAAATCATAGTGACTTAAAATTGTTCGGATATCATTCAGACTCTGGGTTAACTTCGTCTTAGAGATAAATAGCAAATCAGCTAAATAATCAGCCTTTACATAGTTGGGTTCTGTTATAAGTAGATTGAATAATTTATTAATAATACTATTATTGTTCTGCATAGCATTCGTGCTGTTCATGTACTCACGTCTGAATTCATCAAATAATGCACCATCATAAATATGAAGACTAAGCCCAGCGCCTTTTTTCATGTCGATTCCGGCACCATATTTAATAAGAATATCTTCCAAATTTTTTAATCTTTTCCGAATCGTTTTCGAACTGATAGAAACCTCTGAAGAAATAGCCTCACTGGTAATTGTTTCGCCTGTATTCATTAATAAATTTAATATTTGGATATCCATTTCGTCTAACATAACTTCACCCCATGTTTATTATACCATTTTATCTGTTCACTTCAACTTACTCTTGTTCCTTATCTCAACAGAAAATTTGAATTTGATTTTTAATACCCTCCATTGACAATAGAGGGTATTATTCTTCGAAAGCAGACGAGATTTAATGGGGGTAACTTATTTAGAAGCGACTTATAAAAGATACCACATAAAGGAAATACTTTGCAAAGCATAGTAGGTTTGCAAAGCATTTCCTTCCACACTATACACAAGTAAAAAAGTCAATACGGTTAAGTGACACTCCAATATAAGTCCATCCAAATCTCGGCATCCAACGAAATCCTGCCACAGATTGTCTTCCTACCTGTATTGGAAACATCCAAAACTCATTTCCATTGTTCAGCCAGATATACGTAAATCTTCCAATACAATTTCTGATAGTTCCAGCGTCAACCGCAAAGGTTGTCGCCCCTCTGGCTGCAACCGGTCTCTGTGGAATATTACTTGGCGGCGGTCCCATAGGCATAGGTCCCTGTCTCCCTACCGTACTATTATTGTTACCAAAAGGCGGTGTCATCTGTCTCTGATTTCCCCCACTTCCGCTATTGTCACCTCCAAAGAACCCAGATACTGATCTCTGGTTCTCTATCCTGCTATTATTATCTGTTCCGAAAGGTGCTGGCATGTGTTTACTCCCTCTAATTATCATTCATAGTATTATATGCCAATATTCTGTAATTGCTATTCAAAAACACCAATATGCTCCCTCGTTCTTGCATATAGCTACCTTCTTCTCCCATAAAATATAGGGGTAAGCTTTCCGCCGCCACAGAAAAAAATAGTTTCTAAAGGATGAATTAAGCCTATTTCGATATGCCTTACCATTCGTTGCTGCAAAAAATCAGCCTTTCTTTCTTAATTTACTTAGTTAGCAGCTTATCCAATTCTTTTAACTTTTCTGCTATCATTATACTCTGCGGACAGACTTTTTCACACTTTTTACAACTTACACACAGATTCGCAGCGGCATTATTGGCCTTCATATCAGCATATGTTTTTCTCACAGAATCTTTCACAATGTCATCACTAGTATTGGTAAATCTATTAGATAAACTAAAGCACTCAGGAATATTCACTCCCTTCGGACATGGTGCACAATACTTACAATCTGTGCACTTAATAAATGCTTTTGCATTCCAAAACTCTACAATATTATCCATCAACGCCGACTCCTCATCTGACATCCCTGTTCCGGTAAGCTTTTTATCGCTAAATATTCTGACATTATCCTTTATCTGTTCTAATGAACTCATTCCGGATAAGATCGTAATAATTCCTTCTTGATTTGAAAGCCATCTAAAGGCCCATTCCGCAGGTTTTCTTACTATGTAAAAATCATCTAACTTTTCTTTGATTACGTCAGGAACCTCTGCAAGAAGTCCGCCTCGTAGTGGTTCCATTATGATAACCGGTATGTTTTTTTCCCTTGCTAACTTTAATCCTTTTAACCCCGCCTGGTATTGCTGATCCAGATAATTTAACTGTATCTGACAGAAATCCCAGTCATATTCATTAATAATTTCTTCAAATGCATCATAAGAGTCATGAAAACTAAAACCAAAATATTTAATTTTCCCATCTTGTTTTGCTTTCATAGCTTTTTCCCAAATGTTAAACTTTTTTACCTCTTCCCAGTTTTGCTTATTAAGAGCATGCTGTAAATAAAAATCAATATGATCTGTCTCCAGCCTTTTTAACTGCTCCTCTAAATAATATTCCCAGTCCCCTTCCTTTTTTACTAACCAAGTTGGGTTTTTTGTTGCGAGATTTACTTTTTCTCTATAACCATCTTTTAAAGCTGCTGCTGTTATACTTTCAGATTTTCCGGCGTGATAAACCCATGCTGTATCAACATAGTTTACTCCGTTATCAATTGCATAATGAAGCATTTGCTTTACTTGCACCGTATCAACTTCCTCGTTCTGCTTATCTAAGGGAAATCTCATAGTTCCTACCCCGAGTAATGAAGATTCCATTCCTAAATTATCCGCTTTTCTATATTGCATAACAAGTTCTCCCTTCAAACATATTTTGTTAAAAATAGTCTATACTATTTTCTGTAAAAATACAAGCATTTGGCCGGGCAAAAAGATGTAGTTGTAGAAAAAAAGTTACTATTCTCAGCCTGTTGCTGGCCGAAGACGGACGAGATTACATGGGAAGAATGCTGCCCACACAGAATCTCGTCTGGTTTTGAAACTATAGAGCTGTCTGTGAATTGTAACGAAAAAAACATATAATATATTAATTCAATCAGCTTTAATATATTTTATGTTTTTGATATATTATTTGACTATTTTATGCAGTCTATGAAGACATTCAGAAAACAAAATTAACAATACCCTGCAGAGCCTGTCAACTGCTGCAATGAAACGACTGTCAAGCCACATTAATCAGGTCTTTGTTTACGAATTAAAGCAAAGAATTGAGTTGATATTATTCTGGCTTATATTTTTCATCTAATTTACTCATCCATGCAGCCAGTATATAACCTAATACAAATAAAATCAAGCAAATCACCGTACCAAAGCTCAAATAGTTATAATCCAGAGGGATAATCATAATGGTAGAAGCGGCTACAATTCCAAGAATAAAGTGAAATAATCCGGCATATGCTTTTTGAAAAATATAATTCATCACTTTTGAGAGACAGATAACGCAAAGTACTGCTCCAATTCCAATGGGAATTATCACTCCAAAATCAAGACTTTTAATAGCATCCGTCATAGGCTTATACATATTCAGATAGACCAAAAAATTGGAAGGGCTCATTCCTGGAACAATAGCTCCCAATGCCATAATTACTCCGGCCAAAATCCATGTACTAAAATTCAGAGGAAAAGAAGCATTGATAAAGGCTTCTCCATAGCGAAGAAAAATATAAGCTAACACTGCTGTCACTATCATAATAATCCAGTGTTTTGATTTTCTGCCCTTTTTTCCAGCCTGTCTCCACAGAGCCGGGAGCGTTCCTATAATGCAGCCTATAAAAAACCATAGAATTTGTGCTTCTGCTTCGCCCAGCAAATAATTTACTGGAAAAGAAAGTAAAAACACTCCTAAAATCCCCCCGATACCTACCGGAAGAAAGTATTGCACATTTTTCTTGAAATCCTTGGTAATATTGGATAGAAATCCAATCATCCGCTCGTAAATACCAAATACAGCAGCTAATGCTCCCCCACTTACTCCTGGTAAAATAAAACCAGAGCCAATAAACATTCCTTTCACAACTCGCAATATCCAGTCAGATATATTTCTATTTTCCACGTGTTTTCTCCTTTGACAGCTCATATAATCACAAAATTTTCTTTTAACCTTACTCTCCCTGAATATCCGTGATCTTCCAAAACCATGAGAAATTCGCATAACGCATTTCTCATGGACGCACACAATCGCCAATTGTGATCTCTTTCCCACTGGGCTCGTTGCTTCTGCGTAAATAATAGAGTATGGAAGTTTTTAACAACTTTCCTCTTTTCAATTGAATCTAATTCTACCCTACATTGCTTTTAGTGTCAACCCTATGACTGTTTGAGTTTTCGTATTTAGTGCGGCAGAGCCGCACTGATATGAATTTCAACGCCATATTTCTTCTACTGCTGAACCTTTCCATCTGTTTTGTAAAGCACGGATCATTTAATAAGCCATATAAAAATGGCTGCTGAAATATATTAAGCAACTTATCTTAACGGATCAGTTTTAATGTCATTTGCTGATAGGGCTCATTGGAGCGTATCTTTTTCAAACCACCTATTCCGCATCGGGGATATTTCATCGTTTTAATGATTCCTCTTGCCACTTGGTAATAGTTAAATAAGACTTTTTCTTTGAATGA
>Ga0153997_1000319_pt1 | contig 14300 bp, 14 predicted proteins | sample TSNC081MetaG_FD_104750 | JGI IMG/M metagenome (GOLD analysis project Ga0153997, IMG submission 104750) | Attine ant fungus gardens microbial communities from North Carolina, USA - TSNC081 MetaG | ecosystem: Host-associated > Fungi > Mycelium > Unclassified | place: USA: North Carolina, Lumber...
AAGTTTTAACTAACATTCCATCAATCAGAAGTAGTACAAGCTCGCCGATGTATACTGATTTTTCCATGCGCGGCATTAATATGAACGGCAATCATATGTATTTAAACGGTATTCCGAATCTGTTTTACCAGTTCACTACACCACCGGCGCATATCATCGAGCGCATTGACGTAACTGTCGGGCCTAATGCGGGTATCAACGGCGCCACTACTTCCTCTAATGGAACGAATAGTGGCAAAAGCGCACCTCCCGGTGTGATTAACGTGATATCAAAGAGGGCGGGTGACGAGCCTGTTACACGATACACGCAAACATTTTCCGGCAGGGGATCATGGGGAGAATATATTGATATTGGCAGACGCTTTGGCAAGAATCAAGAGTGGGGGATTCGCGTTAACACTGGACATCTGGACGGCGATTTGTCATTGGCAGGAACAGAAAAGCAGGAGAAGACATTTTTCATTAACCTTAATCACCGGGATGATCGCAGTACTACCAATCTTCTGGCCGGGTATTTTGATCTCAGGGTAAATGAAGGGCAGCGGTGGTTTATCCTTAGCGACAGTGTAAACAAGGGGTTGATGCCCAAAGTTCCTAATGCAAAAAATTCCTACGATTTTCCTGAAACAACAAAATATGTCCATGGCTATCTATCAACACTGAATCACGAACAAAAAATCAACGATAACTGGCACTGGTATGTGAACACAGGGATGGCTAGTCGCAGCGGGACTAAATATAATTCGGGTTCGGCTTTGTATATCGATGGTTATGGTAAATTTCTTTCATCAAATAAACTTAATCACCAAAATGAAGCTTCCAAAAATGTTTATATTCAAACTGGTGTAAACGGCGATCTTTACACTGGTCAAGTAAAACATAACATGGCGTTTTCAGTTGATAGAGCCTGGACTAAATATTGGAATAAATCTGTAACCGGCGTCGCAGGATTGATATCTGGTAACCTGTACGACGGGATTGTTTTTGCAGATTATACGTTGCCTGAAGCAGGCCACGCACCTTTGTCCTATGAAGAGACTGTTGTAGGCGCTACTCTGGCCGATACGATGGAATACAAAAAAATGCAGGTTTTGCTGGCAGGATCAAGACGCGACGGTAAATTCAAATCCTCATCCGAAAAAGTAGATAATCTTGACTTAGCTCCCAGCTTTGGCATAACCTATAAGCCAATTAAAAACATTGCTTTTTATACAGGTTACTCCAGTAGTTATTCTCGCGGCGTATTCGTTTCTGACACGAAATACGAAAATAAAGGTGCTATCCTGTCACCGGTAAAGAATAAGCAAACAGAAGTCGGTGTGAAATATGAAAATCGTGGTTTGCTGACCACGCTAAGTTATTTTGATTTAAACCAGGGGAATTATGTAGACCTGCCTGGAAGCACAAGTAGCACCTATATCCTGGCTCAGGAGGGGGAAAATAGCTATAGAGGGGTTGAATTGACTATCAATGGCAAGATTGCTGAAAGATGGAATATTGCAGGTGGCTTAATGCACCTCGACCATAAGAGGGAGAAAACGGGTACTGCCAACAAAGACGGATGGTATGTAAATGGTGTATCTGATTGGAGCAGCGTTATCGCGTTAGAGTATAACCCAGATGATAAGACCTCGGTAATCGGCCATGCAAATTACAACAGTTCTGCCTATATCGATGACAATAAGGCTAAAATCCCTTCTTATGTGACGTTTGATCTTGGTGTAAGCTATAAAACGGAAATTTCGGCAACGCCGGTTAAATTAAGCGCTATGTGCTATAATGTCGCCGATAAGTCTTACTGGATGGGAAGAGGTGGCAGCACGACATTTGGCTTGTCAATGCCCAGAACTATTACACTTACCGCCCAGTTTGACCTGTAAGTTTGACTAGGGGATATTCTGCTTTTCATCTTAAACATTGAGTCAAGACTCCCGCCTCTACAGGCAGCTTCAGTTCAGGTGGAGTAGACTCTCCACCTGAATCCCCGATGTTTCAGATTTACTGAACAAGTTCACGTATGTATGGCAGTTAGCGTAATCGTTTTGCCATAGCCCATTTTGTTTCCGAGAGTCAGCGTTGAAGCAAACTTTTAATAAATTAGTTTAACGTTTTGTTTTTTGAAAAAACTTATCCAATTTGTATCTGGTTCTTGATCGGTAATAATGTAATCGATATTCATAAATTCTAATGTCTTAGTAAAAGCAATTTTATCAAACTTTGAATGGTCAACAAGTAAAATTGTAGATTTTGCTTGTTGACTCATCTGCTGCTTAACGTTGCTCTCTAATTCATTTGATTCCATAATTCCTTTTTCGCGGTCAATTCCTTTGCAACTGATAATTGCAAAATCGACATAATAACGAGCAAGTGCTTTACATGCCGATGTACCGACAAGTGCAAATGAGTGTGCCCGTAAATCTCCGCCGCTGGAAATCATTTTAAAATTAGCATCGGCAAAATCATTTAATAATTTAATTGAATTTGTAATAATTGTAATATTTTTTTTGCTTGTCAATAGCTGGATTAAGGCTAAAGCGGTTGTACTGGAATCTACCATGATTGTGTCGCCGTCATTAATTAAAAGCTTTGCTTTTTCGGCGATAGCCTCTTTAAAAGTGTAGTTTACTGCAACGCGGTTTGAGAAAGATAAATCTTCACTGGTAGGTTCTTTAAGTACAGCACCACCGTGACTTCTCTGCAGTAAACCTTCATTTTCAAGTTTCTCTAGATCGCGGCGAATGGTCTCTTCTGTAACTTTGAATAGTTTGCTTAATTTATTGACATAAACTTTATTATCCTGTTTTAAATATTCCATGATCTTTTGACGTCGTTCTAATCCTAAAATATAAATCACCTCTAATACAAGTAGCTGATTTGTTTGTATGCTTTTTATTATCTGTGACTAAACCTCAGATGGAGTAAAATCCCGCCTGAAGTTTAGTCTCTTTTTATTAAGTATACAAGCTTATTGTGAAAAAAACAATGAAAAGTAAAAGAACGCACTATGGCAGACAACATAAATGAAGATTTTTAAACATAAAAAAAGAAAAAAACAGATAATTTATATTGTTTTTTATTTGTTTGTGTGCCAATATACAAACAAATGATTGGAATATTCTTGCAAACAACTATGTTTTGAATTTTTAATGATTAGGATTTTGTTAAATATGGAGGGAAAATGAACAATTACTATTTGGCTATTGACATTGGTGCATCGAGTGGCCGGCACATTTTAGGATGGATGGAAAATCAAAAAATCCGTGTTGAAGAAATCTATCGTTTTGAAAACAAACTTGTTGAGGAGAATGGTCACCTTTGTTGGGATTTAAAACGGCTTTTTCATGAGGTGATAGCGGGAATTAAATGCTGCAAAAAATATAACCGCATCCCTAAGAGCATTGGCATTGACACATGGGGTGTAGATTTTGTCTTGCTTGACGGCAAGCATGAGGTTTTAGGCGAAACCGTAGCCTATCGGGATCGCCGAACTAATGGTGTGGATGAAAAGGTTTATGAGATCATCAGCGAACCGGAGCTTTATTACAGGAACGGGATTCAAAAGTTAATGTTTAATACAATTTATCAATTGTATGCAATTAAACTCCAGAACCCAGAGTTATTAGAGCAAGCAAAATCATTTTTGATGATACCGGATTATTTAAATTTTTTGCTTACCGGTGAAATGAAAAATGAATACACAAATGCAACGACAAAGCAATTGGTTCATGCAGATACAAAGGAATGGGATTTTGCCCTGATTGAAAAATTAGGACTGCCCAAACACATTTTTGGTGAGATTTATTTGCCTAAAACAACAGTTGGATATTTAACAAAAGATATTCAGGCGTTAGTGGGTTTTAACACCGAAGTCATTTTACCGGCAACACATGATACTGGGTCTGCGATTCTAGCCGTGCCTGCGAATGATGATGACTACATCTATTTGAGTTCGGGAACATGGTCTTTAATGGGGATTGAACGAAAAATACCAGATTGTACGGAAATGAGTAGGGTCAGAAATTTTACTAATGAAGGCGGATATCATTATCGTTACCGGTATCTGAAAAATATCATGGGTCTTTGAATGATGCAATCAATTCGAAAAGAATTTAAACATTCCTATACGTTTCAGGAATTGGTTGCATTAGCAAAAATCGGGTCTTATTTTACCTCGATTGTCGATGTCAATGATGCCTCTTTTTTAGCACCCAAAAGTATGATTCAAGCTTTACAGAAATATTGCGAGCGCACGAATCAGGAGAAACCCGAAACAGAGTGCGAAATTTTGGCTTGTGTGTATCAAAGCTTGGCCAAAAGTTATGCTGACACTGTAAATGAAATCGAAGCAGTCACAGGAAAAAGCTATTCGAGAATTCATATCATTGGCGGGGGCAGTCAGGATGCCTATTTGAATAAACTTACCGTAGAATATACAGGCAAAGATGTTTATGCAGGACCGACAGAAGCAACTGCATTAGGCAACATCCTCGTACAAATGTTGAAAACAAAGGAGCTCAATGATCTCACCGAAGCTCGATCAATAATTAAAAAATCATTTAATATAAAAAATGAGGAGTGAAGACAAATGACAAGATTTGAATCGGCAAAGGCATTGTATAAGACGGTCGGAATAGATGCGGAGGCTGCACTGGAAAAACTAGCAAATGTCAAGATTTCTATGCATTGCTGGCAAGGCGATGATGTGTCAGGGTTTGAAAATGCAGCGGCATTATCCGGTGGCATTGCCGCTACCGGGAAATATCCCGGAAAAGCAAGAAATCCGGAAGGATTGATGGCTGATATTGATCAGGCGCTTAGTTTAATTCCCGGAAAGCATAAACTTAATTTGCATGCTTGTTATGCAATTACAAATGGAAAAGTGGATCGAGACCAGCTGGAAGCGAAGCATTTTGAAAAATGGGTGCAATTTGCCAAAGAACGGGGACTGGGCTTAGATTTCAATCCAACGTTATTTTCCCACCCCAAAGCTGCCGACGGTTTGACTTTATCGCATCCAGACAAGGCAATTCGTAGATTCTGGGTTGAACATTGTACGGCATCAAGAAAAATTGCTGAATATATGGGAAAAGAAGTAGGCACTGTTTGCTTAAACAATATTTGGATTCCGGATGGCTATAAGGATATCCCAGCAGATCGTTTGACGCCGAGGAAGCGTTTACAAGAATCATTAGATGAAATTTTTGCTGAAAAGCTGGACCCGAAGTATGTTGTTGATAGTGTGGAGTCAAAAGTGTTTGGCATTGGTGTAGAATCATACACAGTAGGCTCCCATGAGTTTTATCTGAATTATGCTGCTAAAAATAATGTTCTGTGTCTTTAGATAATGGACATTATCACCCAACAGAAACAGTTTCAGACAAAATACCTTCCATGCTGCTGTTTTACGATCAACTGGCTCTTCATGTAACCCGGCCTGTGCGCTGGGATAGTGATCATGTGGTATTGTTTGATGATGAAACAAAAGAGATTGCTAAAGAAATCGTTCGTTGTGATGCACTAAATCGCGTATTTATTGGATTGGATTTTTTTGATGCAAGTATCAATCGTATATCAGCCTGGGTTGTAGGTATGAGGAATATGCAAAAAGCTTTACTTGCTGCTTTGCTAACGCCGCATTCAAAACTTATTGCACTACAAAATGAAGGGAATTTTACGGAGTTAATGGCTTTGCAAGAAGAGTTAAAACTATATCCAATAGGTGACGTTTGGAATTATTTCTGTGAAACACATCATGTACCGATAATGCAAAATTGGATTAAAACCGTTCAGGCGTATGAGAAAAATGTCTTAGTTAAAAGGGGATAAAAAATGAATGTTACAGACGCAAAATTTGTAAAGGATTTTATCAGGATCACAGATTCAGGTTTTAAAAAAGGGTGGCATGAGCGAAATGGCAGAAACTTCAGTTATCGTATAAAATCTGACGAGATTGATTCTATTCGTTCTGCGCTACACCCGGCAGAAATTTTTACGCCAACTGATGTTAGTTTACCAAATCTTGCCGGAGAATATTTCTTAGTGACCGGCAGTGGTAAGCATATGCGTAACGTGATTTTATGTCCTGAAGACAATATCGCAATTGTTTTTATTGATCAAAAGGGAGAAAACTACAGTATTGTCTGGGGGCTTGCTAACGGTGGAAAGCCAACAAGCGAATTTCCGACGCATTTGATGAACCACAGTATCAAGAAAGAATTAACGCATGGCAAATACCGAGTGATTTATCACTCACATCCAGCGAACATCATTGCCCTCACATTTGTACTTCCCTTAGAAGATAAAGCATTTACGCGCGCAATGTGGGAAATGATGACGGAATGCCCGATCATTTTTCCGAAGGGAATCGGTGTAGTGCCTTGGATGGTTCCGGGTGGCAAGGATATTGCGATAGCAACAGGAAAGTTAATGAAGAAATATGATGTGGCAATATGGGCACATCATGGCATCTTTTGCGCAGGCGAAGATTTTGACAACACATTTGGTTTGATGGATACGGTTGAAAAATCTGTAGAAATTTGTGTCAAAGTAATAGCGATGGGCGGGAAAAAGCAAACCATTCCTATACAAGGATTTAAGGATCTGGCAAAGGATTTCAATATTGATCTGGCGGAAGAATTTCTAGATTGAGAATAATGGGAAGGAGATGAGGGGTATTTTCTCTTTCCCAAAACTTTGATCATGACCGACATTATATCTCGAATTGTAATTGGGGACATTCATGAAAAAGAAAAGAGGTAAGACAATGACAAAGCAAGAACCTTCGGCATGGAAAAAAACGATAATTGCTGCCATGACCAGTTATATTGATGCCGGCTCCATTGTAGCAGGGGCTGCAGGCTTAAGCTTGTGGCAAGCTTACCTGGGGATGGATGGAATTCAACTGGGGCTTTTAGGGGCGTGTTTGGATATTACGAATGTGAGAAAGGGGCGGATTATGCGGCGAAAGTTCAGGGAAAGAGCCCGATTGTTGCCAAATGGAATGAATATATGAAAAATGTTATGACGATGGCTATGGATCCGGAAAACGGGGCACAGGCAAAACTGGAGCAAGTTTTTTATTTGCCGTGATAGTACAAAGCTTTCTTTGGGCATTGAATCCGCAACTACGTTCACGATAAGTGAACTTGTTTCAGTAAATCTAAAACATCGGGGGTGGAGAGTCTACTCCACCTGAACTGAAACCGCCTGTAGAGGCGGGAGTCTTGACTCAATGTTTAAGATAAATTTTAAAAAAAGAAAGACGAAACAAAATGAAATAAAGTTGGTAATTTACTAGTATGAATATTTAATGTATGGATGATGAAAATTTTGTTATGAGGTGATATAATGGCAAATCGTATTGTATTGAATGAGACTTCGTATTTTGGTCCGGGAGCCATTAGTGTAATTCCAGAAGAAGTGGTGGTCCGAAATTTTTCTAAGGCGCTGGTAGTTACTGATAAAGACTTGATTAAGTTTAATGTTGCACAAAGGTTACAGCAGTTTTAGAAAAAGCTAATATTCCTTTTGAAATTTATGATAATGTAAAACCCAATCCTACCATTGAAAACGTGCTGACAGGAGTGAAGGCATTTGTCGCGTCCAAAGCCGATTTTCTTTTGGCCATTGGCGGTGGGTCCGCTATTGATACGGCTAAAGCAATTGGTGTCGTTACTAACAATCCGGAGTTTGCCGATGTAAAATCTTTGGAGGGTGTTGCCGCTACGAAAAATAAGTCGGTACCTATTGTCGCTGTACCTACGACCGCCGGTACGGCTGCTGAAGTCACCATAAACTATGTTATAACTGACGAGGATGCCGTAAAAAAATGGTATGTGTTGATCCTAAGGATATCCCGGTGCTGTCCATTATTGACCCGGAAATGATGGCATCGATGCCCCCAGGACTTACCGCTGCAACTGGAATGGATGCATTGACTCATGCTATTGAAGGTTACATCACTAAAGGCGCTTGGGTTCTGACGGATATGTTTGAACTCAAAGGAATTGAGCTAGTTGCTAAGCATTTGGCAACGGCTGTCTTTGAGCCTAATAATTTGGAAGCCAGGGAAGGCATGGGAATTGCCCAGTATATTGCCGGCATGGGATTCTCCAACGTAGGGCTGGGTATTCTTCACTCTATGGCTCACTGCTTAGGGGCGGTATATGATACCCCCCACGGAGTGGCAAATGCCCTGCTGCTGCCCTATGTTATGGAGTATAATGCTACGGCGACTGGTACGAAGTACCGGGAGATTGCCCGCAACATGGGTGTAGCCAACGTAGACTGCATGAGTATGGAAGAATATCGCCAAGCAGCAGTGGCGGCGGTTATTGCTTTATCCCAAAAAATTGGCATACCGCAGAAGCTTCGTGAAATTGGTGTCAAAGAAGAGGATTTACCCCAATTAGCCCAAATGGCCTATTGTGATGTATGTACTCCGGGCAATCCCCGAGATACCAGTGTGGCTGATATATTGAAAATTTATCAGCAAGCTTATTAATAAGTCAACGCTAACGAGAAGACATTAAAAAAGATTGAAATTCTGTGGGTGTAGTTTGCGTATAGTGTTGCCTTTCTATCAAAACACTAATTGCCAAGAGCTGACAAGGTTGTTGCCAAACAGACCCGCCAACTCTTAGTTTAAGCGAGCTCCCCCCCTGATTCACTGCTTGACAAAATGGCCGTCAATAATCTGACGGCCATTTTGTCAACCATAAAAAAGACAATGTGTGCGCAAGCCTGTGGCTTAAACTTCGGAAATTTTGATAATCTGATTCGACGCTATAAAGCAAAGCAGTTTTCAAATAATCTCGACGTTCGTCTTGAGACGAATTACAAAGGACTGACCTTCTTGGCAAAGCTGATCGGGTCTTTCAATTTGAAAATAGGCCGGTCGGCAACAACAATGTCTTTATTGGCCAACTTCATCAAAGTATTAGGCGATTATGTTTTTAGCCCAGTCGTTTCAACTACTTGTTTCTAACACATTTATTGTTGAATAATTTGGAAATATTAATTATAATTAAAATAACAATGCATTTGGTGTTGAGATTGTGGAGGAAGGCGTACTTCTTTAGACAGGGGGATATGTGCCTATTATTTAGCTTGAATCTTCATACAGTTTTTTACATCGGTACCTTATCTCATCGCCTGTCATCCACTAGACATGAATATGGGAGGGGTGTTTTTAATGGCGGAAAAAAGTTGCCCAAACCGTTTGGTAATTGCTTTAGCAGGAATCGTGATACAGGTCTGCCTGGGTACAGTGTACGGTTGGAGTGTATTTACAAAGCCGCTTATGGCCGCCCATAGCTGGAGTAATGCTGATGTTACGCTGGCCTTCACTATTGCCATTGGCTGTTTGGCAATTTCCAGCGCCGTAGGCGGTTATATTCTCGATACTAAAGGTGCCCGGATTGTTGCAACTATCGGTGGGGTTTTATTTGGCACAGGTACACTGATCACCGGCTTTGGTGACCAGATTGGCTCGCTTACCGTTATTTATCTTGGTTATGGACTTATTTGTGGCTTAGGTCTTGGTTTTGGATATATTACCCCCATAGCTACACTCGTTAAGTGGTTTCCGGATAAACGGGGTCTTATTACCGGTTTGGCCGTAATGGGTTTTGGTCTCGGTTCGCTGATGCTGACGGTGCTGTCGCCGGGAATGATTGCTGGAATGGGGACGGCTGCCACCTTCTATATTTTTGGCGCCATTTTTCTGGTGGCTGTAACGGCTGCGGCGCAATTCATGGTTGAGCCGCCACCCGGTTATGCTCCTGCAGGGTGGGTAGCGCCGGTAGGTAAAGCTGCTGCCGCCGGCATGACCTTAGGTGAGGCTGTTAGAACGAAATATTTTTATCTCCTGTGGGCTATGTTGTTTATTAATATTACGGCCGGTATTGCTCTCATCTCTCAGGCATCACCTATGGCACAGGAGCTTATGTCTAGTACAATGAGCGCTGACGATAAGGCTAAACAGGCCGGAGCAATCCTAGGTGTGTTTGCCATTCTTAACGGTTTAGGCCGCTTGCTTTGGGCTTCGGCCTCAGATAAAATCGGACGCCGGGCAGTGTTTTTTATCCTATTTATCTCTCAGTCCATTGCCTTTTACTTCTTGGCCAATACTAAGGATATGATGATGTTTATTATTATTTGTTCGTATATTTATGCTTGTTATGGCGGTGGCTTTGCCACAATGCCTGCCTACGCGGCCGACCTTTTTGGCACAAAATATGTTGGCCGAATTTATGGCTGGATGTTAACTGCATGGGGAGCAGCAGGCGTAATGGGGCCAATGTTTTTTGCCCAGGTTCGTCAGTACTCAGGCAACTACAGTGAGGCGCTGATCATCACTGCCGTCACTTTAGCTGTGGCTATTATCCTGCCAACACTAGCAGCTCCCGGCAAAAGGCAAAGCTGACTGTTGCTTAAAGCAAATGCTAAAGTGAACTTGTTTCAGTAAATCTGAAACATCGGGGGTTCAGGTGGAGAGTCTACTCCACCTGAACTGAAGCCGCCTGTAGAGGCGGGAGTATTGACTCAATGTTTAAGATGAATAGAATTTTGCAATTATATATATTCAAATTTCACGAAAGAGGTGCGGATATGGAGCAAAAAATTAATGAGTCGATAAGCTTTCTGGAAAATGGCCGTTTTCATAAATTCCGAAACGAGACTCATGTGTATCTGTGAGCAGGAGGTAGATGATGGAAGCGATCAGCAAGTCTGTTGTCAAAAACGACCATACTCTCAAAATGAACGGACAGGCTCTTTACGTTGACGATCACCATATTGACGGGATGCTTTGCGGCAAATTGTTTCGCTCTGTCAAGCCTAAAGCCAGAATTATTAACGTCAAACTACCTGAACTGCCTCAGGAATATTATGTGGTGGATAAAAACGATGTTGGCGGAAAGAACCAGGTGCATATCGTCCAAGACGACACGCCTGTATTTGCCGGAGAAACGGTAGAGTACATTGGTGAGCCCATCCTGATGCTGGTAGGTCCCTGCCTCCACGAAGTAGAGCGTCTGTTGGGAGAAATTGAGGTAATCTATCAAGAGCAAGTCCCGGTACTGGATATGGAAGAGTCTGATACAGTCTTCTTTCAGTTTGGATTTAAAAAAGGCGATATCGACAAGGCGCTGCAAGAGGCCGACCATATTTTTTCCCAAACTTACGAGACTGGCTATCAGGAGCATGCCTACCTGGAAACACAAGGCATCATCGCCATTGTCCGCGACGGACGTTTGACAGTACGCGGCTCTATGCAGTGCCCTTATTACGTGCATAACGCTGTGGTTACAGCAACCGGTTATGATAAAGATCAGGTGCAGATTATCCCGGACGTCACTGGCGGCGCTTTTGGCGGCAAAGAGGCTTTTCCTTCTATCCTGGCCTGCCAGGTGGCGGTAGCGGCTGTCAAAACTGGCAAGCCGGTCAAGGTGGTTTTTGAACGACAGGAAGATATGGAGTTTACCTCCAAACGCCACCCCTCCCGCTGCCACTACACAGTAGCGGTAAAAAACGGCCGGATTATTGGCATGGACATTGACGTAAAATACAATAGCGGCGCCTATACTACGCTTTCCCTTGTCGTACTGCAGCGGGGCATTATCTGCGCCAGCGGCGTATATGACATTCCTAACCTGCGGGTACGGGGTCGGGCGCTCAAGGCCAATACTGTTCCCAACGGAGCTTACCGCGGCTTTGGCGGGCCCCAGACCTTCTTCGCCGTTGAGTGCCTGATGAATAATATTGCCCGCCAGTTGGGGGAAAATCAGCTGGTCTTCAAGGAAAAACATCTGGTTAAGCAAGGTGATGGAACCTCTACCGGCGGCAAATACCATTGGCCGGTGCCATTGCCTGCAATGATAGCCCGAGCCGACCAGCTGTCCGGCTACCGTGCCAAAAAAGAACAGTATAAAAACCAGACCGGTAGATATCGCAAAGGCATCGGTATTTCGATTGTTTTTCACGGCTGCGGTTTTACCGGCACCGGGGAACGAGATATCATCAAGGCGGTAGTTAAGCTGAAAAAGAATGCCGATGATATGGTCGAGGTATTGTCCAGCATTACCGATATGGGACAAGGTATCAAGACGACTCTCGGCAAAATTGTAGCCGATGTCTTGGGTCTTCCACTCGGGCAGGTGCTGGTCGTAACCCCGGACACCGACATTGTCCCCGATTCAGGGCCTACTGTTGCCAGTCGATCACTGATGATGGTTGGCTATTTGCTGATGAAAGCGGCCGAACGGCTGAAAGCCCAGTGGCAGAGCGGTGTAGAGCAAGTAGTTGAAGAACGCTACAAAGAGCCTGACTTTATCATACCATTCAACGCCGACAGTTTTCAGGGCGACGCCTACCCCACCTATTCCTGGGCCGTTAGTGTTATTGAACTGGAAGTCGATACCCTTACCGCTGCCCATAAGGTAATAAACGCTTGGGGCATATTTGATGTAGGTGTGCCCATTGATTTAAATATCGTCCATAGCCAGATGCAAGGCGGTTTTTTGCAAGGCATCGGCTACTCTTCCATGGAGCAGATAAGCACCAATGAAAAAGGTCGATTCCGCAATACCAGCTACATCGACTACAGTATTCCCACTGCAGTCGATGTGCCTAATCTTTTCACCGATTTCATCAACAACCCCTATCCCTACGGTCCCTACGGGGCCAAGGGAGCAGGCGAGCTGCCGGTGGTAGGAGTGGCTCCCGCTTATCTGGAAGCGCTGGAGCAAGCGCTCGGCAATGTCAGCCTGAACAAAGTACCCTTTACCATGGAAGACATAATGACAGTATTAAATGAGGTGAGTTGATGGAAAATACACCCATTGAATTTAATCTGAACGGCAGCCAAGTGGCGTCAGATGCTAAGGCCAATGAGCGTTTACTGGACGTGCTGCGGGGTGAGTTCGGTCTTGCCGGTGTCAAATGTGGCTGCAAAGAGGGCGAGTGTGGCGCCTGTTCTGTCATACTGGATGGACTGCTGGTCAATTCTTGTATGGTGGCGGTCGGCAGCATACAGGGTAGCAGTGTGGTCACCATTGAAGGCTATCGGCAGACCGAGCGTTTTAACGTACTGGATCGTGCTTATGCTTCAGTCTCTGCCATACAGTGCGGGTTTTGCATTCCGGGGATGGTGCTGGCGTCCGAATGTTTGTTGGCCAAGAACGCTCAGCCTAGCAAAGAACAAATCAGACAAGGAATTTCCGGCAACTTGTGCCGATGCACCGGCTATAACGCTATTGTCGAGGCAATCGACATTGCCGCCCGGGAGGGCAAGGGTTTATGGTAAATGGTTATCTACCTGCCTCGCTGCAGCAAGCGCTTGAGATCCGGGCTAAAGAAAAGGTGATACCCTACGGTGGCGGCACTGATTTAATGTTGGCGGCAGACGAAAAAGCTGTTTACTTATTTTTAAATAAAATTCTTGAAATCAAGACCATCACCATAGATGAAAGCTACATCCGGATAGGGGCAGCCTGCACTTTTACACAAATTCTTGAAAGCCCACTCATTCCATCTATTCTAAAGGCCGCGATACAGGTGATCGCTGCCCCAGGTATCCGCAATGTCGGCACTGGCGGCGGCAATATTTGCAACGCTTCCCCCAAAGCTGACAGCGCCCTTATCTTTTTTGTCACACAAGCCAAGCTGCGTCTTGGCAGCAGCAAGGGGGAACGAATCATCCCCATCAGGGAGTTTTACCTTGGCAGGAATAAAACTGTGCTGGCCGGCGATGAACTGCTGTTGGAAATTCTCATGCCCCAAGATGGATTAAATAATTATTACTACCAAAAAGTCGGGGTTCGGAATGCCCTAGCAATCGCTCGAGTATCGTTCGCCGCTTTGCTGGATGTGCAGGAGGGGCGGATCAAACATTGCTCAACTGCATTCGGCGCGATCAGCGATGTCATTATATGCCGTGAAGATATTGATGCTATGTTGATCGATAAAACACTTGCCGAAGCATCTGCGCTAAAAGCTAAGTATCTTACCTCTTACGACAAAGCAATCAACCCGATTCGCGGTCGAGTTTCAGCAGAATACCGGAAAAAGGTCTGTTTGAACTTGCTGGGGGACTTTCTTGCCAGTAACGGTATTTAAACGTATTAAGGAATTGTCCGTAAAATAGGTATTATACATGAACCCTCATAATTTGCGCCAAACGATAAGAGCACAGGCCGAATTGTAGGAGACCAAGATAAATGTCTGCCTTTTTCTCAAAACGAACCAAAGGTTTGCGAAAGCGATTCAATCAAGAATGGCGGCTTCAACTACCCAACGCC
>Ga0153997_1000321_pt1 | contig 14296 bp, 14 predicted proteins | sample TSNC081MetaG_FD_104750 | JGI IMG/M metagenome (GOLD analysis project Ga0153997, IMG submission 104750) | Attine ant fungus gardens microbial communities from North Carolina, USA - TSNC081 MetaG | ecosystem: Host-associated > Fungi > Mycelium > Unclassified | place: USA: North Carolina, Lumber...
CGGAAACAGTAACTGAGTTAACAGATCGAGTTATCCGTAATACACCGTTATTCTTAGGACAAGAGTTGTGTAATATTTTTGCAGAAGGCGGGATGGAAATCACATGCAGAGAAGGAAATTCACTTTATTGCAACAAAGCAACGGATTATCTGACAGGGATTAATGGTTATGAAAAAGACCCGGAACTTCCTGTTTGTGATCTTTGTCGTTTATCACCCTATATTGTAAGATACTCATTTCCGGCTTTTAGTGTTATGATTGATTATGAGGGATCCGTTTTTTTTAGATATGGTGAAAACCGTAGGATAAAAATAACTGTTGTAAATTCACATACTATGTTTCAGCAGCAATGGGCTGTAATTCGTTTATATATTCCTGCAGGAGTGGAAGTATCTGGCGGGAGGTCTATTCAGCTTCCATTAAATAATCTTTATGGTTCAAAGGCTGAAGCGGTGTTTGAATTTAATGCGGATTTATTTGAATACAGTAAGTTGGAATGTATTGTTGATGTTTCATTAGTCGGAAGGCATTCTACAGGCGCAGTAAAAATAACGCTCATGCGAGAAAGCTGATTTTATCCGATGACTAACCAGCTCTAATACCCCCGCCTCTAGCGCAAAGTCCCCCTCACCCGTTCCCTTGAGCGAAGCGAGGGGCTTACCGATTCGTTCGGCGGAAAGTAGAGGCGGTGGGATAAGAGCTACTAAGTCCCTGGATTGGTGGGGCTAAAGTTCAGTGGGAGATAAAAAAACTCCCTCTGAACTAAGTTTCACTTTATCCTTATATTGCATTCATAAAGTTGAGAAATGATAGACAAAACTAATATCAGTGAACGTGAAAGAAAAACACTTTCACATTCACTGATTGATATATCTGCCAAGCGGACAGATGGGAGTATATATGGAAAAATTAAAAGTAATGCTTGTTGATGATGAAATTACTATATTAGAAGGATTTAAATGGCTTTTTGATTGGGAAAAGCATGGATGTATTGTGATATGTGAAGCAGAAGATGGAGTTATGGCCATTAATTATGCGAAAATATACGAACCTGACATAATCATTATGGATATTAATATACCTATTATTTCGGGCTTGGATGCAATACGCATCATACAAGATATGAATCCTAATATCTCATTTATTATTATGAGTGGATATGATGAATTTGAATATTGTCGTGAAGCTTTAAGATTGCGGATCACTGACTATATGTTAAAACCAGTTAATTATAGTGAATTAGGGATTGTGGTTAACCGGCTAAAAATGGAGTTGTTACATGAGAAAATGAACATAAATGAAAAATTATTAAAAGAGGGCGTTATCGAAAATAATAATCTTATTTTTCAAATGACAGCATTTATTCAAGAACGTCTTGCAGAGGAAATTAATTTACAGAAATTATCCGAAGAATTTCATCTGAATCCGGGATATATAAGCAAAGTTTTTAAAAATAAAACAGGAATAAATTATCATGCATATCTTACAAAATTGAGAATCAATAAAGCAGAAGTATTGTTAAATACAACAGATAAGAATATTACAGAAATCGCTGCGGCTGTTGGATTTAAAGATTATCGGGTTTTTACAAAAGTATTTAAAAAGCATACAGGAAAGACACCTTCCCAGTATAGTAATAAAATTAATAATAACCATGTGAAGGAACAATCAGGAAGTTAAAAGAGCAAGGAGAATATAGGAAATACTTAAGTTATTGAACATTCTAGTGTTTTTTTTACTGCCATGGTTCTTATCTTCTACGGAATTATTAGTAGCGGCTCCTTGTTCGTGTGGGATAGTAATCCTTGCAGGTATTTCCCTGTTTAATGCTTTCTTTATAGCTTCCAGCAGATTCTGATGAAGATGGAATCTGTCAGCTGCGTGCATGGCATCTGGAAGTTCTTCTTTAATCACTTTCGCATAGCCACAGTCTGATGAGTATTTTCATCTACTATTATGGTTCCATATGTATGCCTTTTTTTGAACGCAAAATCATCTACGCCAATGACATCCCCACATTCAAATGCCGGTTCATTTTCATAACGTTTTATCAAAAGTCTGATAACGGAATCTCCACTAATCTTTATTCCAATCATTTTGCAGATACGGGAACAGCCTTCGCAGCTTGTCTTTCATGCAAGAGTACAAGTCGATGAACTCTTGCATGAAAGAAGCCTACCAAAAATGGGCATAGGAAATAGACAGTTAGGATTCAGAAAATATAAAAGCCTTCTTACCCGAAACCGTCATCTTTTTTAATATAGCTAATGCATTCTGTGTATCTCTAAGCTCTCTGCGCAGTCCTGTATTTTCTTTCGCTTCAGCGCTTTCATAATTACCGGATCCTCTTGTTGGTACTTCCCCATTGCTTGCTTTTGCCTCTTTTGCCCAGACACCAAGAGCCGTTCTGCTAATTCCCAATTTCTCTGAACAGCCTTTTAGACCTAAGTCTCTGTGTTCAAAGTAATATTTGGCTGCATCTTCTTTAAATTTTTTATCAAACTGTAAAGAGATAAAGAGATAGGCTGGGGTTATACGACAATAGAATTCTGAGGGAAAGAACAATGGAAAAAAGTATTATTTGAAATAAAGCTATGGTTGGTAACTAAATAAATTGATATTCTGGAACACTCGCTACCCTTTTACTTTTTACGAGATTGGTGGTAGAATTATTTATGAGTAATTACTTACGATTTGTTGGGAGGAATTTACATGAAGAAAATGGAATGCAGTTTTGATTCTCATACTGGATTGGGGAAAATTCATTATGAAATTTGGATACCGGAGGACAAGCCATGCGCTGTTATTCAGATTGCCCATGGTATGACGGAACATATTAAGCGTTATGAAGGCTTTGTGAAGTTTCTAAATGAGCAAGGATTTGCAGTAATCATGAATGACCATGCTGGCCATGGTAAGAGTATTCAGAATGAAGAACATAAGGGTCATTTTGGAGACAAAGAAGGATGGACTAATGTAATTAAGGACATGAAAGTACTGCACGATCTGGCAGTGAGTGAGTTTCCGGATGTTTCAATGGTACTTATGGGACATAGTATGGGATCATTTTTAACACGGGCATATGCGACATTATATCCGGAGGATCATATAATTTATATTTTTTCAGGTACTGCCGGCAGAAATAGTCTTTTGGTTTTGGGTAAGTTTGCTGCAACAATGCTACGACCATTTGGTGGCGCAATGAAGACCAAAGAGTTTTTGCGGTGGCTATGCTTTGGCAATTATAATAAAGGAATTAATAACCCAAGGCCGAATGCATGGCTGACGAGTGAGGAAGACATAGTGGATGCGTATAATGCGGATTCATTATGTGGGTTTTCATTTACCGCAGAGGCTATGTTGGAGCTCTTTAGGGGTATAGAGGCAGTAACAGGTAAGGAGTGGGCCAAGAGGGTTCCGGATGTACCTATTTACATATTTTTTGGTGAGCAGGATCCGGTAGGTGCTTATGGTAAGGGACCGCGCCAGGTAGAGAAATGGCTAAATGAAACAGATCATCATCACGTTGAAATGAAACCCTATGGAATTGGGCGGCATGAGATGCTTAACGAAAGTAATAAGATGGAAGTATATGAAAATATTATAAGATTTTTGGAGAAGAATCTTTAAGAGGTGTTAGGGGACGTTGTGGCTCATGCGAGTCGCAACGTTCCCTATAAATTTGCCCTAAAAAGAGAAAAAAGATGGCTAACGACAATATTCTTCTTCATTTAAGGTCAAAAATGCTTCATTGAAGGACAAAACAGATATATTTAATTTATTATGCTATGATTCTTTAGGAAAGAATCAGATTCAGGGGCATTCAGAGATAACCCCTGACTGCTCTAAATCTGACTCTTTTCCCTCTTGAAGTGGGTGCTTGAAAAACCATAATAGCAAATTTTAACAAAGATTTTGAAGGAGAGGGATAAATATGAATTATCTATAACTAATTCTTTGACAGAGAACATTTTATATTAAACGTAAACAGGGAGGGATATATTGTATACTAAAAAAGTTTTTAATACATCAGTATTTGAGGGACATTTGATTCCCATAGTTTGTAGTAATGTTGAATTTTCAAAAAATTCAGTAATAGATAATAAAACAGGTATTGAAGTTAAACTTAACAAGGTATCTTATGAGATACTTTTATTATGTGATGGAAAAAAGAGTATTCATGATATTAGTACAATTATGTCCAATAAATATAATATAAAAAATTCAAAAGCATTTAACGACACAATAAATTTTTTGCTGGAAGTAAATTCAAAGCATTTTTTAGACTTCAAAGTGGATAAAAAACTAAACATTTTTTCCAAACTTATAAGCCATATTAAAGTGTTAAAGTACGATAAAAGATACGACCTAAAAGGGAGAAGTTTTCCTAATGTTCTTTATAAGATGTTAGTAATTGTGTTTAAAAGGTTTTCTTTTTACTGGTTACCTTCTGAAATGTTAATGATTTTAATCATTATATTCGCCAATATAAATAATTTTTCAAATATTAGTTTTCTTAATAATATCTTTTTGTATGTAAATATTGGATACATTGGAATATTTAGCAGTATAGCTATTCATGAATGTATACATGTTTATTTATATAGAAAAATAGTTGATAAAGACATGGGGTTTATGGCTAAAAAAGGATTTTCAATGGCATTTTACCATCCTAATAAATCAAAAAGTCCAATTATGCAGAAATTAATGGGGGGACTGATTGTCGGGCTTATCGGATGTTTTAGTGTATGGATAATAAACGTGTTAAATTTAAAGCATTCATCTCCATTTTTTGTATTTTTCTTGTGTTATGCATTACATTTAGTAAACCTATTTCCCTTTTGGGGGGATGGGAAAGAAATATGTAAAATATTGTTATACAGGCATGTTATCAAATGACTTTAATAATTTTAAAAATAAATTGGCAATACAATACTATATCCAATATAAGAAGAGAGGGGGAGAAAGAATGAACAATTATATTAGTCCTGAATTTTCAAATGTAATATCAAATACTGATTTTAATTCAATCGCATCAGATGATGTGGTTTGGTATGTAGTAGCATTGGCTGTTCTTATTACATTAGCAGTAATTATAGTATCAGCATGTGTTTTATTCTGTTTGACAAAAGGTAAAGATTTCTCTGGATCATATAGTTACGTAAATGGTGGATACGATGTTCGTATTGGCTGTAGGTAACAGTATAATACCATAATTATACATATAATAATGAGGTAGTATAGAGGGATATAGCATTGTATTGTGAATTTATTTTTCAAATTAGTATAGATCGGAGGGAATATGTTATCAATTCAGAATTTATCTAAAAAATATGCAAATAATATATGGGGGATTAGCGATTTTTCGTTACAAGTGTTTTATGGAGAGATTGTTTGTATAGCAGGACCAAATGGCTCAGGAAAAACGACTATTATAAATTGTATTTTAGATGTAATTCCTACTACAAGTGGGGTAGTATTACAAAATGATTTATCAAATGATAAAGTTGAATTTAAAAAGAACATAGCATACGTATCAGATGATATTTTATTAATTGAACAATTAACAGGGAATGAATACTTGAATTTTATCTTACGAATGTATGAAATGAAATCATACAGAAAGAGAGATGCACTTATAGAGTTATTCAATATTAAAGAGCCACTAAATCAATGTATATCAACATATTCCCATGGGATGAAAAAAAAATTACAGATTATATCTGCATTTATGATAGAGAGTAAAATTATTATACTAGATGAACCGGCAAGAGGGCTAGATGTAGAATCAGTGATTTCACTTAAAAAGTTAATAAAAAAATATGCAAGTGAAGGCGGTTCTGTCTTATTATCATCACATGATCTTATCTCAGCAGAATTTCTATGCAATAGAATGTGTATTATTGCTAATGGTAAAAAGATTGTAGAGGGAACACCCGAAGAATTAAAAATTAATTATGATGCTAATAATCTGGAAGAGGTTTTTATGAAAAGTTCTATGTTAGATGAGAGGAGCAAGCGAATTGAAGAAATCATTAATGATTTTTAAAATAATAACTCAAATATGGATAAAAGAAATTAATTGCTTATTATACAACAGAGCCAGAAAGGTAGTGTGTATTAGCGCTTTAGGTATAATAATATTTTTTGCGGTTATAAGTGGCTATTTTCTTTCCAATGGTGTTTTAGAGTTGTTTCTGACGGGTGACAACAAAGCAATTTATTTGCTGCTTATATCAGAATTAGTTACTGCATCCATATTCGCATTTGCTTTTTTTGTATTAATAAAATGTATTACTCCAGATGAAAACAAATTGAATAAAATATTAAGCTGGTTGCCTATTAAGGTAGGATATAGACAAATCGGATTAAATTTGCCTATTCTATTTAATATAACTATTGGTTCACTGGCCTTTACATATTCGTTATTTCTGCCTTCGATGTTTATGAATAAAATTTCAATTCTTATTATATTTTTGTTTATGGTAATATTAATGATACAGGTATTGCTTATACTTTTTATTTTATCTTCTCTCTACAATTTTTCTATATATATTTTTGCCAAGATGAAAATCCCATTTTCTAAAACTTTGGCTACTTCTATAAGTATTTTAACTTGTGTATATTATCTTTTTCAATTTTTAATTGGTTACACTGATATGTTGATAAACTATAGACTCTTTGATTATAATCCATTAACTATTGCAGGGGCACTCTTTTTATTGTTTTTTAATAAGGGGGAATTTGTTTCTATTAACTATCTTTATATTGTAGCCTTTTTTGTTATAGTTCCCATTATATTTATTGGCACATTATTCTTAAAGAGTCCGATTAATGAAAAGAATGCTTTAAAAGTATTTCGAAAAATTCCTTTTTCCAATTTTAAAATATGTAATTTGATTATTAAAGAAATTAAAATAGAGTTTCGTAATGAAGAAAATTTTTTATTTATTCTATTGATTGTGATTGGTAGTTTGGTTTTTAGAGTATTTTTTGGATTTACGATAGCTTCTAAATACACATGTATATATTTAAGTATATTATCTACAGTGATATCTTTAAGTTCTTTCGGAATGGAAGAACATTTAATTCCGTTTTACAGACAATTAGGGATAAATAAATATCAATATAGCATTACTAAAGTCCTCGGTTGTATAATTTCATCCTCTATATTATATTTAATGCTTAATATCATTATGTTTTCAACCCAAATAAACATAAGCAGCTTTATGCTGGGATTCTTGATGATTATTAGCGTTGATTTAATATTATATCTTGTAGGAGTTATCGTTCCCATAAATGGAGAAAATGCACATCTACAAGGAACTTCAATATTTGTGGTAATACTAGGGGCTTTGCCGCTAGCCTACATAATTAGTAAATCAAGTATTGATTCAATCATATTTATAGTATTAGCGGTCATGTTTATAGATATAACTATATTTTTGATTATTATTCATGTTACCTCTTTCCGATGGAATAAATAGATTTCTAAGGGTAATAGCTTATATTCACTAAATACATAAGGAGGTTTTATAAATTCTATGAAAAACAAACAAGTTCTTATGCAATTAATAAAAGCAATTAATATTTCTTTTGGTGTTACAATTTTGGTCGCAGGAGCAACAATAATGCTTACTTTTCTATATTGCTTTATGACTGAAAGTAGTACATCTCTTTTTTTTCAAAGTGTAAGATTTATTACAACAAAAGAAGGGGATGGTTACTATACATCTTTACAATTTGAAAATGTACTGTTTTTATGGATATTTCTTTTATTCTGTATTCTTTCATTCTTAATTTTTGCTATCATTGCTTTACTAGAATATAAAAAAAGAAACAAAGGGAACCGTTCATGAGAAAGAAGACAGTGTTTATTTTAATCATATTACTAATTGCAGTTCTTTTGATAATATACCAAAGGAGAACTGGAAAAAACAAATATACTATTAATAATGAGAGTGGTATTTTAATAGGTGCAGAGGGTGCTGAGAACTCTTTAGTTCTATATACCAGCATTTATTGTGACAGCTGTAGGGAACTGAATAATAATATTCATGAATTATTATTCAATGAGATTAAAGAGGGGAACTTGAAGATAATACTTAAGTTAACAGATTCAGATTTTTATAAAGTAAAAAATGAAATTTTCTATGATTACCAAATAATTTCTGAGTGTTACAATGATTTGACGATACTCAAAAGGGGATTCACAAATAATTTAGATGTTGATGAGATAAAAAAAAGAAGTGAAATGTTTGATATAATACAAAGTGAAATTGAAAATAACGATATAAATGTCCTGCCCACTTTCATTTTTAATAATGAAAAATATGTAGGGATTTATACAGAACAGGAAATGATAAACATTTTATTATATATGGATTAGAAACTGGAAAGATAAGGTGGTGTGTATGGGTAAGGGTGTCAAATATATTACAATAATCATTATATCGATGGTTATACTAATCTTAGGATATTCCATCATAAAAGGAGATGCGATAAATACAAATTCCCATCCTGAGGGTAATTTTCAAGTAATTACCAGTAGCGAAGTAAAAAAAGCAATTGAACAGAAAGAAAATATGATTGTTCTCTATGGACAGGAATTGTGTGGAAGTTGCGAATCTATGAAAGCACTAATAGTTGAAGTAAATAAGCAATTTAATATTAATGTGAAGTATTTAGATGCAGATAGTTTTACGAATTCTACGGCACTGTTAGAAGAGTATCAAATTCAATCTTCACCAACTTTGCTAATCCTAAAAAATGGAGTATTAAAAACATATGAAGGAATGCTTACCAAAGATATGCTGATATATTTATTTGATAATTATAAGAATTTTGATTTTATTCCAGAGAGATTTAGCAAAGTTGAAGCAATAGAATATAATCAATTAGTAGAGAAAAAAATGCAAAAAACTGATTTTATCGTTTATATAGGAAGAGAGGATTGCCCTGATTGCAATAACTTTGATTTAATTCTAGAAAAGTATATAGAACAGAATGAGCATGCAGGAATTTACTATTTTAGTATTAAAGAAATTAGAGATTTGGCTTGTATGGATAATGCAAGTGATGAGCAGATTAAAGAATATGAAAGAGTTGTGGAGGAATTTAATATCGAATGGGTTCCTAGTATATATCATATCCGGGATGGTATCATCATTTCAAAATATGAATATTTAAGTAAGGAATATTATCTTATTGATAATAATATCGAAAAAATAGATGCGGAAAAAAAGTATAAAGATAATTTTGAAAAATGGATGAAATCAGAAATGGGCTATTGAAATAGGATTACTCCCTAATTTCCGGGTACAATTTTTGTATAATAGGAGGTCAATAGTCTTTGATATAAATTTGCATCTTGAAAGGCTGTTGAAAGATTCTATGGCCGCTGATTCCTGCGATATTTGGCCGGTGTCATCCCATATTCTTTTTTAAAGAGATTGTAGAAGCTGCTTTTATCTTTATAACCGATAATGTAAACGATTTGTTCAATGCTATAATCCGAATAGAGAAGATAATTAACAGCATTTTGTAATTTAATTTGGACAATCATATCACGAAAGGTCTGGCCGGTATGCTTATGAATGAGGGAGGAGAGATACTTTGGATGATAGTTGAAATGTGCGGCAGCCGACTTGATACTGACCGTTTGATAATGCAGGTAAATATAGTCAATTATTTCAGCCATAATAATATTGTCATGGCTGGATTTTTCTGTATAATTTCTTAAGATATAAGAGAAGATTAAGGTAAGTAAGGATTCTATCATAACACGGCTATATTGCTTGACGTCGAGGTATTCTTTTAATAAAAGTTCTATCAGTTTATCAACATCTTTATCTAGTTTTTGAAGATGTAAGAAGGAAGGCTGCTTTTCATTTTCAAGCTGGTAACGGATAAAAAATGCATTAAGAACCGGATCATGCAGCAGAACTTGAAAAATTGATTTTTGAAACAACTCTTTTGGGAGTACAATATTGAGAATCAGGTCTGTTTTTTCTATGTACTTTTCAAAATAGTGTACTGCATTCGGATTCATAATGCATAGACTTCCCTCTTGCAGTTGGAGTTTCTGACTGTTAATAACTCCAACAGGTGTCCCTTTACACACGTAGATCAATTCAAAAAAATCATGATAGTGTTTGTCTCCGTTAGATAACTCCTGATGAAAAGACATGAATAAGGAGGGAGCGGAATCTTGAAAAAAAATGGAGGCAGACAAAAGGTGCGTAAAATTGACTTGTTTTTTTTTGGTCATTTCTGCTGGGGAAGAAGTCTGAGAATTCTGTTCATTCTGAGAATTTTGTTCATTTTTTTTATTCATATGATCCCAAAGTTTTTCAATTAAAGTTTGCTCCATAAATATCTTACCTCCCAACACATTATTCATTACCTTTAAATATTTTATTTTATAATAATTATTATATAATAAATAAGTGTATATGGATAGAGTATGATTGAAAAATATGAATCTAAACGTACACTATACACTACCATTAAGAAATGGAGGAGAACAAAAATGAAAATATCATCTTGTAAGACAAATCATATCACCAATCCACTGGGATATGGAATGGAGCAGACAGTCATATCATGGATTACGGAAGATACCTCTTCAAAAAAACAGCTTGCGGCACAGGTAATCGCAGCGAAAGATGCCGGATTGCACGATATCATCTATGATAGTGGAAAGAATACAGAGCTATCGAGTCTGGCGGTTGAACTGCCAATTGAATTAGAACCGTATGCGAGATATTATTGGAGAGTCAAGGTATGGGGGGATGCAGGAGATGAGGCAGAATCTGATTTAAACTGGTTTGAGACAGGCAAGCGGAATGAACAATGGCAGGGCAAATGGATTACTCCCATATGGGATGACAAAGACCTCCATCCCTACATAAGAAAGTCTTTTACTATCTGTAATAAGGTAAAGTCAGCCAGAGTATATATCACAGGAATGGGACTATATGAACTTGAAATAAATGGAGTCCGCATTGGAGAAGAACGTTTGACACCATATTGCAACAGTTACGATGCCTGGGTGCAATATCAGACCTATGATGTTACGGATAGCCTTAAAGAAGGTAAGAATGCGATTGGAGTAATGCTTGCTAATGGCTGGGCAAAGGGCTCATTTGGTGCATTTGGTGACAGGAATACCCCATATTGTGATTCATTTGCATTACTCCTCGAGGTACGTATTACCATGGAAGACGGAAGTATACAGGTTATTGGAAGTGACACAGACTTCAAATGCAAACGGTCACCGATCGTTGCTGATGGAATCTATGATGGTGAGATTTATGATGCCACGAAAGAGATTCCTGAGTGGTCTGCAGCAAATTATGAGGATACTGACTGGGATCAAGTAAAAGAATTCATTCCTGCAGGTCTTGGTCCGGTAGTTGACAGACTTTCTCTCCCGGTGCTTGTGAAGGAGACAATAAATCCTGTCGGGCTCATTCATACTCCTGCCGGAGAACTGGTATTAGATATGGGACAGAATATGGTAGGCTGGCTTCGGATTCACATTCATGAACCGGAAGGGACACAGATTAAAATTACGCATGGTGAAGTAATGCAGGATGATAATTTCTATCGTGAGAATCTGCGTATGGCGAAAGCGGAATATATCTATATTTCGGATGGAATGGATAGGATGATTGAACCTCATTCTACATTCTATGGTTTCCGTTATGCAAAACTGGAGGGCTTCACCGAACCGGTTACGATAGAAGATTTTACCGGATGTGTGGTATATTCGGATCTGGAAGAGACAGGGAAGATAGAGACTTCAGACCCCTATGTGAACCGTCTGTTCTTAAATGCATTATGGGGGCAGAAGGGTAATTTTCTTGATGTTCCTACGGACTGTCCTCAGCGTGATGAGAGGATGGGCTGGACTGGTGACGCAGAAGTGTTCTGTGGAACGGCCTCCTTTAATATGGATACATACGCATTTTACGTGAAATTTATGCAGGATGTATATGAGGAACAAAAGTTTTGTGATGGTATGGTTGCAAGCACAATACCAACTTTTTGTAAGGTAAAAGATTCAGAAAGCAGTTTCGCAGGTGGTGGTGCCTGTGCATGGGCAGATTGTGCTACGGTAATACCGTGGGAAGTATACTTACATTTTGGAGATAAGACCATACTTAGAAGGCAGTATAACAGTATGAAAGACTGGGTTGACTGGATTCGCAGACAAGATCAGAAGTCTGGAGACAGAAAGCTTTGGACGGTTGGGTTCCACTTTGGAGACTGGCTTGCTTTGGATGGCCCTATTGAAGGCGGAGTTATGGGCGGAACGGATAATGGGTTATTGGCATCTGCTTACTATCGATTATCAACGAATATATTATCCAAAGCAGCAAATGTTCTTGGAAATGAAAAGGATGCAAAATTCTATGGAGCATTGTCCGAACAAATTAAGGGAGCGATACAGAATGAATATTTTTCAAAAAATGGACGTTCTACCATTCATACACAGACAGCGCATGTTGTAGCATTACATTTTGATCTGGTACAAGAGGAAGTCAGAGACCGTGTATTAAAAGATCTGCAGGCATTGTTAAAAAAGAGTGGTATGCATCTTAAGACCGGTTTCATAGGAACTCCTTATCTGTGCCGTTCCCTTTCAGATAATGGCGATTCAGACAGTGCATATAAGCTCCTTTTCCAGGAGGATTACCCAAGCTGGTTGTATGAGGTAATTATGGGAGCCACCACCATATGGGAACGTTGGAATTCCATAATGCCGGATGGGAAGATATCCGGTACCGGAATGAATTCTTTGAATCATTACGCCTACGGATCTATTGTTGAGTGGATGTATCGCAATATGTGCGGCATCAATCCGGTAGAAGAAGCTCCGGGATTCAAGAAATTCATTATAAAACCGGAGGTATATGAAAAACTTAACTATGCAAAAGCAACATTAAAATCTGCTATGGGATACATTGAAAGTGGGTGGTCAAGAGAAGAGGACACTTTAACTATTAAAGTAGTCATTCCATTCCATTCAGAAGCGATTGCATATCTGCCGGACGCAGATCTTGAGGAAGTAAAAGGTTTGAATGGATTAAAGGCGGAGCAGGACGAGAATAAGGTTAAAGTAGAGTTAACGGCAGGCACCTATTCATTTTCCTATATTCCTACCAGAGATTACAAGGTTCAATATTCTCTTGAGACTCCAATCAGGGAATTGCTTGCGATACCTGAGACAAAAAAAATATTGAATGAAATAGCGCCTGGGCTGGTACAGGCATCTATGGGAGATATGGAAAGGGAACTGCCATACAGTATAAGCGAGGCAACTAAAGAAGGGGATGCTTTTGTTTTTGAAAGATTTTTTAGTGGTGTAAACCTGGATGTGCTTAACGAAAAGCTGATGGCTGTTCCGGTTAAGATTAGAACAGTATAGACGGAAACTGCATTCACGCCCGAAGGCTGTAAAATACCTGAAACTCTTCCATTCGGCTTCATCTCGACCTCTAAATTTAGTTTTATATAAAAAATCCCAAAACGGTGACGATTTTCCGCTTTGGGATTTGAGGGGCCTACGCCGACAAACCTTTTAAGTCTTAATGTTCAGATGAATGAAAGCGGGCAAAATCCTCTCCAACAGATTTGCTCCAGCCGCCGCTTTGTTTTTGCTGTTTACTCTTCAACGGTTTCCGTTTCCATAAAATATTTCCGATAAATGGCCGGCGTTACATTTTCGTATTTTTTAAATGTTTTTATAAAGTATCCCGGATCATTGAATCCCAATTCTTCGCTGATTTGTGTTATGGATAAATCAGTCTTTTCAAGCAGCTGTTTTGACCATTGTACTTTTAAACGGGAGAGGAAGTTGGAAAACCCCTCTCCAACTTCTTTCACAAACAGACGGCTGAAATGGCTGGTGCTGATATTGCAAATGTCCGCCATCTGCTTTTGCGTTACATTCTCACCTTTATTTTCGTATATGTAATCGAATGCAGGTCGTAAAAGCGAATTCTTACATGCCGCCCTTTTATCACTTTTCACATAGGCATTTGTAACGGCGCTGCCGAACGCTTTCTTTACATGTTGGATGTTTTCGATAAGGTACCCATCTGTTATGTCATCACTGTCAGGAGCATGTTTGAGACTGGCAATTTCCCCATACATCTCTAAAATCAGGTTTTTATTAATGGCCTCTGCCACAATGTAGTTGGATATATCGAATACCATTTTGGCAATTTGCTGCACTTCAGAAAATGAAGCCATAGGGATATCTTTATACATTTTTTGAATAACTTTA
>Ga0153997_1000327_pt1 | contig 14147 bp, 13 predicted proteins | sample TSNC081MetaG_FD_104750 | JGI IMG/M metagenome (GOLD analysis project Ga0153997, IMG submission 104750) | Attine ant fungus gardens microbial communities from North Carolina, USA - TSNC081 MetaG | ecosystem: Host-associated > Fungi > Mycelium > Unclassified | place: USA: North Carolina, Lumber...
AGCACTAACGAAGATATTGTATTCCGGTTGCTTCCAGCTATCTCTATTAAATCCTGATAAGAAAAAATACGCTTATATACCAATTGCTCATAATATTTCATAGGAGCTCCTCCTTTTTTTAAATTTAGCACAAATCCGTTTATTTTTCAACCTGTTTGTTATTTTTTTAAAATATAATATATTGTCTTTATATATAAACGTATTTGATAAAATTTTAAAACCTCAAAACAAAAAAAGTCGACCAGACCATTTGGCTAAGTCGAATACCTTTTACACATCATCATTTCTATATTCTATCTCTCGCACAGTCCGTCCAAAAAGACTATCACCGGATTTCCGTCATCGCAGCACACCCTGATATGGTCTAGTGTCTTTACTTGTGGTATTTCTTTACTATCTACAGCACGAATCATAATATATTTCCTTTCAAATTCTAGTACTATAATTTAATTGATAATCACAAATTCTTCTTGTATTCTTTAAAATTTTACCAACTTGTCCGGTCAGTACGAATCTAAATTTACTAGAGGAATTTTTTAGACAACCCACAATTTTCAAAAACGCATTTCTCGCACAATGGACTCTTTTTACAATGACTAATGCCATGCACCAAAATCAGCCAATGATACCAGCCATACAACTGATAATTATTTTCCAATTCATGCTCGAAAAACTGGCGTATTTCATCATCAGAATCGAAGTGAAATCCCAGTCTTTCCAAGAATCTTCGTGTGTACGCATCAATCACAAAAAAAGGCTTATGAAACGCATAGACCAGAATTACATCTGCCGTTTCTGCGCCGATGCCCTTAATAGAGAGCAGCTCTTTTCTAAGTTCATTCTGTTCGATTGCTTTCACAGTCTCTGCCTGATAAGCATATCTGCCATACCATTCTGTCAGCCTGCGTATTGTGGCAGCTTTACCTCTGCAAAAACCACATGGGCGAATTAAGTCTTCCAATTCTTCTGTTTTAATTCCCAGCACATATTCCGGAGTCAATAGTTCCGACATTGTGTCAGTAACTTTTTCCACCGATAACCATGACGTGTTTTGTACAAGAACTGCCTGCACCATCACAATGTACGGATCGTCTGACCACCACCGTGGCTGACCATATGCTGTATATAGTTTATCATAAATCTCCGATGCAGTCATCATAGCTTCTTCCTCTGGCAGTAACAAACATCATTTCATTAGCTGTCAAATCAAAATCCAATGGGCTATACATATTCTGCAACGGATGATCTTCAATCACGCCGTAATCCACATGCCCACTGGTAATAATATGTACGGCAATAGGGGGAATAATAAGCAGCGCTATAGTAAGCAAACATACAACACTTATAATCACTCTTTTGATTATTTTCCTTTTTTTATTATAAAGTTTCGATGAAGAAGGTAACCGACTTGATTCGAAGTTCATTTCCTTATTACCCCCCCCCTTAAAAAATCAAATTTTCCTGCCCGATAAGCTAGAATTGTATAACCACTATTTCACGGTTATCCCCTTTTGCTTAAATGGATAGCACTCGCTCAGCCTACTTTTTACCTCATTACTTATTTTGATATTTGTCCGTCTTTCTGTTCCGTCAGCCGTTTTTATCGTCAATATATGAGAAACCTCCTTTATGGATTTTTTTAATTTTTCAAAATCCTGATATGCATTTAAATCTCTAGTAGATTTTAAGGCTTCATACCCGCCACCAACTTTGTATTGTATCATTTTGGGATATTGCAGCTGTATGCCCATATAATATTCGGAATAGAAGCTAAAAGAATAGGCAGTTGAACACTGCAGTTTTTTATCCTCTCCTAGATTAATCCACAGTGCTACTGGAGATATTCCTATGACTGGCTCACGAAAATCGGCTGATTTGTATTGTTTTCCCTCATATATGTGAATATGCCCATATGTGCAGCTTGATAAGTTTGAGGTTACACCCCGCTGTAAAAACAGGCGATAATCCCTATCCCAGTCGATTCTTTTTCCAGAAAGCAACAAGTCATATAAACTGCTGTAAGCCGCAATATATTCTTTTAAGCTGGATTCGGTATAATCCATGAGTACATGTTCATTGAAAATAACCATATGATATTCTTCTAAAATTTTCTCTACTTCATTTGGTGTTAAAAGAAAATTATATGTGTTCCAACCCCTTACTAAATAATCCATCTCTGTTACCACCTAAAATTTTGATTTTTTCTCTGTCCATCTACTTGACAAGCTGAAATTTATCTAAATAATTTTCTTTCTAAATCTTTCGTAATGTCATCACATTTTAAATGCAGGAATATGTTGTTTGATTTTCATTTCAGCCTGACAACACTTCTACAATGCGGTTTGTTAGATGTAACGTCGTACCTTGTTACAATAATCATCGTATTCCGTACCATAGATATTTCTAAGTGAATTTTCCTCAAGGCAAACTTGACGGTCAATAAACCATAGCCCTGCAACAAGATACGTAAAAAATATCCATGTGGGGAAAATCAAGAAAACCCCGATCAAAATCATAAAGAAAGCAACATAAAGAGGGTTTCTGCTTATCGAAAATGCTCCCATGGAGACAAGTCCGCCAGGCTTTTCGGCGTCTATGCCAACTCGAAAGCTCTTTCCGAATGAAACCATTCCCCAAAGGAACAAGGCGGGCGCAAGAATACAAAGTGCAGCACCAATCCATGCAGCAACAGAGCTGTAAGTCAAAATTGCCCCAATTTTGGGCAGGTTAAATGTATTTGCTATGACTAAGTAAAAATATATAAAAACAAACGGTGGAATTAAAAAATCCTTTTTATCAATTTCACCAAAATGAAATGCCTTGATTCCGATTTTTTTCATTTGCCGAGCTCGATACAAAACACAAAAAATCAATAAAGCTAATGCAATAATCACAAAATAGCCCTGCATATGAGACACCTCCTAAGAATAATCTACAGTTACATAACTGCTTAACATAATTCCAATTTTTAAATATAGTATAACATCTCAAAAGAGCATTGCCAATTATATATATCTTTCCGCAAAACTCCATACAATTTAGCAAAACTCATTTAAACTAAATGGCTTTACCCCCTCCCCCTTTGAGAAAACTAGCCTGTCATAATTCGTCGCCTTTTCTACGATTGCCTGACGCTGATACGCTTTTGTTCCACTGTGATATTCAAGCGAAGACAACGACCAGCCATTCTCAATAGTTTGCTTCGCATACCACTAGTATTCTTCAATCGTTTTCGCCTTAACTAACAGGTGCGTATTATTCGACCAACTCAATTCTGCAGACAGTGTCTACAGAATTTCCTCATCCGTAATAAACTCTAATCCCTCAAAATTTGTTGGAGCTGACCGAATGTCATAGTCTGGAAATACAGTGAGTCCTCCCCATAATTGGACGGAGCTTTGGCTAAAGAAATTGTATTTCCTGTATGAAATGATTTTCAAACACGCCCTAATTCAAGAAAGAAAAAGAAGGGTATATTAATTTATATTTCTTATATTTCTCTTGAAATATTTTTACATTTTCCGGATTGGGAATTATTATTTCTTTTTCCATATGCACCATATTAGCTGTTGCTTCATTCAAATCCTTATAAATCCCTGCTCCAATACCTGCTACGATCGCCCCGCCTAATGTTGCCTGTGAATCTCCACGATTAACAAGTATTGGCTTATTATAAATATCCGCCTGTAATTGCAGCCATAGTTTTGTCTTTGTAGCTCCACCGCTCGCAATAACTGCATCCACTTCCGGCTTTACAGAAAGAATATTATCCAGACATTCTTTCATAGAAAAAACAACACCTTCCATAATCGCTCTGGTCATATCTACCTTATCGTGCTTCAAAGTCAATCCCAAAAAACCCGCTTTTGCATTACTGTCATTATGTGGTGTCCGAACTCCTGTTAAATAAGGCAAAAAGAATAAATCTTCAGAACACACAGGAGCTTTATTTCTAAAAGAATCTAAGTTCAAGTATTTATCACATTCCCTGATATTATTCATAAACCAGGATAAAGACAGTCCTGCGCTAAGTGTCGCTCCCAGCAAGTACCAATTGTCAGGCTGGGTACTATTAAATAAATTGACTGACCTGCTGCACAGCGGAATCGGCTTATTCGTTGTACATAGAACCTGCCCCCCCGTTCCAATGGTAGATGTCACCATATTAGGCTTAATAATACCGTTTCCAAGACATTGCATAGCCTGGTCTGCTCCGCCATAGCTTACTACCGTACCTTTCATCAGTCCGCATTCCATCGAAGCTTTACTTGTTACAATTCCAGCTGCTTCATAAGGTCTTTTGCACTCCGGGAAAATATTGCTATCTATATTGCATTTCTCAATCAACTCGGTTGCCCATCTTTGGTTTTTTACATCAAATGCATATGTACCGGCAGCGTCCGTCATCTCCGTGCCTATCTCGCCGGTTAGTTTATACCGGATATAATCTTTCGGCGAAAGTACATGTGAAATATTACTATAATTCATTTGCTCATTTTTTTTCATCCACAAAAGTGATAATAACATAAACCCAGTAGAAGGACAATTTGATGTATATTTCTCTAAGTTGTTTAATCCAAAACGTCTGATTAATTCTTCTACTTCTTTGTTACTTCTTTGATCTATATGTATGATTGCATTTCGAACACAATTTCCATTATGATCGATTGGCACTACTCCATGCATTTGCCCCGATAAGCCAACACCTATAATCTCCCGGCGATTTATAAAACATTCTTTTAACAGCATATTGGTCGTATTACAAACACAACTCCACCACTCTTCTGGACTTTGCTCAGCAAATCCCAACTGTGGAACAATTACTTTATAATTCTCTGAAATAGAACCTATTAATTTACCACATTCGTCAAATATTGCTGTTTTAACGCTGGAAGTTCCCAAATCAATTGAACACAAATATGCCATTATTCTACCTTCTTACATTTTTATTTTTCAATATGAAGCAATGAAAAATACTGTGCCAGGTTTCCACCTAATACTAACTCTTGCTCGTACTTGTCTTTTACCACTTCATCAAACATATTTTAGAAATGTGTTTTGCAATCATTATTCATTTGTGCAAACCTCATATTTAACCATTGTTATATTGGGATACCATTTTTATGACACAGATACTTATGCTCGAAATTTGCTATAAATGTTTAGAGCAATTATAGCATAAAATGGTAAAAAAATGAATGAATTTTCAAGACCCATTCATTTTTCTATACAGATTGCTTTACTCTTAAGTTTATGATGTTAACTTAAAGCGGTGAGCTTGTAAAGAATAATGGCTGGTATGCAAAATATAAGTATGATTACACGATACCTCATACTATTACACGTTTTATAAAGGAAATGTGGTTCCTTTTTTATACTGATTGACCGGAAAGATCAAAAACTGTGCGTGCAAATGCATGAGCACCAATCTCGGAAAGCGCTTGGATTCCTGCTCTCAAAATTACCCATTTGCCTACCCTGATTTGTGGTACGGTATATCGCTTCGATAACTCCCTCGCCGACATATCCTCTAAAAAATGAAAGAATTCATGCGAAACAATTACTTCAACAGCAGTCTCTATTTCCAATTCATTCTGCTGTGCCCATTTACGAATGGAGCCCATATATAAAACGATTTTCCGTTCCTGCGAATAGTATTCACCGAAAAAGCGAGTTTTTCCCGATACTTTGTCAAGTTCCCTTCGCTCTATTGTCAGATTGTTTTGAGCTGCAATTTCTGGCATTGGCAACCAGCCATATCGTTCAATCGTTTCGCATGCTGTGCGATATCCCAATTCCCAAGCCTCTTCACATATAGGCTGCCGGTCGCACTCTGGAATTCTATCAAACATGATATCCCTTCTTAATTCTTCTATCGATAGGGAACGATCAGGAAAAGGAAAAATGTTCATATCATCACTTCCTTTGTTGTGGATGGAGGATTTTTATATATTTTTATATATCAGAGGCCGTCCATCAGGCAAGTTTTATAGCAATGGGAGGGTCTGTGGGACAAGCAAGTCCCACCCACCGCTTTCACTCCGCTAAGAAGCGGGGGACTTGCTTAGGAGGTTTAAATGCCTTGAGAATATAGCCGCCGTCTTTTCCCAGGATTCACATAGTTTCCCTGACGGTTTCCGCAACTTCCTGCGCTGTTCCTGACGGCAACAGCCACTGGGTATCGATTGCACCATGGAGAGGAATGTTGCTGAAAAAAAAGCATACTCCTTAGCTGTGATAGATTCTTACTTTACAGATTGGAACTCAAAACTTGATCACGGTCTTAACGGTTTCGGATTTATGTAAAATACTGCGTTTCAGAGCTGCTTGAATATCATCAAACTCGAAAACATCGCTGACAATTGATTTAATGTCCAATCCTTGTTTCACTGCTTTAATTGCTAACGGATAATGATTGCAGTACCGGAAAATTGTCTTGATGTTCAGCTGTTTATCAAGTGCACGACTGATATCCAATGTCATTTTTCCACTACTGCTGTATCCAACCAGAACAAGTGTCCCACCGCGTTTCAGTGAGGCAATCGCCTGGTTTGCGGCAGACTCATTTCCGGATGTTTCAATCGCAAAATCAACTCCATGTCTATCCGTAAATGCACAAACGGCTTCGGAAAGGTCGGAACAAGCAGAGTTGATCGTGATATCTGAACCAAGCTTTTCTGCCATTTGTAGTCTCTTTTCTATTATATCGCTCACCAGTATCTGGCTTGTTCCCAGCGCCTTTGCCGCTAAAAGGGACACCAGGCCGATGCAACCAGCGCCCGTAATGATTGCCGTTTTCCCAAGAGCAGCTCCTCCTGTTTGTGCCGCATTGAAACCAACAGCGAGTGGTTCGATCAGTGCTGCCTGCATCGTATCCATGGTGGGCGGAATTTTAAAACAAAGTTTTGCCGGATGTACGGCATATTCCTGGAATATACCGTCAACTGGCGGCGTAGCAAAGAACGCAACATCAGGGCACAGATTATATCTGCCTGTTAGACAGAACTCACATTCTCCACACGTTTTTCCCGGTTCCAAGGCAACCTTATCACCCGGTTTGAGCTGCTTCACATTGCGTCCGACACTGACCACTGTGCCGCCTGCTTCATGACCCAAAACAAATGGCGGAGTCACCACGCAGTCCCCAATTCTGCAGTGCTCAAAAAAGTGTAAATCCGATCCGCATACACCGACATATTCCATCTTTACCAGAACATCATCACCGCTTGGATATGGTATTTCACGCTCGACGAATTGTAGTTTCATAACATCAGTCATTACCGCAACCTTCATCTTTTCCATCACTACTTCTCCTTCTCAATCACAATACAGTGTCTCTATCAGCCCCTGGCATTTTCAACCGTTTTGGTTGCAATCAACACCAATTTTTCATCTGGTGCAACGCCCGCCAGCTCTACTTCACATAAAGAGGTAATCTGTGAACTCTGCTGCATGCTTGAAAGATCGACAATTCTTTGCCCTACTGCAATATAAATATTGGGCATTTCATGGCCGGCATCACCGAATACAGACATCTCGTCAATGATTCTGTTTACTGCTGCCATCCACTTGCCAGCACTGCAAAAATAGATTTCTGCATTCTTACGCTGAAGCCGAATCACTCCGTCCGCATCGATTAATCGAATGGAGTTCATTCGCTTTTTAAAAACTCCAAATCGCTTTTCAATGACCTCACAGGAAAAAGCAAAAATATCGCCATTATCAACAACGTAGTTGACTTTTTCTGTATCCGTATGCAAATTCTCTGCCACAATCTGCTTCAAGTCATCGGTGCTTTTTTTCATAGCGCCAATATGCTTTGTCCGAAGTTCCGTTGTGCCAGTCACAATTGCCCGTATCTTATTCAACCTGGAATCAATTTCAATCTTCACCTCAGTCGTTTCAGGCATCGCTCCGGACTTCGTTGCCATTTTAATCGCTTCATGGCGCAAACTAAGCAGATCTTGTTCCGTAGGCTTCGAAACAGTACGCTCAATTACCTCCCGTACCATGGCCAACGCAACGCCAATGGGCGAGATAACTTCCGCATTCTTTGCAATCCTATGCTTACAGCCAAATGTCTCCGCTAAAAAGGGAACCACCGTCGAAGCGCCGCCTCCGCCGCCAACGAATATCACCGATGACAGATCCAGCCCTAATTCATTCATAATACCTTTTATCACGGCGCCGTTCTTCTCTGCTGATAATGCAAGTACCTTTTTTGCCGCTTCCTCTACACTGACCCCCATGCTTTCTGCCAGCGGAGCCCATGCTTTGACCGCTGCATCTCTGTTACCATACGCGTAGTCTTCCGGTTTGACGTATCCGCATATGTTGGCCGCACCTGATAGTGTCAGCGCAAACTGTTTCCCATTGGAACACTCAACATATGCATAATCCGGATCCTGTTCTATCGGAATAATCATACGCAGAACAGGGTCTACGATTTCATTTGGGTCCGCATAGACCTCATATCCCAAGCCTGCAATATGGGCACTTCTTGGGCCGACGCTGTAAATCGTGCCACCCTTAATCTCTATCATACTTCCGCCGCCGATGCCAACGGTTCGCACATCAAGCGAATTCAGATAGGTCTTGTGCCCCCCTACCTCGGCATATTTCATTACGACTCTGCCATCTTTGACGCAAGAGATATCTGTGCTGGTTCCGCCCACCTCAAAGAACATGCCATCGGTCAGCTTTTCATACATCAGCGCGCCAGCTACACCCGCAGCAGGTCCTGACAGAATCGTCATGATCGGGCGGTTCCGAACCTCGGCGACGGTCATAACGCCGCCATCACACCGCATGACCATCAGCGGCGCTGTAATGGCCGCTTCCTTGATACTGCTTTCTGTCATATTAACCGAATCCAGCATTTTCGGCAGAATACTTGCATTTATAACGGCTGTACGCGTTCTTACCTTAAGCCCATACAGCTTGGAAACATCGTTTCCCGCAGTCGCCGGAATTCCAGCTTCGCTGCAGCGACTCACAATCCGATTCTCATTCTCAGGGTTATCAACGCTGAACGCCTCGGTAGCAACAATGGCTCCAACACCCTGTTTTTTAAGAGCTTCAATGGCTTCGTCCAAATGTCTGTCGATCTGCTGACTCTGCGTTGAATTAATATATTCATTGCAAGTTACCAAGTTTTTTTTCGATGTAAGAGGAATGCTCCCAATCGTTGTATCCGTTTTCGATTTTGCACCCTGGATACCACTTCCGGTTGTAATAATACCAACTTTAACAACATCGCCCTCTAGCAATGCATTCGTGGCCTGTGTCGTGCCATGAGCAATAAAAACGACATCCTCTGTTCGAATGCTATATTTTTGCATCAACTCCTTAAGAACTTGGATGATTCCGGCTGCAACTCCTTCCAGTGCATAGTGCGTTGTTGGAATCTTTACCGCTCCGATTAATTCATACGTTTCATTATCGATGGCAACAGCATCTGTAAATGTCCCTCCAACATCAATTCCAATTCTGACAAACATTGTAATTCCTCCACAATAAGATAGATTCGTCACGAGAGTGGCATAGGAAACAGAAAAGCAGTTTATGGCTCTTTCCTCTTCCTATGTCTCCATGAAGCTCTCTCAAATTATTAAAAGTACAAAATTGTTAGCACAACAATTGTGATTGCGGTAAAGATCCAGTTTACAATCTGAACCTGATTAGTGGACGATACCGGATCCAAACCGACAAAGTTTGCAGACCATACCACCTGCGTAGCGGTCGGGCAAGCCTGGGAAGGCCATCTGGAAGCCGCATAGAACACTGCCGCCAACACTGCCGTCGGAATACTTCCAACCGCCATCATGCTGACCATCAGACCAGCGCCCAGGCCCATGAAGTTGAACGGTCCGCGATATAGCGAAAGAGGGCAGAGCAGGCTTGCAAAGATAATAAGGCCGATTGCGGTTGTCGGGGTGATTGCAGTCATGAACGGAGCAATCACGGTCTGCATGGTCGGTGCTGCTACGGCATTCAGCAGCATGCCGATTCCCATCATCAGACCAGCTGCCGGAGCACCTTCTTTGAAGCCTTCATAGAAGCTCTGTACAATCATGCTCACGTAGGACGACCACTTACCATTGAAGGTCATGATCATAATCCAAAGCACACCAATGAAGAATACTGCAAGTGCATTTATCTTGAATATCAGCGTGATTGCGACGACAATAAACGGAGTCATGCAGGCCAGGAAGCCGCGAACGCCCTTGACCATGGTCGGTCTTTGTTCTTCATTCTCATCCGTATTTGCCGATGCCGAGAATGCTGCCTTTTTGCCATAGCGCTTGAATACCCAGATGCAGTACAGCAAAGTGAAAATACAGCCGCCAACCGTAAGTACGATTGCACAAAGGTTCAGTTCGGCTGCCGAGCAGCCCGAGACGTTCAGCAATGCTGAAATATTAGCAGGGTTGAGCGTATAGCCCGCTGAAACCGCAGCAAGATACAGGTTGCTGGATTCTCTGGCAGGAATTCCGATTGTTAGGAAAATCGGCAGAACGATCGTTCCAACCATGGCAACCGCGCCGGTACCGTGCAGTGTCGTGAACAGGAAGATTGTAACCGCGCTCAGTGCCAATGCCACGATTAAGGGCTTATCTCCACCCAGTTCTGCGGCCTTTTTAATGATCGTATCCGTTACACCGGTACGATACATAATCTGTGCCAGCCAACAGCTAAATAAGATGGCAACATAAGTTGATGCCAACCTCAATGCGCCATTAACAACAACAAAGTCAATGATACCTTCGTCACCCGTCAGTGAAAGACCCGCAATTATGCCGAAAATGATAGCCATAAATGGCAGGGCAAGCAGCGCCGGGATCTTTCTGGTCATCATTAGAACAGCAAATACGAAAAACACAACAATAATTGTTATACCTGTAATCATTACTTTTCCTCCAAACATTTTTTAATTTTTTTCGATTACTCCCTTATATACTGTTCTGTTCTATTTCAGTATCCCTCCTCTCTCGATCAGGATTCTTGCTGTTTCCTTTGGATCAACTTCAGCCGGCAGAAGTTGGGCCCTGATCGCTAGCGCTGCGCCCGTTCCAGCAGCCTCACCAACAGCCATACAGGTAGGCATTACCCTGGTGGCGCCTAATACTTGTGCCTCCACCGAGATCAGTCTCCCGGAAAACATCAGGTTGTTCAAATCTTTGCTGACCAGGCAGCCATACGGAATTCCAAACGGCTTCTCAATATCAGCAAAAATGGTAGAGGTGTCATCTTCTGCAGGGATATCAATCTTATAAGAGCCAAGGGCAATGGAATCCTCCGGCACCTCACCAGCAATAATGCTGCTCGTCATAAGATACTTCTGACCCAAAAACCTGCGCGTCTCCCTGACGCCGATTTGTGGTGCGATACTTGATAAAAACGAATTTTCAAACCCTGGAACATACTTTTTGAGAACTTCCATGATTTGAGGGATCTGCATGTATCCTTTGATTTCAGCTTTCGTCAACTCCAGAATATCCGTTGCATCAACGCCGAGCAATCGAATGCTGTTCACGTTGATTTCCCCTGGTTTGATACTATTTATGTAGATAAAAGTTTCTCGATCAATGGGACACTTCCCTCGCTTCCGTAATTCAGAAAAAAGCTTATGGAATCCACCAAATACGTAATTTCGATTTTCTCTAAAATATGGAACACCGTAGCCTTCTCCCTCCTTACGGTCTCCGTAACTCATCTGTTCCGGATGGTCCTCAAGATAATCCAAAAACCGTTTTTCATCGAATCCACCGATGGTAAACATAACGGTGGGCGGCATGAGAGCGCCGGTATCCTTCTGCCCCATTTCATAGGAACAGCCCGCTAGGTAGGCGAGATCTCCGTCTCCAGTCGCATCAATAAAGATCTTGGCCTCGGCAGTGATAAGATTCCCCTTTCCATACAGCTTGATCTCCTGGATGCTTTGGTTGGTCACATCTGCGTGCACAACTTCACAGTTCATCAAAAGATCCACACCCGCCCACTGAAGAAATTCGAGTGCGACCAGTTTGAATATGTCCGGATTGAATATGGTTACAGAATTATTGATCGGGCATCTGCGGTGTTGATAGCAGGCATCGTATTTTTGCATTTCGTCAACCAAGCGTTGGGCGATACCACCCGTTACCTGTCTTCCACTTTTATCCAAAAAGGCAAGCATTGGTATACCTATGGTTGCGCAGCCGCCAACATAGCCATTCTTTTCGACAAGGAGAACTTTTGTCCCCTGTTCCGCCAATGCAATGGCCGCCGTTAGCCCCCCCGGGCCGGCGCCAACAACAATTACGTCATAACTGTAATGGAATTTTTTCACGACTAACCTCCACTATATCCGCACTTAGTTTTGAAATAGTTTTTTCAATTACGGTTACACACATTCCCAAAGAAACAGGGTCTGTACTTAATTCCGATAATTTTATCTGCATATCTTCAAAATTTGTTTCAAAACAATGTTCTTTCACACTAGCTATCACTTGTTCCAAGAAGTTTTTCCCGAGTTTTGACAAATCATCTGCAATAATAACAACATCAAAATTAAAAATGTTAATCAGATTTCCAATTCCGATTCCCAAATAATATGAAACATCATTTACCAGAAATACTGCTAATTTATCTCCTTGTTTATATGCCTCTACTACATCTTCAAATTGACTTTCAGCATTCAAACTGCTGCCAGGATATCTCTCCAAATTCTCCTTCAACTTATTTAGCAACGCTATGGATGAACAATACTTTTCCAAACATCCCCGATTACCGCAGACGCATTTTTCGCCGCTATAGTCAATGGACATATGGCCTATTTCACCTGCTGTTCCATTTTTTCCTCTTAACAGCTTGCCTCTAATGATGATTCCTGATCCAACACCCTGCCCCGCTGCTACATACATAATAGAATCTCTCTCATCTATCGTGTCATCGTACCACCACTGTGCTAATGCACCGGCTTTGGCATCATGTTCCAAATAAATTGACCATTCAAATTCTTTACTCAATATATCTTTAACAGAAATATCTTCCCATCCTGGGAACTCCGTAACAAGTCCAATATCATCCAGACTTTTCATTGGACCAGGTACTGTAACCCCTATACCAAGCACTTTTTTATCTTCCAAATATTGCATCATACAATTAATGGTGTTTACAATTCTTAGCATTACATCGTTGGCTTCTTGATTTTTTTCAATTTTCTCGTTTTCTTCTGCAATCACTTCTCCCAGCAGATTGAAAACGATCACCGTAAAGTATTTTCTTGCAAGTCTTACAGAGACAAGTCTATAGTCTACCGTATTAACTGTAAGTCCAATAATCCTCCTTCCCTTTTTTCCACTTGCCAAACCAGTCTCTACAACCAATCCCACTTCCATTAACTCATTAATAATATTTGTCATAGTAGATCTTTGCAGTCCTAAAATTTTAGAAAGTTCCGCACGTGATAATGATTTATTCTTAATTAATGTTTGCAACACCTGGTATCTGTTATTTTCTTTTATGTCTAAAGAGTTTTTTCCTGCCTTTTTCATACTTGCCTCCTCCGATTTGTGTTCATCGATTAAATATATTCATCATCTGTATTTGTTCATTTGATAAACACATTATATCTTATATTTTTTTATTTGTCAATTTGTTTTCATTTGTTTTTTCTTTCTGTGGCTGACAAATGAAAATGTCCCACTTAACCATAAATGAGAACCTGGTATAGCTGCTCCTTACCATAGATAAACATCAGAAATCCATGGAGAAGGCCACGAGACTTTGCAGGATAAAATTCAGCTGATGCAGGATAAGGTAGCGGAACTGGAATTCATAAATGCTATGCTCAGTGATAAATTTACACTGACACAGAAGAAAAGAATTGACATGATTTTTTGGGGTTTTGATTAAGATTGTATAGAAAAATTCCCATCCCCCTGTTTGCGCAAGTGGTGGAGATAGGAATTTTCTTTATATATTTTTTAGAATTGTTGCTGACTGCATTCAGGAAAGTATGCCATTTTTTAAGGCATACTGGGAGGGCGTAAAATTTCTTGTGTCCAGAAAACGTGATATCCATCTGGAACTGAGTTAGATATGTAAAAATTCATGTTGAAAAACATCGAATTTCATTGTCGAATCATTTCTTACTATTTATA
>Ga0153997_1000332_pt1 | contig 14057 bp, 13 predicted proteins | sample TSNC081MetaG_FD_104750 | JGI IMG/M metagenome (GOLD analysis project Ga0153997, IMG submission 104750) | Attine ant fungus gardens microbial communities from North Carolina, USA - TSNC081 MetaG | ecosystem: Host-associated > Fungi > Mycelium > Unclassified | place: USA: North Carolina, Lumber...
AGTCGTCGCCGATATACGGCAGGGCGACGCCCATCACCATGCGGTCCAGGAAGGAAAACAGCCACCCTGCCAGCAGTATGCTCAGAACAGTGTAGCGAACCCGCCAGAAACCTTGAGGTTCTTCTTTCTTTATCATGCATCTCTCCGTTTTATTTAGAAGTCGATCATGCAAAGCTTGAATTGAAGACAAGTATCGGCACCCATTCAGCAGCACCGACGGGAGACAAACAGGGCAAAATATTTTTGATTATTACTTTAAGTATTTAGTGGTATTTTCGTACTAACATTACCATGGCATCTCACGACACCAATGCATTTATCATCGATTTCAAGCTGTCCGCGAGACACTTTTCTCAACGAGAAAGATTCTGAAAACCATCAGGCATGCAATCTCGCATACTTTTAGGAACTAACGATATCTACACGTTTCCCCGCCACTCGGATTGCCGGAAATTTCCAAATTCATGCACAGTAAATCTGAAGCTACAACACCGCCGTCTTTATGTAATGCTGCTTATGTGACACTCACTTGCAGCCTTAAACAGTTAGGCTTACAGATTACACTTAAAGTGCTATCAGTCAATATAAATGAAAAAAAAATTTCATATATCCATTGGAATGAAAAATGAAGCAGCTTCCCAACGACCAGTCTCCTGCCGATGATCGCCCGATCGATGCCCGTATCATGGCAATCTACGATGATCTGACATCGAGCGAAAAACGCCTCGCTGCCGTGGTCATGGAAGCGCAGGCATCACTCTCCAGCTTTACGGCCGGAGAGCTCGCAGCTCAGGCCAATATCTCAAACGCAACTGCCGCTCGTTTCTTTAAGAGATTGGGTTATGCGAGCTATAACAATGTCCGCCTTGATGCCCGTCAGGCCCAGGATTGGGGATCCCCCCTTTACGAGCTCACCGGTACCGGCAAAAAGCGCCTGGCTCCGGGAGATTTCGGACTTCATATCGCTCAGGATCTGCAGAACCTGACACGCACGGCAGAAACATTAAGTGACGCTTCGCTAACGCAGGCGACACAAATTCTTGCAACTGCAAAACGCATCCGCGTCATAGGATTCCGCAACTCTATGGCGCTTGCCACATACGCACGCAAGCTTCTCATTCACGTCCGACCGGATGTGTATCTTCTGCCTCTTGCCGGGATGTCGATGAGCGAAGACATGGTCGGCATCGGCCCGGACGATGTGTTTTTCATATTGGGCTTCCGTCGCCGACCGGCAATCCTGCGTGAAATCATGGCTGTCGCGGCTGAGGCTGAAGCGCCTTCCATCCTTGTTACCGACATGACGGCGGCAAGAACAGCGCAGATGGCAACCGTCACCCTGCGTTGCCATAACAGTGGCCACAGCCTGTTCGATAGCTATGCTGCACCTATCAGCGTCATCAATTATCTATGTTCTTCCGTCGGGCAGGAGCTTGGCAAGAGCACCGTGAAGCGCCTTGAGGCCATCGAACGCCTGCACGACAGGTTTGATCTTCTGGCAAAATCAGGCACGACAAGGAAAAAAGACAGGAAATAACTCTGCCTTGGAGTAAGGCGCGTTTAAGTGGGCACCGGTTAAACGCAAGAAAGCCTTACGACAAAAGAAATTTAGAGTATTTTATGATTCATATTAAATGCAAAATACTCTAAATCCTTGTACTGCTCTTCACGTCACAGGTGCTGCTCAATCCATTTTGGTCGGCTGAAAGATATAACCGCCGTCAGGTCCTGCCGATACATTACCAACGGCAGGAGCAGGAACGTGCATGCCGGTGATCGGCAGTTTCTTTGCAGCAACGAACGCCAGCACCTTCTCTCTCGTCTCCACGGCCTGGCGAGGATTGGAATCGTATGTCGTCGCCACTGACGGTACAGGCATCTGAACCTGCATGGCATGGGCGAGATCGGCCCAGATCAGTAGCCCCTTGCCCTCAGATTCAATGAGATACATGGTGTGGCCCGGTGTATGACCGAACGCAGCGACGGCGGTTATTCCTTCCGCCAACCTGGTCTTGCTTTCACCGAGAGGACCCGGTTCAAACTCGTGCAAACGCTCGCGATAGGCCTGTAGGGCCTTCCGGGCATTCACGAAACTTTCGCGCCTGTCCTCAGGGCGGGCATTCATTTCCTTGTCACTGTTCCAATACTCAGCTTCCTGCTTCGCCACATGGAGTTCTGCCTTGGGAAAGGCCGGTTTTCCGTCACGCAGCAAACCACCAATATGGTCTCCGTGCATATGGGTCAGTAGAACCGCATCCACCTGCTCCGGCTTGACGCCGAGCGAAGCCATATTATCAAACAGTTTCCGTCCAAATCCGGTATCGATGAGAATTGTCCGTCCGGGCAACTTCACGAGAAAGGTATTGACAGCAGTGGCAAAAGTCCCGCCTGGAGCATATTTCTCCAAAGCTCCGGGCACCGGACTGGTCAGAACAGCCGTCTTGCCCTCCGATTGCCCTTCAGACAACAGGCTGACCTCTATTGCTCCAACCTTGTATTTAAACACATCTCCGACCTCAGCCGCCGAAGCGTCTCCAGCGCCTCCCATCGAAGCAGCAACCATCGCAACAGCACCTCCTAGAAGCCGTTTCAGCATAGCAATCTCCCCTAATTTCACCCAAGACAGCGTGTTCAGGCGGACCAGCAATGTAAGACAGCAGACGAGAGGATGAAACCGGCATTATTTCACATCACCTGAATTAGCCGTGTGCGTTCACACTATCCCCAAGCCTATTATTTCAGAAAATGAAACGGGCAAGTTTCGATAATCGCGAATGTGCCCCATCTTAATTCTCTGGCTGCGTAATTTGCTCTCATTACTTGTCTCATAGGCGATATTTTCAAAGGAAAGCCCGGTTATGGCGGTTTCAGGCAGTAGCAATGATCTCCTGCACGTGGTGGCGCTTCTCGGAGCCGGAGTCATCGTTGTGCCCGTTTTCAAACGTCTGGGGCTGGGCTCTGTCCTCGGATATCTCTTTGCCGGTCTCGCTATCGGCCCATTCGGATTAGGGTTGTTCTCCAACCCGGAAGCGATACTGCATGTCGCCGAGCTCGGTGTCGTCATGTTCCTGTTCATCATCGGACTGGAAATGCAGCCCTCGCGTCTCTGGCATTTACGGAAGGATATCTTTGGACTTGGAGCAATGCAGGTCACTCTTTGCGGCTCAGCTCTCACAGTCGCCGGGTTGCTTGCAGGCCTGCCGCTTCTCATAGCCTTCGTCGCGGGAATGGGCTTCGTTCTGTCCTCCACTGCCATAGTCATGCAGATACTCGAAGAACGAGGCGATACGTCGAGCATCAAGGGTCAGCGTCTGGTTTCCACCCTGCTCCTTGAAGACCTTGCCATCGTTCCCATGCTCACCATCGTCGCGTTTCTCGCGCCCAGTGCGGACGCAAACGGCATAAACTGGTATTCGCTGGGAACAGCCATTGCCTGCGTCGCGGCCCTTCTGACGGTTGGTATCTGGTTTCTCAACCCGATTTTCGCTCTTCTTGCCGGATCGCATGCCCGGGAAGTCATGACGGCAGCAGCCCTGTTCGTGGTGCTCGGAGCGGCTCTCTTGATGGAATTCGGAGGTCTCTCCATGGCAATGGGCTCTTTTCTGGCTGGCGTGCTGCTGTCGGAATCGAGTTTCCGGCGCCAGCTTGAAGTCGATATCGAACCTTTTCGCGGAATTCTGCTCGGTCTCTTCTTCATGGCTGTCGGAATGTCGCTGGATATGTCGGTTGTCGCCAAACACTGGCTGCTTATCGCTATCGGCGTGCTGATCTGCATGACGCTGAAATCGACCGGGGTTTATTTTGCTGCCCGGATATTCGGAAGCTCCCACAAGGAGGGCTTGTATAGAGGTGCCCTTCTGACACAAGGCGGGGAGTTTGCCTTCGTGCTTTATGCAGCAGCAACGACTGCGGGGATTTTCGATGCTGTGACAGGCGCTATTTTAAGCGCCATGGTCATTCTATCAATGGCCCTTACTCCGTTTACCGTCATGGCTTTGAAACTGCTGTCCCTAGCCCCGAAAGAGGTCAATCTGGATGGCATAGAAGAACCGGATGGCCTGAGCGGCAACGTACTGATGATCGGCTTCGGGCGCTTCGGTCAGATTGTCAGCCAGTCACTTCTGGCAAGGGGATTTGATGTTTCGATAATCGAGTCCGATGCAAAACGTATCAAAAGCGCCGCCAATTTCGGCTTCAAAGTTTATTACGGAGACGGTACCCGCCTCGACGTTCTGAAGGCATCGGGTTCCGATCAGGCAAGTGCGATTCTTGTCTGCGTCTCAGGTGTTGAAACCACCAATTCCATCGTGGATATGGTCAAGGCAGAGTTCCCGCTGACCAAGGTTTTCGCGCGAGCCTACGACCGTGGCCATGCGCTGCATCTTGTCGAGATCGGCGTGGATTATCAGATCAGAGAAACATTTGAATCCGCCATCGTCTTCGGAGAGGAAGCCCTGCTTGCACTTGGAGTTTCCCCGGAAGAAGCCGCTGAAATCACAGTCGACATCCGCCACAGGGATCAGGAACGCCTTGAGTTGCAGATGACAGCCGGACTTTATGCCGGGCGCGATCTCATGATCGGCAATATGCCAACCCCGACGCCGCTGACCAAACCGAAACGGGAGGGCCAGATTTTCGACGAATCCACCCGAGGTACGGAACAATCGGTGTCGGAACCGGCGAGAGAGGCCGGAGGGTAGGCCGCCGCAAAATATAAACAAAACTCATTCGCGGGCGTTGTTGTGCGGATAGCTGATTTGAAAGCAAGAGACGGAGCGACAGTTCCTCCACTCCGTCGATATTGGTTGATGGCTATCGAAACCGAAGGTGCTCATGATGACTGAAAAAGCTGGTGGAAAAATCCATATCGGGATCGGCGGTTGGACATATGAACCGTGGCGCGGCGTTTTCTACCCGGAGAAACATCCTCAAAAACTCGAGCTTGAATATGCCAGTCGTCACCTGACATCCATCGAAGTCAATGGAACATATTACGGTTCGCAAAAACCCGAGACCTTCGCCAAATGGCACGATGAAACCCCGGAGAACTTCATTTTCTCATTGAAGGCCCCGAGATTCGCAACCAACCGAAAGGTTCTTGCCGATGCTGGCGAAACGATCACGCGTTTTGTCACAGGCGGGATCACCGAGCTGAAAACCAAACTCGGCCCGATTAACTGGCAGTTCATGCCGACCAAGAAGTTCGATCCGGTGGATTTTGAGGCTTTCCTCAAGCTGCTTCCCAAAGCGGCGGGCGGTCATATGCTGCGCCATGTCGTGGAGGTCCGCCACGACAGTTTTCGCTCTCCGGAATTCGTCAGCATGGCCCGTGAATACGGGGTTGCCATCGTGATGTCAGCCGATGCCGGTTACCCGCAAATCGCTGATATCACCGCTCCGTTTGTCTATGTTCGCGCTATGGGAACAAAGGAAGCCGAGCCTCTGGGATATTCAGATGCAGCCCTGGATTTATGGGCGGAGCGAGCCAGGAACTGGGCCTCCGGCAGGCTGCCTGAGAATCTGGATTACGTAGAAACACAAAAGAGCGACGGTAAGCCGCGCGATGTGTATCTCTATGTCATCAGTGGCCATAAAGTGTTGAACCCGGTCGCCGCAATGGCGCTGATCGGGCGTGTTACTGATCCTGATCACGTTTGACGATGAACAGATATTGCTGGTTTTATATCCGCAACAGCGCCTCAGCCTCATGCGCCAACCGGCGAGCCAGGTCTGGAGAGAGAAATTTTTCCAGCTTGGAATGCGCTTCGCGCCAGATCGGTATTGCAGCCTCCAGCCGCCGAGCACCCGCTTCAGTCAGCCATACCGCTCTTCGCCTCAGATCTGTTTCCACCATGACTATCTCGATCAGCCCCTCCCCTTGCAGCGTGCGCAGATTTCGGGACAAGGTCGATTGTTCCAGACCTGTGCGCTCGGCCAGAGCACCCAGCGTATCATCCGCTATGACAGCTATCTGAGCCATCAGGGCGACCTGAGCAGCACTTAGACCTGTGCCCGCCATTTCGCGGTCAAGAAATTTGGTAATGCGCCGCGCCGCCAGCCTGCTGTTCCAACCGGAACATGTTTCTACCAGAGCGCGAGCATCGATGCGGAGTGTCTTTTGAGGTTGCTTTGAGTCTTTCATATATATATGCATATACATAATATGTAGATACATGGAAAGAATATTCATGGATCAGGCGATTCCTTACAGTTGGAGAAAGCTCCAATTGCACAGTCCGGAAAGATTGCCGTACGCCGTTTCGATTGCCATTCCTCCAGCCGGAGCCAGACAATGCTGATAAAATTGAAGCGTGTTTATGAGGCCCCGAATGAGAGCGATGGCGTGCGCATACTGGTCGACAGGCTCTGGCCGCGCGGGATAGCCAGGGAGAAAGCACGGATAGACCTCTGGCTGAAAGACATCGCGCCGAGCAATGCACTGCGCCGGCGCTTTCACGGCAAACCTGAAGATTGGGACGAGTTCTGCGCATCTTATTTCGTCGAACTGGAAGATGACACGCCCCGGGCAGCGGCAAAGGAGCTGTTCAACTTTCTCCGGAAAGGACCGGTCACGCTCATTTATGCAGCCCGGAACGAAGACCGGAACAACGCCGTCGCTTTGAAGAAGTGGCTGGAAGAACAACAAGATGATCAGAACAATTCCTGACAAACACAAACGCTTCTCATGAGGAGTGCAAAGGGCATCCATGAGAGCGACCAAAGGGACAGACATCATGAGCAAACAGCAACGGAATATCCTGCACTGTATCGGAAATACTTCTTTGTTGGCCCTACAGAGCATAGTGCCCAAAAATGGCGCCCGCATATTCCTGAAAATGGAAAATGAAAATCCTACCGGCAGCATGAAAGACCGCATGGCGCTCGCCATGATCGAAGCAGCGGAAGCAGACGGGCGTCTCACGACGGACGGTTCCGTGGTTGAGTATACGGGCGGCAGCACCGGCGTGTCCCTGTCGCTGGTCTGCGCAGTCAAAAAGTATCCGCTGCACGTGGTGACATCCGATGCCTTCGCGCGTGAAAAACTCGATCATATGAGAATTCTCGGAGCGGAACTTCAGGTTATACAGAGCGACAGCGGCAGGATGACTGAGAAGCTGACCAAGGATATGATCGAAGCCGCGCGCATCGTCGCCGAAGAAAAGAAAAGCTTCTGGACCGACCAGATGCGGAACCGCGATCAACTGGCGGCATACCACATCATGGCTGATGAGATCTGGGCTCAGACCGATGGCAGAATTGACGCCTTCGTTCAGAGCGTCGGCACCGCCGCATCGCTCAGGGGCATTGCCGAAGGGCTTCACCGTCACAACGATAAGATCAGGATCACTGCCGTAGAGCCCTCCGAATCTGCGGTTTTATCGGGCGGCCCCGCCGGCGGGCACAAAATAGACGGTATCGGAGCCGGTTATATTGTCCCTCTCTGGCACGATAACATCGCTGATACCATTGAAGGAGTTTCCACCGAGGAAGCGAAAGCCATGGCGATGCGGTTGGCGCGAGAGGAAGGACTTTTTGCGGGCACTTCAACCGGTGCGAATGTGGTGGCGGCGTTGCGGCAATGTGAAAAGCTGGAGCCTGGCTCAGTGGTGGTAACCGTGATGTGCGACACGGGGATGAAATATCTGAGCAAGTAAGAAAATTGCCCCCTGCCCTTAAGCGGCAGGGGGCCGAGTTCTGCCGCTTACTACTTTGTCTGAATATTGCTCTCTGGAGAAAAAACCATCTGTGATGGGCTTCCGACAGCCACATAACCCGAAACGAACGTTAACCTGCCATTTTGTGGGTCGACTTTGAAGCGGGTGATGTTATCGCTACGCTGGTTCAAGGCATAGAGATAATGGCCTCCTGAATCGAGAACCAGCGTGCGAGGATAATCTCCCCGGGTCCAGATCTCTTCAACCGCTGTCATCTCACCGTCTGCCGTCACGGAAAACTGCGCGATACTGTTGTGCAAACGATTAGCCACATAAAGATTTTTGCCATCATGAGACAACGTCAGGCCGGCAGCGAAGCTGGTCCCGCGATAATCTTCGGGTAGAGCCGACACCGTCTTCAGTTGCTTTAGCGTGCCTTTTTGTTGATCCATGCTGTAGCTGGTTAGTGTCGAGGCTTCTTCATTTATTAAAAACAACGTTTTACCAGTCGGATGGAATACAAAATGACGCGGACCTGCCCCCGTTGACGAGGCACTGATATACGGCGGATCATTTGGTGCCAGTTGACCTTTTATATCATCAAACCGCCATTGGTAGATTCGATCCAGTCCCAGATCGGTGGAGAAGATAAACCTTCCGTCAGGTGAGCTGGAAATCATGTGAGCATGAGGCCCGTCATGGTCGCTTATGGCGAAACTTCCCTCAACCGCCGCAGCGGGTTTTGCGGCTCCCGCAGGCCCCTCGCCTTGCTGCACCGAAGTTGCTTCAGCCAGCTTGCCATCACTGTTCAACGGAAAAACGGCTATAGAACCGCTGATATAATTGGCGACCAGCAAGTGACGACCTGACGGCGTCAATGATAGATAAACCGGCCCCGCACCCTGCGAATCGACCTGATTTAGGAGGGTCAGACCGCCATCCACAGGATTGACGGCATAAGCCACGATTGTACCGTGCTTACCACCATTATAATTTGCGACTTCACTGGCCACATAGAGGGTCTTGCCTTGATGATCCAATACCAATTGCGCCGGATTTGCCAGTGTGCTGACAAGCGTTTTGCCGCTCAGTGCGCCGGATACCGGGTCAACCTGCAGGCGATAGACCCCCTCACCATTCGGGGTATAAGTACCCACATACGTGAAATGTGGGGCAGATGAATGTTTCACATTTTCTTCTGCATGGGCTACAGGGCTGTACAGTGTCAGTAACAACAAGCTTATCGCACCTGGAAGTTGACGCTTATGCCGCGAGAGCAAGAATTTAAAACAGGAACGCATTGAAAAATTTTCCATTATTTTCCCCAAATTCTTATATTTAGAGAATACTAAATAGTATTAACTCATAAAATCTAACATCGTGAACAGACGATCACAAGAATTTTTCCTACTAATATTTTTCAATCATAAGACTGATGAGCATCAAATACACGAATTATCCATCAATAGCTTGCGCTCTAAATTCCTCACTGTTCTGCGGGGATGAATTTTCCCAGCCGATTGCAGGAATATCCAATGCTTCTAGTTCTGGCGATCACGCCCCTATCAACGCATTCAGCGAGGTTCGAAAGATGAATTTCTTGCAGAAGAACGACGACTGATGCTGTTATAACAAACCTGATGTTGTAAGGGGTAAGCACGGAGCAGGGGGAGAAAGACGGCAACGTATGACTTATCCGCACTGCTACCACGGCCCGGCCCATAAATAAGGGAGATACTATCATGGCGAAAGAAAAGATGACTGCTCAGATGTCCGGAAAGGCAGGCTTCATTGCTGCACTCGACCAGAGCGGAGGATCCACCCCCGGTGCGCTTCGCCTCTATGGCATTCCGGACAGCGCCTATAGCGGTGATGCCGAGATGTTCAAACTAATGCATGAGATGCGAGTTCGTATCATGACAGCCCCAGCCTTCACAGGGGACAAGGTCATCGGTGCCATCCTGTTCGAACGCACCATGGATGGCGAGGCCAGGGGCAAGGCTGTACCGACCTATCTGTGGGAAGAACGCGGCATTGTTCCCTTCCTTAAAGTCGACAAGGGGCTGGAAACTGAGAACAACGGTGTGCAGCTCATGAAGCCCATGCCTGAGCTCGACGCACTGCTCACCCGAGCTGTAGCGAAAGGCATCTACGGCACCAAGATGCGCTCCGTCATCGGCCACGCCAACAAGGAAGGCATTGCCGCCGTGGTGGCACAACAGTTCCAGGTGAGTGAACAAATCGCCCGTCACGGCCTGATACCGATTATCGAGCCGGAAGTCTCGATCAAAAGCCCGGACAAGAAGAGCGCCGAAGCGCTTCTCCTTGCCGAGATCGGTAAACACCTCGATGCCCTGCCTGGCGATAGCAAGGTGATGCTCAAGCTGACGATCCCCGATGTGCCGGATCTCTACTCCCCTCTGGTAAATCACAAGCGCGTGGAACGCGTCGTGGCCCTCTCGGGCGGCTACACTCGCAGCGACGCCTGCGAGAAGCTCTCCCATAACCACGGCATGATCGCGAGCTTCTCCCGCGCACTCACCGAAGATCTACGCGTGTCAATGAGTAATGAAGAATTCGACGCAGTACTGGCGAAGACGATCGACGAGATTTATCAGGCGAGCGCAGTGAAGGCGTAACGCGACAAGCGTTTCTTACAGCCGCGCATTCAGGATCGCGCATGCCACATTGATCTGGCAAGCGCCAAACGGGTGCGCGGCACGAATGTTCCGCATAGCTATCTATGCCTGACAGACAGCGCTGCAATCAGCGATGTCTCATCCAATTTTGCGATCATTCTACGAGGTTTTTTCCGGCTTGCGGGCGAGGTAAATCGCCGTGACAAAGTTTCGGCGAACTTGCCCATGGAACTCCTCATCTGCGATGCGGCCGATTTCGCTCAGGAACCAAGATCGTTCCCCTTCAGGCAGGCGGGCGACCGGCGAGAACGTTGCCGTGAGCGCTACGACCTGTCGGGTTGTAAGAGTTGGAGTCCACCGTATTTCCTCATATGTGACGTTTCTGAAACCCGCCGCTTGCAACTCTCCCATCCGTACGTCCTTGTCGAGCGCGAACGGCCGATCGGAGCCCACCGCATGCGAGGGGCTTCTGCTCAGCGGCTGGAAAAGCGCTTGGGTTCGACGCTGGAACGGGTCCATGTCAGCCGGATCACCAAAAACATTCCACCACATGGCCCACCATCCGCCCGGACGCAAAAGCCGAAACACCTTGGCAAGCGCGCTATCCTGCTGGAGCCAGTGAAAAGCCATGGCGGCGACCCCAAGGTCGAAACCAGCAGAAGGCAGCAAACTGTCCTCGAATGAGCATTGTGCGATGGTCAAGGACGGACTGTAGTGCCCCAGCCGATCACTCAGCGTGGCGGCAAGCCGTGCGTCCGGTTCGATAGCGGTTATCGTGCAGCCCAAGGTAAGCAATGACGCGGTCGCCTGTCCTGTTCCCGGACCGATTTCGAAGACCTCAGCAGCTTGCGAAGCTGCGCCATGGTCGCGCAAAATTTCATAGACGCGCGGCGGATAGTCGGGCCTTGCATCACTATAAGCCTCGCTGTTCGCTCCGAACGCGCTTCGGCCTTCTTCGAGCGGAATTACATCAGGCATGATTTTCCTCGGTATATGTCGCAAATTTTCTCAAACCTGCCATAATTCAAGCTGCCTTCCGGCTGATGAACAGTCCGCTTTCCTTTCCAACCTCTAGAGCACCGTTGCCGACTCGAAACGCTTCGGTAAAATGAGGCAAACTGCACCTTATCTGCAGTATCGCCGGGAGGATAGGACACGTCAGGGCCAGAAATACGTCGTCGGGATTTGTCACGCGCAGACGGGCCGGATGCTGCGTCATGGTCACGTTGCCGAACTGAGCCTGCATGATCCGACCGCCCTTCCTGAATCGCGCGCTGCGCGTCGATCAGCTTCTCTCGCGCACGCGCCAGAGATAGGCTGGCAGCCCCATAGCGGTCGAGGGTCAAGGTCTCGCGCCGTTCATACGGTAATCGTAACGAAATACGATCGACCCTGTCGACTGCACGGCGACATACATACCGTCACGATCCGCAATCTTGTATAATTTATCCGTTGGTTTCAGTGCTTTGATAGCGGTATCTGTCAGCACTTGACCCTCCAAAAACGTTCAAAAAATGCGAGAGAGCCACCAATATACCGCCAGGCCAAGATCGACCCCTATGAACGGAATTTTTCCTTTTACTATCAATGAAATAATGCCAAAAAAACCGTCACAAGCTCTCTAAGCCGTGACGGTATATGCAATTTACAGATAGCCGCCATACGTCAACTGCGAGGCTCGCCCCGCGATAGATAACGATAAGTTGTAGAAGTTTTATTGTTGTTTTTCAACTTCTTAGGTAGGACAATAGCGTAAAATCGGCGGCGTTTATGTGGGCCTAAATCACTTCCACTCAATTGTTCGCTCTATGGACTAACCATCTGAAAAACAAAGCGAAAAAATATATTTCAGAGGCCATATGCCGCCGCACCCACCGTCAAAAAGCTATTCCTTTTGAAATCATTGGGTTTTTCCAGCTGTTTGGCTCGAAAAAAATTTCGCCATCTATCGCTGGTGACGGTCGCCGCTTCGGTTCGCAGAACAGACGGCGAATGTCCCCGCAGGAATTACATCATACCGACTCGCGCCTCCCTTTCCCATCATACTTGGGGGATTCGGGGAGCGTTCAGGGTAAATAGTCCGGGATGAGGGGAAAGCCTTCCCCTGCGGCCGAGCCCAAGGTCTCGGCCGACCCCTTCTGCGGGGAGCACCCCGCAACGCCCCCTTGTCAGATATTCTTCTCGCGCCGCGCCGAGCGGTGGTGACAACTGCATCTCCACTATAGCCCTCTAAATCCCTCCTTTCGGCATCGTGCCTTGTCACCCGCTGCAAATGCCAAGTTTCATCCATCCTCACTCGGCAGGTAACAGGAGCACACACACGTCGTCGTTGGGCGACATGATCGTCGTGCGGGTTTTTGCGCGCGTTACACTCACGCGGAAATTCTGGCGAGCTTGCGTCATCGCCCCCGAGCGGACATTGCCGCCCACAATGCGATCCGGGTTGCCGACGATCTCGCCCTTGTAGCGCTTCGGCCATCCTTCGAAGATGATGACCTCATCGAACTGCTTTCCCTTGGCCTTGTGCATGTTCATCACGATTACACCCGACTCCGGCTTGTGAGCTGTCGCGAAATGCTCCTGCACGAATGCTTGGCGGGTGACAGCCAGCGCGTTCTTGTATCCGCCGGTATCGCGCCAGTCCTGCGACAGGCTTTGCCGAAGCTGCGTTCCGCGTTCGAGAAGGCGGACATTGCGCGCCTCCTTCGCAACCTCGCCGAGCCGAGTGCAGCCCCCAGCCTCAAGCACCGCTCGGATGGCAGTCCAGTCGCCGTCGGGCTGCCCAGTCAGCGCAACAGCCGTTGCAGCCTCGTGGACCGCGAACGTGGCTTGCAAGACGCTGTTCGCCGGAACGGCCTTTCCCTTCGCAAGGCAGTCATTCCATTTGGCCAGCGCCGAGCGGAACCGCGCCGCTTCCGTCAGGTCGCCCTTCGTCGGCGCCTGGCCCCCTCGACCGCTGAAATAGCTGCAAAGCACATCGACGAATTCGTCAAAGCAGCCGGCGTGACTTCGCTGCTGGAGAAGGAAGGCAATCACCTCCGCCGCCAGGATCGGGCCTTCCATGTCGACGGCAGCCGTGTGCGAGATCGGAGGCACGTTGCCGAAGGGCTCGCGCAGATTGTCGGAGACCAGCCGGGTCATACGCTTCGTCGGCACCAGAATCGCAAGCGACCAGTCCCGGCGGCCCGTCGCGATTAGCCGCTTACGCGCTTTCAGAACCTGAGCGACAAGCGAGGCGAAAGCCTGATTAGGATTCGAGGCAAACCCCTCGTAATCGATGCCCTGGTACTCTTCTTCCCGAAATTTTCCGGTAAGGAGGTGGTTGCCGAACAAGGCAATGTCCGTCCCCTTGCTACGATGGTTGTCCCCGGCCAAATCGTGCTCTGACGGTTTGAAAGCGTCCCTGAAGTGGTCGAGGCGCTCGGGGTCGGCGCCGATGAAATCAAAGATGCGCTGCTCGGGGTCGGCCAAAGCGATCAGTGTGCTGCTCTTCCCGATTGCCTCGACCGCGCGCCACTGCTGGGCGCTCGTATCCTGAAACTCATCGAGGATGATGAACGGATACATAGTCGAAACGAGGTCGCGGACCTTTGCGGAGCCATGCAGCAAAATGGCCACGCGCTCCGCGAACAGGTCGAAGCTGTCAATCGGCATTGAAGTTTGACCCGTTATCGGCATCCAAAATTGACCCATCTATGATTGTTTTGGATGGTTAGCATCTGACCGACGCGGCGCTGGTCGGGGTTGCGAAGTGTCGGTCAGA
>Ga0153997_1000333_pt1 | contig 14040 bp, 12 predicted proteins | sample TSNC081MetaG_FD_104750 | JGI IMG/M metagenome (GOLD analysis project Ga0153997, IMG submission 104750) | Attine ant fungus gardens microbial communities from North Carolina, USA - TSNC081 MetaG | ecosystem: Host-associated > Fungi > Mycelium > Unclassified | place: USA: North Carolina, Lumber...
CAGCTGTGGCGGCGGCGGTGATCGGTTTCGCGCTTATGATGCTCATTATGTCAAAATCACAGAGGTATTTTACGGCACAGCAACGGGAGCTTGGAAAAATCAATGGGCACATCGAAGAAGTATATGCTGGGCACAATGTGGTCAAGGGTTACAACGGAGAAAAAGAGGCCCAAAAGACGATGCGTGAAATCAATGAAAAGATCTATGACTGCGCATGGAAATCACAATTCATGTCGGGCATCATGCAACCACTTATGGGCTTTATCGGAAACCTTGGTTATGTCGTGGTTTGCGTGTTGGGCGCCGTGCTCGCCATGAATGCTTCCATCACGTTCGGCGTTATCGTGGCATTTATGCTCTATGTCCGCCTGTTTACGCAGCCCCTTTCGCAGCTGGCACAAGCAGCCACAAACCTGCAATCAACCGCTGCGGCCAGTGAACGTGTTTTTGAGTTTTTGGAAGAATCCGAACTGGAGGATGAAAGCGCAAAGACAGTGGCGCTTACAGACATCAAAGGTAACGTGGAGTTTGAAAACGTAACTTTCGGCTACAGCGAGGATAAAACAATTATCCACGGTTTCTCTGCCTCGGTAAAGGCAGGTCAAAAAATCGCCATTGTAGGACCAACCGGCGCAGGCAAGACAACGATGGTCAATCTGCTTATGCGGTTTTATGAGGTCAGCAGTGGTGAAATCAAGATTGACGGTATCCCGATCCGTTCGCTCACACGCGAAAATGTGCACCGGCTATTCTGTATGGTTTTGCAGGATACTTGGTTGTTTGAGGGTACAATTAGAGAAAATGTCGTCTATAACAAGAAAGGTGTGACCGACAAACAATTAAAAGAAGCCTCCAAAGCCGCCGGCGTTGACCACTTTATCCGTACCTTGCCCCAAGGATATGACACGATTCTGAACGATAATGCCAATCTATCGGCTGGTCAAAAGCAGCTGCTCACCATTGCGAGGGCGATGATAGAAGATGCTCCCATGCTGATTTTAGATGAAGCGACAAGTTCGGTTGACACCCGTACGGAGACGTTGATCCAAGAGGCAATGGATAAGCTGATGGCGGGCCGCACCTCGTTTGTAATCGCCCACAGGCTTTCAACCATCAAAAACGCTGACCTGATACTGGTGATGAAGGATGGGGACATCATCGAAAGCGGCAGTCATGAAGAACTGCTTACCCAAAATGGATTTTATGCGGAGCTGTATAACAGCCAGTTTGAGGATGCGGCTTAATTGCGAGAGCGGAAATGATAATCGGCACTGTTTGAAGCCTCGTTTAGCGTTTCGTAGTGTAAAAATGAAGAGAAGTAAGAAAAGGTGTCGGTTGGGATTATGAGTCCTGATCGGCTTTTTCTGGTAGCAAAGAACCATATTTTATGATAAAATAAATGAATTAATTGGACAATTTGAGATAATACCTTAAATGATGTGTAAAATACAATTCGTAGATAAACAGGAATTTATGAGAGGTGCATAAAATGGAAATTAAAGGAATGAAATATAAGTTTTCAGCAAAAGCTTATCAATATTCATCGTCAGTAGAGATGAGTGGTTGGACCTTTGTTTCGCTTCCAAAAGAATTGTCAATAGAAATAAGAGATAATTTTAAATGGTTAGAAGAGGGCTGGGGACGAATGAAAGTAATAGCAAAAATTGGTAACAGTGAATGGCAAACTGCCATCTGGTTTGACACAAAACAAGATACCTACTTGCTTCCACTCAAAGCAGAAATCAGAAAAAAAGAAAATATTGTACTTGATAAAGAGGTTGAAATTATTATTTGGGTCTAACTAAACAAATTCCGATTTGTTTAATAGGTAAACAGAGAATTTATGAAATTGGAGGGTAGGGATATGCCGGATCAGGATATTTATGAAAGGTTTGAGTTTAGAACTATCAGGTTAGAGGAGGCGGAAGAAGCTGCCGAGATTGAACGTGTTTGTTTTCCGCCCAATGAGGCATGTTCAAAAGAAATGATGTTGGAGCGTGCCGCAAAGGCTCCAGAATTATTTTTAGTAGCAATTGATAAGCATACAGGTAAGATGGCCGGATTTTTAAATGGACTCTCTACGGACGAGTATTCCTTTAGAGATGAATTTTTTACAGATGCAAATCTGCATAACCCAAATGGCAGAAATATCATGTTGTTAGGTTTGGATGTGATTCCAGAGTATCGTAAGCAGGGATTGGCACGAGAGCTTATGTATCAGTATCTTCGCAGAGAGCGTGAAAATGGGAGGCGCATGATCCTGCTGACATGTTCACAGTCCAAGGTAAAGATGTATAAGAAGATGGGATTTCGTGATGAAGGAATAGCGGATTCTACTTGGGGTGGAAGTCAGTGGCACGAGATGAGTTGTGTGATTAATTTCCACCCACTATAGTGGGCGGAATGGAGCTGACATGAAAAAAGAGGCTAAGGGATTGGACAGTTCAAGGATTATCGATACGGGATCAGGGTGGTTTAGGAGGTAAAGAGGATGCGGGATTAAGTTGACTGCATTGTCAGAGATGCCAGATGGATCAAACTGGCTTGATCAACGATGCGGTATTTTCCCCTGCCAATCTTATGAATATAACCTAACCTGCAAAAGGAACCCATTACACGTATCAAATGACGATAGCTGACCGACAGCAGGTCGGCACAGGTAACTAAATTGTAATTAAGCACCCCATCCTCTGAATATTGAAGGATAAAAGAAGAAAGCCGGTTTTCTAAAGGGAAATAGGAGGTATGGCTGTCTTCACACAAGGAAGTCATCTGAGTGCGGAGAATATTGCAAATATAACGCAAAAATTTAACATCATTCAAAAGAAGATTTCTGTAAAAAGTCAACGAAATGCCAAAACAATAACTGTCCTTTTCACACTGTACTGTGGCCATGGCAGCATCCCCCCAAAGACAGGAAGTCTCACCAAGCACCCGGAAAAACGGGAATGATCCATGAGCCATGATTTTGCCATTTCCAATAGAGGAGTAAACTCTCAATTTACCATCAGCCAGAAAATAGATATAGTCGGAACAGCGTCCCTCATAAATAAGGAACTCGTCCTTTTGGAAATAGAAAAGTTCCAGTACCTTGGTAACATCATCATTGAAAAAATTAATGATATCCGTACTAACGATATACTGATTAATAATTTTCTGATCAAAAATTTTTTTCATTAGCAAACACACTCCTCCACTCGTATTATACAGTACTTAAAAATCCATGACAACCCAAGTTCATAAATTTACATAAAATTTATATGGATTTATCTAAAATATGTGACACAAGTCATTTTGTGTTCTCTATTTTTATGTTATATTCAAGATGTTAAAGCAGGTTATATGGCGAAGGTTAGTAATTGATTTAAAATGAAAACCGTTCACTGCGTCGCCGGAACAAAACAAATGAAACTAACAAAGTACATTAGTGAAAGGGAGAGACATTATGAAAAAACTGATTTCTTTTATGTTGTTTGCATGTATGATTGTAGGTCTATTTACGGCTTGCAAAGGAAATGGCAATACGCCTTCAAGCCAGGGTGAGACGTCTTCTGAAACTGTCACACAAAGCACTCAATCCGGAGAAGATTATTCCAACTTGAAAATTGCTATGATTTCAGACCCCATTGGAAATGAGCAGTTTATCCTGCAGGCTTATAATGCCATTAAGAACATGGCGGATCAATATGGCTTTCAGTGGAGTTCCATCGAGTGTGTCGACACTGCCGCCTGGGAGGAGAATTCTCGCGGAGTGGCTGCCGAAGGCTATGATCTGCTGGTGGCAGTAGGTTGGCAGGCAGCCGGTCCTTTCAGTACATTGGCTGATGAGTATCCTGATACGAAATTTGCAGTAATTGATACACTGGCTGAAAACGAGAAGGTCAAAAGCATCAACTTCAATACTGCCGAGGGCTGCTATGTATTAGGAGCCATGATTGGTACGGCTTTCCAAGATGAAAATTTCTTTGGCTATGTATGTAACTTTCAGGATCAGGCTTCTTACGAATACCGTTATGGTTTCGCCGAAGGAGTAAAATCAATTATTCCCGAAGCCCAGTTTATGTTTAATTATGCAAATTCTTATTCTGATACCAGTGTTGTGTATGAGCTTTCCATGCAACAGGCAGCAGCAGGTGCTACCTTTATTTTCGGAGGGGTTTCCAATAGTGCCAATACAGGCATTTATCAGGCGGCTCTTGAACAAGGCGAAAAAGGAACGCCTATCTATACTACGGGTCTTAGCGTTGACCAGACCACTGCGGATAATCCTTATATCATTGGTGGTGTCACCAAACAGACGGATATCTGTATGGAAATGGTGCTTAAGGAATTCCTGGAAGGCGATTTCCAAGGAGGAAAACAGACGCTTGGTATTCGTGAAGGTGCTTTTGGAGTGGTAGGCGTGACTACTGGAGGTTTTAATTATCGCAACCAGAAGATTATGACTGATGAAGTAATTGAGGCAGGCAAAGCTGCCCTTGAGGATCTGATTCAAGGATCCGTAGTAATAGAGGTTCCTTCAGAAGCCAAATAGTGATATGCTCTCACTTTTGCCCTAGGCAGAAGTGAGGAATTTTAAGCTTATGGGAAATTCTTGATAAAGGGGTGGCATTTTGTTTTTGGAAATGAAAGAAATTACTAAAAGATATGGTCAGATAGTGGCAAACGACCGGGTAGATATTGCACTTAATCAAAGTGAAATCTTGGCAATTGTAGGCGAGAATGGGGCGGGCAAGTCTACTTTGATGAAAATCCTTTATGGATTGGAACGGCCTGACCATGGTGAGATTTTATTAAATGGAGAATCTCTCCATTTTAAAAATCCTTCCGATGCTATGAAACGAGGCATCGGCATGGTACAACAGCATTTTATGCTTTTTCCGTCTATGACGGTAACGGAAAATATCATTTACAATAACGAGATTCACAAAGGCATTTTTTTAAATAAGGCGGCAAATCGTGCCCGGGTGAAAGAGTTGAGTGAGCAGTATGCCTTGCAGGTTGCCCCCGATGCAGTGGCAGCGGATTGTCCTGTCGGTACACAGCAACGGGTAGAAATTCTCAAGACACTCTACCAGAACGCAGATATAATCATATTTGACGAACCTTCAGCCGTGTTGACTCCAATAGAAGTGACGGATCTTCTAAAAACCCTTAAGAGACTGGCAAAGATGGGCAAAACGATAATTCTCATTACGCACAAGTTGAACGAGGTCATGCAGGTATCTGACCATGTGCTGGTCATGAGGGATGGCAAGGTGGTTGCCCGAACCCAAAAAGGAAATACTAGTATTGAAGAGCTTTCCTATCATATGGTAGGGAGACAGATTAAAATGCCAATCATCGATCCGATGAAAACCATAAGCGGTTTATTGGAGGTAGATGGGCTGACACTTTCAGATGGTAATGGACAATATCACCTGAAAGAAGTCTCTTTTCACGTAAATTACGGCGAGATAGTTGGAATAGCCGGAGTTTCAGGCAACGGACAAGCGGAACTGGTGCGTTGCGTTACCGGTTTGGAACGGGCAGATTCCGGCTCCATCCGATTGTCTGGAAAAGAACTGGCTGGTAAAACGGTACAGGAATTCAGGGAGACTGGCGTGGCACATATTCCTGAAGACCGTTATCTATGGGGAAGTGCTCCTGGTGCTACTTTATCGGAAAACGCCCTTATGGGCAGCCAGCGCAAGTCAGGGTTAAGTAAGAGGGGGATATTGAATCTAAAAAAGGTACATGCAAATACGGCGGGTTTGATTCGGGAATATAGTGTAAAGGCGGCAAACGTCCACCAGAAGATGCGGGAATTATCTGGCGGTAACGCCCAAAAGCTGATAGTCGCACGTGAAATTTCACATGAAACTCCGTTACTGGTAGCCAGCGAGCCCACCAGAGGCGTTGATATTGGTGCAATGGAGTTCATTCATAACCGATTGTTGGAAAAACGTGCAAAAGGAGATGGTATTTTACTGATATCTTCTGAGTTAAGTGAGATTATGAAGCTGAGTGATCGTATTTATGTCATCTATGGAGGAAAGCTTTGTGGCGAATTTACACGGAATAATGCAAGCGAACGGGAGCTCGGACTTCTTATGCTAGGAGGAAAATTCAATGGAAAGTAACGAAAATACTCTTTTGACGAATTCCGTCAGAGATCGGGCGTTGCGATTTTTTCAGACCTTTCGGACTCCTGCCACCGCCACCTTTTTTGGGCTGCTGGTAGGTGGCATGGTTATTACTTGGTCGGGCGGTAATGGTCTTGAGGGCGTCCGGCAGCTTATTATCGGCGGTTATGGCTCGGTATATTATTTGACCACTACCCTTACCCGGGCTACGCCCATTATCTTTGCAGGGCTGGCTTCGGCACTATCCTGGGGTTCTGGTTATGAGACCATGGGCATCTCCGGACAGATGACGCTGGGAGCTTTTGTATCAGCCGTGGTAGCAGTGAATGTTACAGGTCCGGTCTGGCTGGTCATGCTGTCTGCCATATTGGCAGGAGTGATTACCGGCATGGCTTATTCTATGATTGCAGCGTGGATCAGTTTGAAATTTAATGCTTACCTACTTATTGTTACCTTAATGATGAATTACTTAGCGGAAAATATTGCATCTTATTTTACCAACTATGTATTCAAAGATCCCCTTGCTGTGGACAATCTGGCGATACAAACCCAAAAGATCGAGAATGGCATACTTCCTAGATTGCTCCAGGGATACACGCTTCATTTTGGCTTTATTATTGCTTTGCTTTGTGTTTTCGCGATTCTGTTTATAACGAAAAAAACCAGCTTTGGCTACGAGGCGGGAATGAATGGTATGAACTTCCGTTTTTCCCTTTATGGTGGTGTAAACAGTAAGAGGACCATGTATAGGATTCTTATGTTAAGCGGTGGGATTGCAGGGCTTGGAGGTGCGGTGGAAGTGTTGGGTTCCCGGTATCGCTTCATAGACAAGATGATCACTTCGCCAGGATATGCCTGGAATGGTATTACGGCATCTCTTATGTCTTCCAACCACCCGATAGGCATTTTGTTCAGTTCTATTTTCTTGTCGGGGTTGACTACTGGTGGAGCAGCGGTGGAGCGTAACCTTCAAATCCCACAGGAAATTACTTCCATTATTCAAGGTGTATTGACGATATTTGTTACTGCCCAATTTATTTTTAAATTTAGAAAAAATGGCAAAGGACAAGTTGGGAAAAAACTAAGAAGGGAGGGGATGTAGATGCAATTTAATGCCGAATATTTTGCTGTAATTGGCAATTCGACACTAAGGATGATGGCGCCCCTTCTTTTTGCTTCTCTAACAGCGGCCATTTGCTCGAAGGCGAAGGTATTTAACATTTCCATGGAAGGAACTATGACAGCCGGGGCATTTTTTAGTATTGTGGTGAACTACTATACTCACAACGTTCTTCTTTCGGTACTGGCAGCGGTGCTTAGCAGTGTACTGTTCTCAGCTTTGGTAGGTTTTTTTACCATCAGATTGAAGGCTTCTCCTGTGGTAGTAGGTCTTGCTGCAAATTCGCTTATAACTGGGCTGACCTCTTATCTTCTTTATGTCATTTTTCAAACGAAGGGAGTTTTCAGCGATCCGCAGCTGGTTTCCCTGACGAAGCTGAACTTGCCGGTGATTCGAAACATACCGATCCTTTCTACGGTATTGTCCAATCTGACGGTCATTGACTATTTGTCTTATTTTACTGCTATTGGAATTTATATCTTTCTCTATAAAACAGTGATCGGTTTTCGCATTAGGGCGATAGGTATCAACCCTGAAGCGGCAAGAAGTCTTGGTACGCCCGTAGAGCGCTATCAGTTTCTCGTCATTAGTGTATCAGGTGTATTTACCGGGCTTGCAGGATGCCTGTTATCGATGGGTTCTGTTACGCTGTTCATCCAAAATATTACTTCGGGACGGGGTTACATAGCTATGGCGGCAAATAATCTGGGAAGATCCCATCCCTTGGGGGTGTGGGTATCCAGTTTCTTTTTTGGTATTTGTCAGGCATTAGGTAATTTTTTACAGAATACTTCGCTTAAAACACAGCTTACTTCTTCTATCCCTTATGCAGCTACGATTCTAGCACTTATAGCCTTTGATATTCGAAAAAGAATAAATACAAAAGGAAACTAGGAAAGGATTGGAACAAACATGCAAATCTTACTTGATACTCATACTCACACCAATGCCAGCAGCCACGCCTATTCCACGATACTGGAAAATGCTAAATTTGCTTCTGAAAAGGGGCTTAAGCTTCTCTGCGTAACTGACCATGCACCTGCAATCGCAGATTCGGCAGATATTATGTATTATTGGAATCTCCATATTCTTGACCGTGAACTATTCGGTATTGAGATGATGTATGGCGTTGAATTGAGTATTCTGGATTATAATGGGACGCTGGACTTGGACGAGGACTTATTGAAGAAAATGGATATCTGTATTGCCAGTTTTCACAATGTGGTACTTACCCCAGGAACGAAAAAGGAAAATACGATGGCCATGTTAAAGGCTATGCAGAATCCATATGTGGCGATTCTGGGACATCCTGATGATGGAAAGATTTTGGTGGAGTACGAAGAGTTGGTACTGGAAGCCAAACGCAGCAATGTTTTGCTGGAGGTGAACAATTCTTCAATAACAACGGCATTCTATCGTCTTAACACCCGAGAAAACCTGGTAAAGATGTTAGGGCTTTGTGAAAAATATGGAGTCAAAGTTTCCTTAGGCAGTGATGCCCATTTTGCCACGTCGGTCGGCCGTTTGGACGATGCGATCTCATTATTGGAAGAAATTAAATTTCCTCATGAGCTGGTAATTAATACTTCGGTGGAGGCATTCAAAAAGCATTTGGGTGACAAAAAATGAAAAAAACATTCTTACATTTGTCAGATATTCATTTTCGACGTGAATATCCAAATATCCAGGAGGGTTATGATTCTATATTTCATAAAATGTCTTCACCGTTGGTTCGGTTGGATGAGTGTTTTCGTCTGGTTCCGGTTGAATCCCTTGATTTTGTATTGATAAGTGGGGATCTGACTGAGAATGGCAATGCAGGGGATTATGAGATTCTTAGAGACTTTTTTGATCATAAGCTGAATGGAACACCTCTTTGTGTGACTTTGGGTAACCATGATAATAAACCGGAATTTTACAGAGGATGGCTCAATGCACTTGAAAGCAAAGCACCATTCAATCAAATTATCAATATCGGAAGATTTCATGTGATATCTTTTGATAATTCCTCCCCACCGGAGTATCCGAATGGAACTGTTTCAGAAAGCCAGACGGTCTGGTTACGGGATGCACTCAAAAAGGTGGAGGGAAGTCCTTGCATCCTTATTACGCATCATCATCTGAGGAGCGACCAAAGCGATATACCGCCTGCAGTTTTTGAAGAATCCTTTGTGGAGTTAGTAAGGCAAAGCGTACTACAGGCTATATTTTGTGGACATACTCACCACAGCTACTGCGGCAGGTTTGCAGGAAAGCCATATTTTACCGCAGGCGGCATCTCATTTGCAGCGGAGACTATTGGTGATTGCGTGGTATTTTATGAAAGCTCTTCTGTTCATCTTTGCCAGTGGAGTGAGGAGGGAATTTCAGTACAAAATATTCCCATTCTACAAAAGGGAAGGGAACTTTGTACTTTATTCCCACAAGCAATTCGCCAGAATGGCTGAAGTCGGAGATACCTGTATCTCGGTGGTAGGGTCATATAATATTTAACCGCCCAGAGCCTCAAAAATGAGCTTTCCTCCTTCAGTCAAATCCTCCTCTGTCCAACCGTAAAAATCTGCAAGGAATACCCCATGATTGAGTCTTACATCAAACAGATTAAGTAGTAGGCGCTTGTAAATGAAGGAATAAAAAAATTGACAAATGCCCATAATTATGATATAAAATAAAAAACTGTTGATAAAGAGTAAGTACTTCATAACACATTGAGCACAGAGAGCCGCAGTTGGTGGGAAGCGGTATGAATGCTATGGAGGAATGGGCTTTTGAGGGCGAACCGAAACTTGTAGTAGGCGAGACGGAGAGGAACTTCGTTATCAATTCCGGCATATAACCGTATGCAGTGAGTGGATGTATCAAGGTGCATCAAGCAGGGTGGCACCGCAGGAGAATAAATGCTCTTGTCCCAGCAATTTGGGACAGGAGTTTTTTTGTACAGAAAATTCTGATGCAAAAACGGTCCCTTAAAGCAGATTAGAGACCAGATTTTCAAAGCCGTTTAAGCGGCAGAAGGAGGAACGAATGAACAAAAAAGAAATTCCCTACAAAATTTATTTGGAAGAACACGAGATCCCAGAGAGTTGGTATAATCTCCGCAGCGACATGAAGAATAAGCCGGCACCGCTGTTAAATCCGGGAACCCGGGAACCGATGAAATTTGAAGAACTTCAGGGTGTTTTTTGTGATGAGCTGATTAAGCAGGAGCTGGATGATACTACTGCATTTTTTGAAATTCCGGAAGAAATAAAAAAGTTCTATAAAATGTATCGACCGGCACCGCTGGTTAGAGCATATTGTCTGGAAGAAAAATTACAGACTCCGGCTAAGATTTATTACAAATTCGAGGGAAACAATACCAGCGGCAGTCATAAATTAAATTCGGCCATTGCACAGGCTTACTATGCAAAACAGCAAGGTTTAAAAGGTGTGACAACTGAGACCGGAGCAGGACAATGGGGAACGGCACTTTCGATGTCATGTTCTTACTTTGATCTTGACTGTAAGGTATTTATGGTTAAGGTTTCTTATGAGCAGAAGCCGTTCAGGCGGGAAGTCATGAGAACTTATGGAGCGAGCGTGACGCCTTCTCCGTCGGTTCATACACAGGTTGGACGCAATATTCTGGAAAAATATCCGGATACCAATGGAAGCCTTGGCTGTGCGATTTCCGAAGCAGTGGAAGTGGCAGTCAAAAATCCGGGATATCGCTATGTTTTAGGATCGGTATTATCGCAAGTTGTGTTGCATCAATCGATTATTGGCTTAGAGACAAAGGCGGCTATGGATAAATATGGTATTAATCCGGATATCATTATCGGATGTGCCGGCGGCGGCTCTAATCTGGGGGGTTTGATTGCACCGTTTATGGGAGAAAAATTACGGGGAGAAAAGGATTACCGGTTTATAGCGGTAGAACCGCAGTCCTGCCCAAGCCTGACCAGAGGAAAATATGTATACGATTTCTGTGATACCGGAATGATCTGTCCGCTTGCCAAGATGTATACATTAGGTAATGGTTTTATGCCGGCACCGAACCATGCCGGCGGACTTCGTTTCCACGGGATGAGTTCCACTTTATCCCAGTTGTATGATGATGGATATATGGAGGCAAGAACAGCGTCACAGACAGAAGTATTTGAAGCTGCCGAATATTTTGCAAGAGTAGAAGGAATTCTCCCAGCGCCGGAAAGTGCACATGCAATTAAGGTGGCAATGGATGAGGCAATGAAATGTAAAGAAACCGGAGAAGAAAAGACAATCCTGTTCGGTCTTACAGGAACCGGTTATTTTGATATGGTGGCATATGAGAAATTCCATGATGGTGTGATGACGGACTATGTTCCGACAGAGGAAGACCTGGAAAAGGGATTTGCTACGATTCCGAAGTTGTAAGAGGATAAAGGTAAGCGGCAGATCTTAACGATAAGTGTCAGTAAAAGCCAGTTAGAAGGGGGGGTCAGTTCCTTAGATTTGTGTTGTCAAGGTAGTTTCAAAATATGCGTTGTTTGTGATAAAGAAGTAAGATTTGAAAATTTATATAATCTCATCAAGAATGGAGATGATTATTGTTGCTGAGCTTTTCAGGTGCTTGCGCCAACATCGAAATAAAAACGTACAGAGAAACTAAACCACTTGATATATGTGATGTCATAAAGATTGCTGAAAACAATGATGTGAATATGATACAATTATTTAGCCCCATCACAAAAGAAGAAGCGGTTTGGCTTAATGATGAAGTCTTTTCCATAAGAGACAATATAGAATTGAATGTTGCTTTTACTGATGAAGATGGAACTTGTGATTTAAGTATCTTGAGAAACCTCTCTAAAGTAAAGAAATTATCAATAAGTGATAGTCATTTGTCGCCTAACGCTTGTATTAAGAATGCAGATAGCCTAATGGCATTAGACCAATTGAGTTGGTTTTCGTTTTCCAAAGGAAACGTCAAAGATTATTCTTTTTTGAGCTATCTCAGCTCAAATATACAAACAATAATGCTCCTAATAGATAATAAAAGAGTGAATTTTGATATTGACAATTTATTACGCTCTAAAAGGCTTGAAAACCTGTCAATACACGGGTGGAAAAAAGATATCGACAAGTTAAGAAACTTCAACACCGTAAAATCGTTGATGCTTCGCGGTATTACTATAGGTGACTATTCATTTATAAATCAAATGGAGGCATTAACAGGATTGTCAATAAGATATGGAGCGAGTAAGAATTTTTCCGCTTTATTTGGCAATCCGAAAATTGAAACCCTCGAATTTTGGAGAGTAAGCAATTTGGACAATGTAGAAGTATTGTCCCATTTGCCGAATCTGAGATTTATATATCTTCAACAGTTAAAGAATGTCAGGAAATTTCCTAACCTTTCAAACGCTTTTTGCCTTAAAAAAATAATGCTTGATGACATGCGGGGATTAGACGAATTTAGTGCGCTTGAAACTATGCCAAGCTTAGAAAAATTTCGCAGATGGTGTTCTAAGACAATACCTGCGGACAGCTTGATACCCGTATTAAAAAACCCATCATTAAAGAGCTTTTATTTTAGCTGCGTGAATCAAAAAGAGAATAATAAACTTGACTGCTATATTAAGCAATATATGCAAGCAGAAAACAATCCGCCCCAGTGGGAAAAATTCGCTTTGCAATTTTGACATTATAAGCATTTCCAAATTATAAGCGAAAGAATTAGCAACAACGTAATTATCATAACTATCTACAACAAAAGGGCGGTAACACCGCCCTTTTGTTGTAGGAAAAACGTCTACCGTCCTCCAGCCTTGCCAAAGTAATCAAACTTGTATTCAGGTATCTCAAAATTCACATGGAGCCGCTTTGAACCGATGACAAACAAGGCGTGTCCGCACTTTTTGGAAAGCAACAATTCTTCCTCGGCCTCCGTCAGATTATAAAGTTCCTTTGTTTCCTGCAAGTTTTTACCATCCGTTCCCATGATTATCTTAAAGCAGGGAATGTCAAGGAGCGCCTGTCCATACTGCTTGATGTTGCCCGAAAGGAAGTCAACCACAGAGTGGGAGATGATGATAAGCCCCGCCTCGTACTTCCTTGCTCGCTTCTCAACATTACGCAGGAACACAAGGCTTTGCGGTACATTTTCGTCTATCATCAGATAGGCCTCGTCACAGATAAGCAGTACGCGCTCGTTGCGGTCTTTGCTCATCTGCTCCCAACACCAAGTAAGCAGGGTGAAATACTGCGCACGCTTGATGTTATCGCCGGTGTTTTGCAGGGAGTGGGTATCAAGGCAGATACAGCGTGACGAGGTTTCCACCGTGCTGTGTCCATTCCAGAGAAATTGGTCGCTGCCATGCGCCAAGTCGTAAAACAACAGAGCAAGCTCCTTATGCTCATCATCTTTCTTGCCCTTAGCCTTTTTCTCCAAAAGCGCGTGAAGGTCGGTGAATGTAGGGAAGTCGGTATTACCCAGCTTTGTAATATCGGTATCCCAATCAATGTTAAATTCATTATAAAGCTCGATGATGGTCTGCTTGAGGATAGCCCTTTTCATATCGGACAGGCTTGGAATATACAGCTTGAAGAAAATCTCCAAATTTTTGATGTGCAGAGCCATATCGCTCATTCCGTAACCCTCGTCAACGTACAACGGAATGTCATTTTCGGAATTGTCGGAAGCAGCAGAAGTGGACTTATGTCAATACTTTGGACACAAAAAGTCGAACTCTTTTATGCGGCTCCTAATGCCTCATCTTCTTTTTGCTGCGGAGTCATATAATTGATGCTGCTATGAATCCTAATTCTGTTATA
>Ga0153997_1000338_pt1 | contig 13911 bp, 10 predicted proteins | sample TSNC081MetaG_FD_104750 | JGI IMG/M metagenome (GOLD analysis project Ga0153997, IMG submission 104750) | Attine ant fungus gardens microbial communities from North Carolina, USA - TSNC081 MetaG | ecosystem: Host-associated > Fungi > Mycelium > Unclassified | place: USA: North Carolina, Lumber...
AGCAAAGCAATGGAGCTGTATAATTATCTGAACAATAACAAAGACGGATTGCTGCCATATCAGGATAGAGGAATAGAAATTCCGGAGACACCGGAGCATCTGGTGTATAAAGGAATGGAAGTACAGGAAAATCAGAACTGTACGACAACAACATTAAGGATGAAACACCGAAGAATGAGATGGTCGCCCCAAGGAGCAAATTATATGGCAAAGGTCCTGTACGCCAAGGAGAATAAGGAACTCGGCCAGACGATTGAGCGATATACGGATGGGTTCATATTTGCCATTCAAATGGAAGAAGTGATACAATCCCTGAGTGCAGCAAAGGCTCCAAAGAAAGATGGGAAAGGGAATCCCTATGCCGATAGGTTCAATCATCACATGCCGCTGTTTGATGCAATGCAGACAGCTTCAAGAAAAGCTTTCAGGAGAGCATTTGGATACTAAGCCCCCAAACCCGCTGGTAGGGTCTATTTGGCGAATAAAAAAATAAGGTAAATACCATATCGAAAAATATTTGAAGAATTGCCAATGATTACTTGACACAAACAACTCAAGCAAATTACTTGACAAATTAAAAATCAAGATTGAAAGTAACATGGTAATATACAATAGTTGGAAAAAAGAGTAATCATTAATTTTGATTACAAAATATGTTTTGAAATATATTTTTAAGGAGTAATCATATAAGTTTAATAAAAGTATTAAAAACAGTAGTTTTTTGCGTTATTTTGTCTGTATTCTTTTCCGCATGTAAAAGCCAACAGATTGTGAATGAAATGGATGATCGGCAAACTGATATAGTAAATGATACTATACAAATAGAAGAAAACACAATCGATATTAATTATCAAGCGTTTATTTATAAGAGAATAACACTACTGATCAAGAAGTTATTTCAATTGAAAGTATAAATTTAGAAACATCAAAAAAGCCGATAATGAAAGACCAGTGGGAACAATACAGTTGTCGGACTCTTTGAAAGGTGTATATTATGGTGGATTAAATATAGGTATAACCTTTTAGCATTGAACCGGCAGGTATATCAGGTAATGCTAAATATTCAGATGATGGTTATTATTATGATTCCGAAGGGCAAGCAATAAATTTCAAATCAAATGGTGTAGGAATTAATGTAGGTGCTGGATATCGGTACGATTCCTTAGCGGCTTATTATACTCCTGATAGGAATTAAATAAAAGAATAAGCCATATTGATTACATTTTATAGAGAATTTACTAAATTAATTTAATCGGCAAATCCAAGGGCGGTTATTCCAAACTTTGCGCAGCCTATAACAAACCCGCCCCCATATAAGTCTACAAATAGCGATACCAGGCTTTGGCATTTTAAATATAATCCCGTAACATCTAAAACTCCGTTCCAAAGAAGATCTTTCGTCAGAAATGGGTGGAACAATGTAAAAAATCTAAAGATCAATTTTATTATCCCGCCCCATATACTCACTTGGCGTAACCCCAATATATTTCTTAAATACCTGTCCAAAATATCGGGGATTATTTCCAAACCCCACTTTTTGCGCAATATCCTGTATATTATTCTGATGATATACTCTCATCAGTTCCTGGGCTCTTTCCATTCTTTTTTGATTAAGATATTCAGAGAACCGTATCCCTTCTTCCTTTATAAACAGCTTACTTAAATAACCAACACTTACAAAAAGTAAATTTTCAGCAAGCCATTTTAAAGAGATACTTTCCGAATCCAAATGATTCTCTACATAAGCTTTTAGCTTTTGTACCGGCGATTCATATTCCGTGATGTTTTTCCCATCATTAAGCTGTTGGAGAATAATACTTCCGGTAACCTCCAGGATTTCTCCGGGAGTTTTACAATCATGCAGTTTCTTTACATTTTGTGGATTTAGAAATACCATATCCTTTTTCATTTGCAGTTGTGAAAGCAGATTAATCGCAATGATCTGTGATGTTAAATAATTAGTGATCGGTAAAAACGTATTTTTAAGAATCTTTACAATTTCAGCATCATTCTTTGCTGCAATAATAGCAGCTTCCATTGTTTCCATCCGTTTCGGGCTTGTCAGATTATTTTTAATTTCATCAGGTATTCCATTATTATCTATTATCAGAATACGCCCATAACGTGATATTTTTTGTAATAATAAAGACAACAATTCAAACATAGAACTAAAATGATAAAAATGAACTTCATATATAACAGCCTGGTCAGGATAATCCATCGCTTGTACATATTCAATGATAGCATCTTCCTTTGCAAGATCATTTAACTGAAGAACAAATAAAATATTGTTTTTCACGTAAACCATATTGAAAACAAGTGTCATATGATGTCTTCTAAAAAACATATGAATATCCCGTGTAAATTTGTTTAATTGTGCTTCTTCAAGAAATGAGCAAATGCATAAGGTGATATTTCCCGCAGGTGATATAAAGAATTGTGAATATCTCTGGCAAATCTGTTCTAATTGCTCCATATTATTTAAAGCTTCCATCATAAAACTCTTTTGCATCGGATATTGCAGATTCTTAAGGAATTGAATCTTCTGCTCCTTTTTATTTTCCCCCCGGCTGCGTATTTCCTCTGTGATTTTTACAAGAGAATCTATAATATCTTCTTTTTTCGTCGGTTTCAAATGATAGTAACGGACACCGTATTTCATAGCTTTTTGCGCAAAACTAAAATCACTGTACCCGGAAAGAAGGATAAAAGAGATATCTTTATCCAAACATAATGCTTTTTCAATTAATTCCAATCCATTAAGTATCGGCATTTTAATATCCGTTATAACAATATCTGGATAATAATCACAAATCATATGAAATGCATCCATACCATTGGAGGCCGCTCCGATCAGCTGACAGTCCAATGCTTCCCAGGGTATCATTTTTGAGATAGAATTTCTGATTATTTCTTCATCATCTGCAAGCAAAACTCGAAACATAAGTCTTCTCCCTATCTTGGTATACAAAAATAGACGATGGCACGTCCATTCTCATTATAAAATTTAAGTCTATAAGAATCTCCGTAAATCAATTTTAATCTCGAATCAATATTGGATAATCCAATACCGGCTTGAGTATGTAACTCCTGATTTTGTAACTTTAACCAAAGATCCGTATTAAACTGTGATCCGGTATTGGATATATATATTTTTAACATCTCATCCTCTTCCTTGACAAACAACCGTATTTCACAGGGTTCTTCCGAAGGATCCATAGCGTGCTTGACCGCATTTTCTACCAGAGGCTGTATTGAAAGCTTTGGAATTAATACATTCATATACTGTTCTGGAATCTCAGATTCGAATATAAGCCGGTCATTAAACCGAAGTTTCTGGATTTTAATATAACTCTGTAAAAATTCTATTTCCCTGGATAGTTTAATGCAATCCGATTTTTCATAAATAGAAGCGCGAAACAATTCGGCCAGACAAAGTGACATTTCCGAAATATCTTTTGCATGATAGGACTCGGCCCTCCAGTATATACAATCCAAAACATTATACAAAAAATGCGGATTTATTTGCTGTTCCAGCATTTTTATTCTCGTATCCTTTAATAATAATTGTTTGATATAATTATCATTAATAAGTTTTTGAAAATTCAAGACGGTCTGATCAAACAACTGGTGTATAACACCTATTTCATCCTTGCGATTTACATAATTGTATTTGCCGGGTAACGGTTCCAAATGGCCTGCTTCAAAGTACTTCATCTTGTCTTCCAGTATATGAAAATGCCTGGTAATGTTCCGTATGATAAAATGAACATTTAATATAGCCAATAGCGCAGATAGGATGAATAATACCATACAACTTTTTACTGCAATATTGAGACTGGAAAATAATTTATTATAATCCGAAAAATTGATATAATTCCAACCGGTAACCGGAATGATACCCGAAGTAATAAAATAACTCTGTCCGTCAATTTGATCGATGATATAAGGCTCTGCTCCTATGCTGAAATCGGCACAGTATTGTGTAAAATTAAAATCACTGGGATAAATTAAGGTACCATCTTCTAAAAAGAAGGAAATATTTAAATCCTCTTTTGGAATGTCTGCGGATTTTATGAGGTTGGAAATTATTTTATCTATATCTACTTTTACATACAATACAGCAAGATTACGCAGATTAAGATAGGCTTTCTGACGGATTTGCCGGGTACATAAAATATTCTGCTGATTTGCATCACCTCCAACCCAAAGAATTTTACCCTTCATACTGTTTGTTTGCTCATAGATCATCCGGGTGTCTATTTGTTTAAAATCCAGTGTTTCACCCATATGGATAATAAAATCATCTGTTAACAACGTGATATAGGATATGGCGCTGCTGGCATCCATATAAGAATAGAGAGTATCATAGATAACTCTGCGCGCCTTACTTTTGGAGGCGGCTTGTGTACTGTCCTGTAAAGTAATTAAATTGGATTGTATCGTTTCATTTGAAATAAGATAATCAGTCATGGTAATGATGCTACGCAATTCGGTTTCCATATCGGAGATGATATATTTTAATGCAATTGCATTTTTGTCATAGAGCTCATTATTATAATATTGAGTAAGGATCGTTATACTAATGAGACCGGTTATGCTAATCAGGGCAATTGCAGAAAATATAATTATATTTATCTTATTGCTTAACTTAAGATTACGAAACAAGTTATTCATTTTTGCTTTCATGATCACCGATCCCTTCCGAACTATCCATCTACTTATTATTATAATTCAATTTATTAAAAATAAAAATAGAATAATTTTGGTATGACGTTTTTTTAAACCTATCTGTGCTGTTTTTTGAATTTTCATGAAAGAAAAAATGTTATATGATTGATTTACTACAGGGGAAGGAGAGTGGAAATGGTAATAAAGCTGGGAATTATCGGTTGCGGTAATTTAGCGGAGGATTGTTACAGACCGGCACTAAGACGTTTAGAAACAGAAGATCCCAAATTAATTCTTGCCGGATGCTGCGACCGTGATATTACAAAAAGTAAAGCCTATGCCAGGAAGGGGGGTTTTCAGGCAAGTTACGATGATGCTGAACAAATGCTGCGGGATATAAAACCTGATTGTTTGTTAATTACAACGCCGGTTTCCGTAACAGCACCGTTGGCAACAAAGCTTTGTTGGTACAAAATCCCGATGATGATTGAAAAACCGCCGGCACTTAATACCTCGGATGCGAAAATGCTGTTAAATACCTTAAACCAATATCAGGTATTACACCAAATCGCATTTAACCGCCATCATATGCCTTTAATAAGAACACTGAAAAAACGGTTGGAATATGGTTCCCGTATTCAAAATATTCAAGTGTTGATGTCCCGCTATAAAAGACTTGAAAGCACATTTTATACGACAGCGATTCATGGTGTTGACCTTTTAAGATATGTGGCAACGTCCCCTTTTCAATTCGTTAATTTTTCTTATCAGGATCTTCCGGAACATGGGGAAGGTGTATGTAATATGTACATGGATTGTACATTTGAAAATGGCATAAGCGCACAGGCATCTTTTTTAGTCAGCAGCGGATTAACCAGTGAAAGGATCATGATAACATGTGAAGGAGAGTCCTATTTTGTGCATTTACCCGTCTGGGGATGCAGTGACAGCCCAGGGGTATTGATGCATTATGAATCGGATACCCTGTCTGAAAATCTGTCAGGGGATAAAATCGGAGATGGGATGGAACTGTTTGAAAGCAATGGATTTTATATGCAGCTGAAATGTTTTCTGGAAGCGGTCCGCAATAAAAGACAGCCGGACGAATCAATGGCATATGCTTATCAAGCCGTTGAAATTGCTGAATGTATGCATAAGCGGATAAAAAACTATTCAACGCAGAAATAGATTTCAGCTATAGCGCAGAAAGGTATTTTTGCTATAGGGGGTGATTATAGTGGATAATGAAGTCTTGTATGAAAAAATTCATTTAGTTGTTGAAAAGATAATGAATTTTGGCGGTGCCGACTATGAAATGGATAAGACTACTGATGAAGCGGCTCATAAAAAAGGTCTCGTCTCCAGAGATTTCGGTATTGAAGAATGGGATTGGCCGCAGGGGGTTGGGTTATATGGTTTGGATAAGATTCAACAGCATTTTAAGGGCAATATGTATGATGCTTTTTTAGAAAAATGGTTTGAAGATAATTTTAAAAAGGGATTGCCATCATGGAATATAAATACAACAGTCCCCCTCCTGACTTTGATAGAGCTGGCCGAAAGAATCGGGAGGGATGATTATAAATCGTATTGTCTTAAACGGGCCGATTGGCTGATGGAGAATCTTCACCGTACCAAAGAAGGCGGATTCCAGCACGTTACCAGTGCTGTAGGAGACAGACAGGCTGTACGTTTAAACGATGGCCAGCTTTGGATTGATACAATCTTCATGGCAGTGTTGTTTTTAAATAAAATGGGACACATGTATAACTGTCAGGCTTATATTGATGAATCCATACGGCAGATTCTCATGCACCTGAAATATCTGTATGAAAAGAAATGCGGTTTATTTTATCATGGCTGGAGCTTTATTAGGAATGATAATTTCGGGGGAATATTCTGGTGCCGCGGGAATTCCTGGTTTACCCTGGGCATTATGGAGTTTTTGGAACAGAGCAGGGATACCTTAAACAAAGGTATTTCGATATACCTGAAGGATACTTATAAAGCTCAGATCAACACATTGGTAAAGCTGCAGTCTCAGTCGGGACTTTGGCACACGGTATTAGATGATGAGAGCAGCTATGAAGAGGTATCCGGCTCTGCAGCTATTGCCGCCGGTATTTATAAAGGAGTGAAGGCCGGAATTTTGGATTTATCTTATAGAAAGTATGCGGATAAAGCGATTGAAGCCATTTGTTTCAATATTGGGGAGGATGGAACGGTTTCAAATGTATCAGCCGGAACAGGTATTGGATTGGATGCAAAATTCTATAATGATATTATGATTACCCCAATGGCATATGGACAGTCGCTGACATTAATTGCATTATATGAAGCCCTTAATTAATGTTATGATAATAAGGTGGAAATTAAATTTCCGCTACAGGAGGATGTATTATGAAGAGAAAAATTGGTTTTTTATTGGTACTGGTAATGATTTTTTGTGCCATTCAAGGATGTGGATCCAATCAGAATACGGATAAGGAGAGTAAAGATAATGAAAGTACGGCAACACAAGATTCCGGACAGGGAGAAGAGAATACAGGTGATAACGAAATAACGCTTAGAATTTGCTGGTGGGGAAGTCAGACCCGTAATGATCTGACTCAGCAGGCCATCGACTTATATATGGAAAAAACCTCGAATGTTGTAATCGAAGCAGAGTTTACCGACTGGTCGGGTTACTGGGATAAACTGGCGACTCAGGCTGCCGGGGGTGAACTTGCGGATATTATACAAATGGATTATTCCTACTTGACCCAATATGCATCAAGTAGCCAGTTGGCAGATTTAAATTCTTATATAGAATCGGGAATGATCGATACGTCATATATCAATGACAGCATTATAGAAAGCGGTTCTGTGGATGGAAAATGCTTTGCCGTATCCCTGGGAAGTACGGCGCCAATGGTGTTATATGATAAAGCAACAGTAGAAGCGGCCGGTGTGGAAATACCGTTGCAGCCAACGATGGAAGAATTTTATGATATTAGCCAGACAATTTATGAAAAGACAGGCGTACCGGTTTATCTTGAAAATGGTATAACGATGATTCAGTATATTGCCAGGGCTAGAGGCTCTGAAATATATGGTGAATTAACCAATGGTGTGACAGATTCCGCACTGGAGCACTTAAAATGGGTAGAAACATTTGCTAAAGCTGATTTTTCGATTTCTGCCGAGCTTTTATCGGAGAAAAATCCGCAGGTGGTTGAATCTATGCCAATAATTGACTTGTCAACATGGAATGCATTCTCATTTTCCAATGCCTTTGTAAGTATTTACGAGGCCTGCGGGGGAGAAAGGGAACTTGGAGTATTTATGTATCCGACGCTTTCCGATGCAAAAAGCCAGCCGATGTATTTAAAACCGACAATGTTTTTCTCCGTGGCAGAAACATCGCAGTATAAAGATGAAGCAGCAAAATTTATGGATTGGTTTGTTAATGATATTGAATGTAATCAAATATTGCTGGGAGAGAGAGGGATTCCCGCAAATTCTCAAGTGTCTGAAGCTGTCAAAGGAAATGTGAGTGAAATCGGAGCGATAGCTTATGACTTTGTCACGGAAGTAAATAAAGTGGCGACAGCGGTAGATCCCCCGAATCCTGCCGGTTACAGTGAAGTTGAGGCATTGCTTAAGAATCTGGCAGAGGATATCCTTTATGGGAATCTAACCTATGAAGAAGCAACCGAACAATTTGTTCCACAGGCCCAGACGATTTTAAAAGAGGCAGTCGAATAATCCGGAGGATTGAAATGTTAAACTCTAATAAAAAAACACTTATGCACAAACTTAATAATGAAAAGGTTGCAGGATATATATTTATCCTGCCCTTTATCATCGGATTTGTCTGTTTTATCAGCTTTCCCATGTTGATGTCATTGATTTTTTCTTTTACAAAGTATGATATATTGACATCTCCCAAATTAACCGGACTGGATAATTATATAACCTTGTTTACCAAAGATCCACTCTTTTGGAAAACACTGGGGGTCACTATGTTTTATGTGCTTTTTTCGGTTCCGTTACGACTGGTAATGGCATTGCTGGTGGCAGTTTTGCTGTTAAAAGCAACGAAGCTATCCGGTTTTTACCGGGCGGTTTATTATCTGCCGTCGATTATCGGCTCCAGTGTTGCCGTAGCTATTTTATGGAAAAGGATGTTTGCCAGTGACGGAATTATTAATGCACTTTTGCAGCGCATTGGAATTCATTCTAATATAGCCTGGCTGGGACGTACGGATACGGCCATTTGGACACTGATTATACTTGCGGTATGGCAATTTGGCTCATCGATGCTCATTTTTCTTGCGGGCCTTAAGCAGATACCTGTTTATCTTTATGAAGCGGCCACAGTCGATGGGGCGAACGGATTTTCCAAGTTTTTTAAAATAACGTTGCCGATGTTAACGCCGACAATATTTTTTAACCTGATTAATCAGCTGATCAATGGTTTTATGGCATTTACACAGAGTTTTATTATTACGGAAGGAAAACCTCGGAACAGTACACTGTTCTATACGGTATATATGTATCAAAATTCATTTAAGTATAATAAAATGGGCTATGGCTGCGCCATGGCATGGTGTATGGTCTTAATTGTAGGGAGTCTGACAGCAATAATCTTCATGTCGCAGAAAAAATGGGTATACTATGAATCAGAAAGGTGAAGGCCATGAGAAGTAGGAAGATAAGGCGTACGACGAAACATATCATATTACATATCTTTATTTTAAGTTTTGCTTTTGTTATGATTTATCCGGTTTTGTGGATGGTTTTGGGTTCATTTAAAAGCACGCCGGAAATTCTGCAATCCGCACACAGGCTGCTGCCTGAAAGTTTCAGTTTGGATAATTACATAACAGGATGGAAAGGATTTGCAGGCTTTTCGTTTGGAACCTTTTTTAAAAATTCATTTTATATTTCAATAACAGCCACCATAGGTACGGTACTGTCATCGGTTATCATTGCATATGGATTTGCAAGATGCGATTTTAAATTTAAGAAATTCTGGTTTGGCTGTATGCTTTTATCGATGATGCTTCCCTTTCAGATTATTATGATTCCTCAATATATTATGTTTAATAAAATTGGATGGGTGGGAACCTACCTTCCGTTAATCGTTCCATATTTTTGCGGACAAGGCTTCTTTATCTTTTTAAATATTCAGTTTATTAAAGGTATTCCAAGAGAATTGGATGAAGCCGCCAGAATTGACGGAGCTAATATTTATAGTATTTTTATATATATAATACTGCCATTGATTAAAGCGTCTCTGGTAACGAGTGCTATTTTCTCTTTTATGTGGAGGTGGGATGACTTTCTGGCCGCCATGCTCTATCTAAACAAACCCGGCCGGTATCCGGTAAGCCTGGCGTTAAAGCTGTTTTCTGATCCTACGGTTGGATCGGATTTTGGGGCTGTATTTGCGATGGCAAGCTTGTCATTGCTTCCAATATTTATTATATTTTTAACATTGCAGAAATATTTGGTTGAAGGTGTTGCAGTAACAGGAATCAAAGGATAAAATTGAAGAAAAGAGAGGCGGAATTAAAGATGGCAGAAAAGATGAAAGCCCTTATTCAATATGGCCCTATGGATAACAGATATGAAGATGTGGATATTCCGAATATCGGACATTCCGAGATATTGTTAAAAGTTAAGGGCTGCGGTATCTGTGCCGGTGATATAAAAGCGTATCACGGAGGAATACGCATCTGGGGAACAAATGAGAAGAATCGGTATATTGAGGCACCGGTTATTGGCGGTCATGAGTTTTTTGGAGAGGTTGCTCAAGTCGGAGAAAATGTGACGGAATATAAAATTGGGGATTTACTGACTGCAGAACAAATAGTTCCCTGTAATTTATGCAGCTACTGCAGGGAAGGTAAATACTGGATGTGCACAAGATCCGCCGTATATGGCTTTAAACAATATGCCAATGGCGGCTTTGCGGAATATATAAAGCTCCATAAAAACAGTATTCTGCATCGAATACCCAATGATTTTACCGATGAGCAAGCTGTCTTGATTGAACCTCTGGCCTGCGGAATGCATGCAGTGGAACTGGCCGAAATCCGGCATAGCGATATTGTTGTGATATCTGGTCTTGGAGCCATTGGTACTGCCATGGTCAATATGGCGAAATTATATCTGCCCAGACTGGTTATTGGCTTGGATATCATGGAAAACCGGTTAGAAATCGGAAAAAGATATGGAGCCGATTATGTATGGAATCCTGTAAAGAGCAATATAAAACGGGAATTGGAAAAACTTACCGATAAAGGCGGCTGTAATGTATATATTGAAGCATCCGGCAGCCCGGGAAGTGTAAACCAGGGAATAGATCTTCTGTGTAATCATGGAAGATATGTGCAGATGGGTGTATTTGCAAAAGAAGTAACCACGGACTGGAACGTAATAGGGGATGGGAAAGAACTGACGATAAAGGGCTCTCATCTGTCGGCAATGACCTATGATTCTGTAATAAAAGGTATCCGGCAGGGATTGCTTCATACAGATGGACTTATTACCCATAAATACAGGCTTAAGGATTGGAAAGAAGCATTTGAAACGGCACAAAAAGATCCATATGCTATGAAGGTAATGTTAATTCCTTGTACAGAAACGACATCTCTGCTATAGCGTAAAAATAAATTCTTACTACAGGAGGATTCAAAAATGAACAAGATTCGTACTGCGGTAGCGGGATTTGGGAATATGGGTAAACGTTATGCAAACTACTTGTATCAAAATCAGATTGATGGTATGGAATTAGCCGGAATTTGCTGTCGTAATCAATCCGGGCAGCAATTCATTCATGAAAACTTTTCAAATGTTAGCATATATCCAAATGATGAAAATATGCTGTTGTGCCGGAATGAGTATGATGCGGTAATTATAGCGACTCCACACAAAGAGCATATACGTATTGCAGAGAAGGCATTAACCCTTGGGATATATGTACTATGTGAAAAGCCCTTGGGAATCTGTACAAAAGAAGCCCGTAACCTGATATCAATTGCAGATAAATCAAATGCTGCATTTGCTATGATTTTCAACTGGAGGACAAGGCCGGCTTATTGTAATGCGAAAGAATTGTTAGATCATAAAAAGCTGGGACGTTTAACCCGTGTGGTGTGGATTGCTAATTTATGGTACCGGACGCCGGCATATCATAGAACGGCATCCTGGAGAAGCAGCTGGAATGGAGAAGGCGGCGGAGTATTAATCAATCAAAGCCAGCATATACTTGATATATGGCAATGGTTGTTCGGACGGCCGGATGCAGTCAGAGCGATTGTGGATTTTGGAAAATTTAATCCAATTCCTGTAGATGATAATGCGGATATAATATTTGAATACAGAGATGGCTGCAGAGGTTTCTTTGCCACATCCACAGGGGAGTCCCCGGGAAGTAATTATTTGGAAATCCACGGAAGTAATGGAAAACTGATCATAGACAAGGAAAAAATCACATTGTATGAGAATATTATTTCAACAGAAGAATTTGCCCTTAAAAAAGGAGATCAATTTACCGATCTTCCTTATAATATAAAAGAAATAAAAACCGGAGAATCAAAGGATGAATATATAACGATATTACAGAACTTTTCCGATCATATCCGTAAAGATGTTCCTCTGATTGCTCCGGGAAGTTCGGGGATTATTCCCCTTGAGATGGCAAACGGAGCTTATCTTTCATCATGGTTGGACAAAAGAATCGAATTTCCTATTGATGATATTGAATATGAAAAAATGCTTCATAAGCAGATGGAAAGTGAATGCTTTATTAAATATTACAAATAATCAAATTAATCTACCCTCCATTGTCAATGGAGGGTAATGTTCTATGTTAAAAATGATGCAATTCATTTTCTGGCAGGACCGATCAGTGTACAATCAGTTTTCAACTTTCAGCAATTCAAAATGTTTTTTTCATGACGGAGTAAACCTTCTTTTTGCATCAAGGAAAGCTCCTGTGATAAGGCGCAGCGGTTAACGCAGAGGTAGTCTGCCAGTTCCTGCCGGTTGAAAGGAATTTCTACTCTACTGTTTTTTGTCCGCACGGCTTTTACGGAAAGGAATGACAGCAGCTTATCCCTTGTTGTCCTTTTGGAAAGGTTGGTACCTTTTCTTGACATAGTACCAAAAAGAACATAGTAATTTTTTGTTTCAATAAACCCGCTAATGTCATCATAATCGATAGTTCCCATGTCATTTGTCGCATGGTTTTTAATTTTGAATCTATCAGCACTTAATGATGTGGTATACTCACATTCTTTTGCATGTATTGTTTCCTGCATTTTTTTGGTATTTATTTTGACGAGTCTATTCAAAATCAGAAAATATTCCAATATAAAAACAATAACTGCTATGGCTAACATTCCCATCAATAAGTAAGACCTAACAAATACTGTTACGATTAGTAAGCAAATCGCTGATAATATAACTGTAATCAGAGCAAATCTCTGTCCCCGAGGCATTAAATATTTTTTGAGTTACTTGAATATATCTTCGCTTATTACATTTTGTGTTTCAAATGGATCCATAACCTTTTCCTTCCTCACTAATATAGATAATTGTAAAAACTTAGGTAACGCTGAAGCGGCGCAATCCTGTTATGCTAAACAAAAATACTCCGATGTTGTGGGTTAGAAAATCTGACTACTCATGTGCGGAACCATTTTGCGCCGGAGGGTTACGAGTGCTTATTTTATTCCTATCAAAGCAAAGCAAAATCAAAGAAACAAGTTGCTGCTATTCAAAGCTCCATTCTTGATTTGGAAGACGCCATCCAAGACGTCCGCATTGTGCCTATTTTGGCGAAATGCTGCAGATGGATGCTTCTGACCATCTTTGGTTTGGGGATACAAAATCTCAACTTCATATCGATGTTGATGATGCTACCGGAAAGATCCTTGGTGCTTACTTTGATTCACAGGAAACCCTGAATGGCTATTATCATGTTTTACAGCAGGTACTCACTGATTATGGGATCCCTTATCAGTTTTCACAGATAACCGTACTGTGTTTGAATATAAACGCAAGAATAAAACTTCTATGGAAAAAGACACGTTCACTCAATTTGGCTATGCCTGCAAGCAACTGGGCATTACTATTCAGACATCAAGTATTGCCCAAGCAAAAGGACGGGTTGAAAGAATGTTTGGCACCCTTCAATCCCGCCTTCCCATAGAGTTGCGTCTCAAAGGCATTACCACCTTTGAAGAA
>Ga0153997_1000345_pt1 | contig 13793 bp, 21 predicted proteins | sample TSNC081MetaG_FD_104750 | JGI IMG/M metagenome (GOLD analysis project Ga0153997, IMG submission 104750) | Attine ant fungus gardens microbial communities from North Carolina, USA - TSNC081 MetaG | ecosystem: Host-associated > Fungi > Mycelium > Unclassified | place: USA: North Carolina, Lumber...
AACCGTCAGGTCCGCTCGATACAGACAGAAGGCCATTTTGGGGATATCAAAGAAAATGAACATTTCCGAAGATTCAACCACCGTTCATCAGAAAAGGTCTATAAGGAATTCATGCTGTATGCCATTGGCCGGAATATAAATAAATACCACCGTTTTCTCCACGGAGAAATCAAGAAATATGAGGGGAAACCCGAGCATATGGCATCTTAGGAAAAAGTGCGTTTCAAAGAGAGGATACGTATTTTTGTTGTGCACAGAAATAAATATGGTTGGAAGAGAAACCAGCAAAGAACATCCCCATTGGGAAATCCCACGTTTATAAAACGCCGATTCCTACGGGGGTGTTCTTATTTTGTGTTGAAAGGGTCAAAATTCGGTATTAACCGACAACCCCTTTATATAGAGAAAGGATGTGAATAGTTTGAGATATGGAAGTTTTTTAGAAAGATATTAGAACAAACGGATAGATTTGAAATTTCTGTTCAAGGAAACTCCATATATCCGACTATTTTAGCAGAAGAGAAAATTAAGATAACTAAACCCCGTAAATTAAGAAAAGGAGACATAATATTATTTGAAAATTATAATTTGGATCTAATTTTTCATAGGATCGATTATATATCAGAACAATACATAGTAACGAAAGGCGACAACCATGAATTTAGAGATGACATGATAGAATACAATGCTGTTATCGCTAAAGCTTGTGATAGTAGAAGGCAGGTGAAAAACTGGGTGAAAAAGATACCCATAGTCTTTAACTTTTCCAGCGAAAGGAAAGAATTAAAAGAAATAAGTAAGGAGATACTAAATAATTCAGGAATTCGAGTATTAAATGAAAGTAAATTACAGAAATCAAATAATAATATTTTAATACATCCTTCGGGCAATAAAAGATTTTCAAAAGAAATTTTCTGTGATGATAAGGAAAACGTAATACATTTTAATAATAAAGTATCCAATATGTAAAGAGAAGGATATTTGAAATTGGAGGAATTTAATCACGTTGCCTATATAGCAGGTCCAATTATACATGCACTGGCAGATGAAAATCATTTAATGTTCTTTGTATGGGGTGCTTTAAATCTAATTATTTAGAAAGGAGTAAAAATGATTCAGGTAAAAAATGTTAAAAAACTATGAAATTGGGAACAAGACCTTAGAAGTGATTAAAGGAATATCATTGGAAGTAAAACAGGGAGAATTTGTCTCCTTTATGGGGCCATCAGGAAGCGGGAAGTCTACATTATTGAATTTACTGGCAACAATAGATGATGTAACCAGTGGGGATATAATAATAGAAAATTCATATATACGGAGGTTGGATCAGCGAGAAAAAGCTGAGTTTCGTAAGCATAAATTATCTTTTATATTTAGAGCTATAGTTTAATTTCTTCCTTAACGATAAGAGAAAATATTATATTGTCCCTACTAGCTAAATCTGAGAAGAACGATAGGAGAGTAGAAGAAATTGCCCTTGAACTGGGTATATTAGATATTATGGGGAAATATCCAGGTGAAATATCAGGAGGACAACAGCAACGCAGTGCATGTACTAGAGCTTTGGTAGGGAGGAACCCAATTTTATTAGCAGATGAACCAACCGGAGCGTTGGATTCAGCGAATAGGAAGAAATTTATGAACATCTTAGAAAAAATGAATAAAGTTTTTGGTATGACAGTAATAGTAGTTACGCATGATATTTTTACAGCATGTTTTTGTGATAAAGTTTATTTCATGAGAGATGGAAGAATAGAGACTATTTTAAATAAAAAAGAAAAAAGATAAAAAGCAATTTTTTAAGAGGTTATTATATCAAGTTGAAATGATGGAGGACTTCGAATATTTATGAAAATAATGATAAACCAAATAAAGAAATTTTAAAAAATAAATTGTTATTAGTGGTGGTGTTATCTATTTCTATTGTAGTGGTATTTGCAGAATGTCTGGCAGCAGAAACAAATACGACTGGAATGAATAGTACAGCGTTTTCATTGCTTATAGGTATGCTAGTAATTTTTACATTTCATTATATATTCAGGTATCTACTGAAATTACATATAGATAAAATTGCAGTTCTCAATACATTAGGTATCAGAACAGGGCAATTATTAGTGTTGTTTTCAGTAGTAATTTTAGTGAGTAGTTTGATAATATTTGGGATTGGGAGCATAGTGGGGAGAGGAATATTTGAGATTGTGCAAAGAAAGTATTTCTCTATCCATTCAGATATAAATGTGAATGTGTATATTAAGGCAATCATGAGTTTCCTATTATAATTGATCATAGCATTATTTGAAAATAGTTTGAGATTATGTAGAAAAAACATAAGGCAGTTATTTAATGAAAAAGTGAATGTCAGAGCTAAAGTTCAAAATTATAAATTATATGTGGCCATGTATATTCTTTCTAGTGTATTGATGTTCTTATGTATAAAAGGGATGTTTTTAGAAGAACAAGAACAACAGATGGCAATAAGTGGAAGAATGATATTCTTAACTTTGAATATAATTTGTTTTTACTTTGTACTCTATGAATCTATTTTAATAATAAAGAATAAATGTTTATCAAAAAAGGCATCTAAAATATTTATGTATAATATATTAACTAAGGATATGGTTAAAAATATCTGGGTTAGTATTGTTCTCTCGATTTGTTTAGTGTTTTCGTTCATAGCATATATCTCGGGAAGTGTTTTTTGGGGAGAGGATATTATATTTATTTCGGGTAAAATTAAAATTTATTTTGCCATAGTGCAGATATGTATTTCTGTTATTATACTGGTAGTTTATTATATAGTATTAGCTATGGATATTGTGAGTGAGTTAAATTTATTTAAAATGGACATTAATATTCTTTTCACGATAGGGTACAACGAGAGAGAAATCAATAAAATATTACGCAATACAATTATTCAAAAGTGTTGCTTCCGGCTATAGCAGCATGGGTAATTATTTTAAGTTCATCTTGGAGAGTTATTTCGCTAATAGAGAATTTATTAACACTAAGTTCTGTGGAGATGATTATTTATTTTATTCTCTTATATACTGTTTTTTTTGTGATATATAGTGTGGTTTTATACAGAGAATATAGATACAAACATATATCATGAAAGAATTTGCTCATAACAATATAAGGAAATAGTATAATGGCCTGTCCAAATAAGATAACAAAGAATAAGCGAGTTCCCAAGTTAAGAATGAAGTTCATTAAGGAGTGCAGTCTTAAAAGAGTCCAGTAAACCCCTCATGAATGGAGGGCACTGAAAAAGTCAGAAAAGCTTATATATTGGATAAATATGTAGGCTTTTTCTATTGTTCATGGTAAAATATACATAAAGATATTAAAGCGAGGGAGTTTTTTTAATGCTAAGAATTGATGGTCAATTACAATTTTCTGAATATCAAAATTCATATGATGTCGTTGTACCACAAGGTCATATTTTTTACTGGCTTGGCAGTCATACCTTCCGGAGGATTTTTGATATATGTGTATACGGCATGTAGTCATAAATAAATGCGGGCAAATTTCCAAAAGTCACTGTCGTTTTGGCGTTTTCTATTTCATACTCTTCAACCTCCAGAATAAGATCCTCCATCGAGGCTGAAAGTACGGTCATATGTGCCATATATAAACAATTAAATTCATTTCACAATATCTTTCTGCCAAGGTTATATAATATTTCTTGATAACGTTTTGTTGCCAGTTCACTAGGCTGCCCTTTTTTGCAGAAAGTAAGCCCAGCCAGCTTCGGGACAACACGCTCGACCACGATCTAGCCCGTCAAGCATTTTAGATTCTAACGTCTCCAAAGCTTCCAGAAACCGCTTGTCCTCCTTCGCTCGGTTGTAAAAGGACAGGACATAGACATAAACAAAAAGGGTATGGTTTCTAATAGGGTACTCCACCTGCATGAACAACGTTCCGATTCCATAATGGCATGGGCCAATCGGCTTTCTAATCGTCCAGTGCTCCAGCAAAAAATCAACGGCCCTGTCGAGCGCCGGTTCGTTGTTCAGGTAATCGCTGAAGCAAAAAGTGCTTAGGGCGGTAAGCGTTGGGTGGGGATTTGAATACTTCGTTTCCGGTCCCCGGCCAAAGAAATACTTTTCACAGCGCCAACCACCGTCACGATACTGGGTATACAAAAGGTGCCGGAAGGTTTTTTGCAACCTCGTGTCGTTGGCATATCCCATGCGGCAGAGCAGATCGGCAGCATGAATGGTTTGGCAGGGGAAAATCGAACCTTTTGGGTACACCTTGATACGTCCATCCTTTTGCCAGGCGCTTAAGAATAAGTCGGAAACCCCTGGAGAACAGGCTCGGTGGGTTCCATACCTAATTCCAATAGGAAAAGTGCATTCTCCAAAGCTGAGAATGGGGCTCCTTTTAGCAGTCGTTTGTCGGGCGTGGTCAAAAGGTCGTCGCCGTTGTCATGCCTGTGCGACAATATCGCTTCGACATCCGATGCATATTGTTTTTCTACGGCCATTTTCGTTTCCCTCCATCTCAAAATATACAATCAGTGTTTTCATTGCGATTTCCCATTTTGTTTGCTATTATGCGCAGTGATGATTGTGTGACTGTTTGCGTTGATCGTCAAAACATACTCTTTGCAGAAAACGTACCAATTTTTGCCTTTGCGTAATTTGAATTCATTATCTGCGCTTCGAACGGTCTGCTTGCACCAAGCTACGACATCGCCTAAATCTAAGCCAAGATTGCGCATCATGCGCTCCGCACCTAATTCGGTCGTATGCAGCTTGTCTATATCTATTTTATGCATGAATATCCTCCTCACAGCGCATAGGTTTTCACATTCATCAGTCCTTCCAATTCCACCTGCTTTTCGGGGTTGGTGATTGTCCCATTGGCGTACGCCACCGCCAAGCGGTAAGCATATAACGCACAGCGGTCGACCTGAACTCCTTGAAACAGGAAATCCTTCCGGTAAATCTCCTCCGGATCCTGCCTCTTTAGGGATTCGAGTTAATCCTTCATACAGAGAATTGCGCCCATCCCCCGTGGCATGCTTCCCGCATCCAGCACTCTGAATGCGCTTATTTCTGTCCTTATCCCGGTATTAGTGCAGCATAGCGGAGCAAAAAAACGGAACTGGGCAGTATTTCTATTACAGTAAATAGTTGTTATCCATGTCTGCCACCTGCAAAGCAACCAGCTTATTAGTTGCAACCCCCCCGGTGACCAACGGTTCCAACTTGCAAAGTTCCTCGGTCTCTTCGCAGTTTTCAGTTTTAAGAATGTACATACCGGCCATGCCGGGATAGCCTTTAAATACCCCGCAGAGTTCCAGTTTCCCAGCGTCATCCAGCTTTCTTATGTTCTCGACGTGCCGTGTGATGACCTCTTTCGTCACTTTGTTATAGGACTTGGTTTTTTCAATCATCATCATATACAACCACTTTTCCCTACTTCCATCTCCATTCAAAATATTAAACATCTGCGCTCAGCTTATATCTACACCCAAATTATAACATTACACCGCCACATATTCAATCAAAATCGAGAGGAGGAAACCCCATAGCAAAGCAATCATTTCATATATCAAGACGATTGCAGCAGATGCAACTGATGAAAAATGGAGTCTTCGCACACATAGTAAGTGATAATTATTACTATTGGCAGGATGGCAAAGCGACTTATCATTACCGATATTCTACCTATAAATTCATATGCGGTCAGGCAGGGGATGCCTGGAAAGCGGAAGTAAAGGAGCCGGGCTATGAACATTTACATGAGACTTATGCCCAGAGGGCAGCCTTCTAGGCCAAGGGACTAAGACAGGATATTATTAACCATAAGTATATTATGTCAGATGATGAAAGGCCTCAAGCAAAGACTTTTGCTAATGGGCTGGAGTTTATTGAGAAAAATCATCAGGAAGACAGCTGGTTTCTGACGATTGAAACATTTGATCCCCATGAACCGTTTTTTACACAGCAGGAGTATAAAGATTTATATCCTCATGAGTATAATGGTAAATTTTTTGACTGGCCTAATTATACAGCGGTTACGGAAGGGGAGGAAGTATTAAACCATGTAAAGATGGAATATGCGGCATTGATATCCATGTGTGATGCAAAATTAGGACTTGTGCAGGATGCTTTTGATTATAACTTATGGGAAGATAAAATGCTAATCGTTAATACGGATCATGGTTTTCTAGGAGAGCATGAATGGTGGGGCAAACTGGCGCCCTTATATGATGAGGTGGCAAACATCCCATTCTTCATTTTTGATCTACGCAGTCCGAAGCGGGATGTCCGAGAAGAACTTTGTAAGACGATTGATATTACGCAGACAATTTTAAAATATTTTGGAGCGAATATTCCGGCAGATATGATGGGAAAACATCCTTTCCACATTCTTCTATTGAAGATGCTAAAGCAGGTGTTGAAGCTGGGAAAGCCGCTGGTTCAAAAGTAATAACAATTGGTGATGTTGCGATAAAAAAGTTGGGAGACCGCAATGTTCAAAAGCTAACAGAACTTTTTAAAATTCAAGTTAAATGAATAAAAGCACTTAAATGTTAACAAAAAAATTATTTTTATAAAAGTTTTTTAAACTACCTCCTGTCCGCAGCAGTAATTTATTTTAGCTTCTTTCGCTTTTGGCAAAAAAAGAAACATAGTTTGGCTACCGTTTATCCATCTGCAGAATGGGTTTATGGAAAATGCTACAAATTCATATATTTTCAACTGTGGTAATCAGAGATTCCAAGGAACATTCTACTTCTTAAGACCTTTTCAGGCTGCAGACATGAGACCATGTCCTTCGGGCTCATGGGAGTGTTTAGCCTGTAGGTCTTAAGAAGTAGAATGTTCCTTGGAATCTGGTCCGTCTTAGAATAAAAATGGTCACAGCGAAATAATTCTCTCCTCAAATAGGTTGACGTCCACCCCTTTAATATGCTATAGTAGACTGGCGAATGGAAGTAGGTCTTTTTTTTATGCCTAAAAAGAGATGATTACAAAAGAGAATCATCTAACAACGAAATGAAATAAAAAGTGAGGTGGAAGTTGTGCGCGTAAAGATAACATTGGCATGTACGGAATGTAAACAACGTAACTACAACATGACAAAGGATAAGAAAACACATCCTGACAGAATGGAAACAAAAAAGTACTGTAGGTTCTGTAAATCACACACATTACACAAAGAAACTAAATAAAAGTTTAATTGCAAAGGGGTGATATTATGGTAGAAACGGTAAAGCAAGAAAAGGCTCCAAAGAAAAGGGAGAAGGCGCCAAAGAGAAGCTGGTTTAAAGGTCTTAAATCAGAATTCAAAAAAATTGTCTGGCCAGATAAGAAAACGCTTGGAAAACAAACGGTTGCAGTTATTACGATTTCAATTGTAATGTGTGGATTAATCAGCATTATCGACGCAGTTGTAGCGTTTGGAATCAATTTCCTGGTACAATAATTATTAGCAAAGATGATAACATGAAACAAGAAATGCTTTCATGTATTTTATCGGGTATAATGTAAGCATGCTTACGATATACATGGGAGTAAATGTGAGAAATGCTTTTCACAGTCCTGAATTGAGTGCCTACTGAGCAGGCAGATGGGAGTCTTTATGTCAGAAGCAAACTGGTTTGTAGTTCATACCTATTCAGGGTATGAGAATAAAGTGAAGGCCAATATTGAGAAAACAATTGAAAACAGACATTTAGAAGATCAGATTTTAGAAGTACGCGTACCTATGCAGGATGTTATAGAGATAAAGAACGGAGCCAAAAAACAGGTTCAGAAGAAATTATTTCCAGGTTATGTATTGCTGAATATGATTATGAATGATGATACCTGGTATGTTGTTAGAAATACTCGTGGTGTTACTGGTTTTGTTGGTCCTGGATCTAAACCAGTACCGCTTACAGAAACAGAAATGAAACCATTGGGTATAAAACCTGACAATATTATTGTAGACTTCGCAGAAGGCGACAGTATCATCGTAATAGATGGTGCATGGAAGGATACCGTAGGTATGATTCAGTCGATGAATGCATCCAAACAGATTGTGACTATTAATGTTGAGCTATTTGGTCGTGGAACACCGGTTGAACTCAGTTTCACAGAAATAAGAAAGTTATAACGAGATAATGGTTGCATGCGATATACAACTGAACGTTCCGAATGCAGCTCGTGGGAGGGACATCCCCGCAAATACCACATAATAGGAGGTGCCTAAAAATGGCAAAAAAAGTAACAGGTTATATTAAATTGCAGATTCCAGCTGGTAAAGCGACTCCAGCACCACCTGTTGGACCAGCGCTTGGACAACATGGTGTAAACATTGTTCAATTTACAAAAGAATTCAATGCCAGAACTTCTGACAAAGACGGAATGATTATTCCAGTTGTAATTACAGTATACGCTGACAGAAGTTTCAGTTTTATTACGAAAACGCCACCAGCAGCAGTGCTTTTAAAGAAAGCATTAAACCTTAAATCGGGTTCAGCTGTACCTAATAAGACAAAAGTAGCTACGATTACCCGAGCAGAAGTGCAAAAGATTGCTGAACAAAAAATGCCAGACTTAAATGCTGCAACGATCGAAGCGGCAACAAGCATGATAGCAGGAACAGCAAGAAGTATGGGAATCACAGTAGTAGACTAATATTTTCATATTTTGATTCGGGTGTATTGCAAGCAAGCGGGCAATATACAACGGACTAAAATCCGATAGGTGTTAATTTTATTGGAAACGGAACTAACAAATACGTGGGAGGGAAATTCCCGCAATTACCACTAGGAGGTTATATATATGAAAAGAGGTAAAAGATATGTAGAGGCTGCAAAATTAGTAGACCGTACAACTCTTTATGATACGGCAGATGCTATTAGCTTAGTAAAAAAAGCAGCTGTTGCAAAATTTGATGAAACAATTGAAGCTCATATCAAAACTGGCTGTGATGGACGTCACGCTGACCAACAAATCCGTGGAGCAGTTGTACTACCGCACGGAACCGGCAAGAAAATAAGAGTTTTAGTTTTTGCGAAAGGTGCAAAAGTAGAAGAAGCTCTTGCCGCAGGCGCAGAACATGTTGGTGGGGAGGAATTAATTCCTAAGATCCAAAATGAAGGCTGGTTAGATTTTGATGTTGTTGTTGCAACACCAGACATGATGGGTGTTGTTGGACGTTTAGGCCGTGTTCTTGGGCCAAAAGGTTTAATGCCTAACCCAAAAGCTGGAACAGTTACAATGGACGTAACAAAAGCAGTGGCAGATATCAAAGCTGGTAAGATTGAATATAGATTAGATAAAACAAACATTATCCATGTGCCACTTGGAAAAGCTTCTTTCACAGAAGAACAATTAGCGGACAACTTCCAGACGCTTATGACCGCAGTTAATAAAGCAAAACCTAGTGCTGTAAAAGGTGCCTTCCTTAGAAGCGTAACACTTACTTCTACGATGGGTCCTGGCATTAAACTTAATACGGGTAAACTAATCTAAGAAAAAAAGATGCAGGTAATTGCGAACAAGGACAGGTAGTAAAGGATTCGCAATTACCTGTTTTGTTTTGGATTTATAAAAGGCAAAAGGCCAGAAAGAAAAAATGAACAAACTGAACTGTCATTAACCAGAAATTTCATCTATCGTACTGTTTTTTGTCGTCGTTTTCCTTTTTTCCAAAATATTTGATAGTATTCAGCCATAACCAGTTACTAACTGCAAAAACCAGTCTAAAGGTCTGCATAGACTCCAACAACAGAAAAGAATCAAATGCAAATCAAAAAAATACATAAGGCTGAACTTACAAAAATACAAAAAAGTACAAATCTTTAAGTTGACATCTAAGATGACAGGTGTTATGATATAAAAGTTATGACTGCCGAAGACAGTAGGTGCCGCAAGGCGTAAGATATTAACACCTACCGAGGGGAAATGATTTCTAAAATATAGGAATGAATTTTGAACCTCGTTGTCTTTTTGGGCAAAGAGGTTTTTTTGACCGGCGGGGATGAAAGAGTTCTGTTGAATCGTTACTCGTATCTTTATGGATGTTTTTTTTTTCAGGAGGGTATTTGATAGAGATAGAGGGAAACGGTATGGGGCAGTGCTCAAAAAAATATAAGGAGGTGCACTATTTATGGCAAAAGTAGAACTTAAAAAACCAGTGGTAGAAGAGATTTCAGCTGGAATTAAGAATGCGCAGTCAGTAGTTCTTGTAAAGTATCGTGGGCTTACTGTTGAGCAGGATACAGTTTTGCGCAAAGAGTTAAGAGAAGCTGGTATTACTTATAAGGTCTATAAGAATACAATGATGAACTTTGCTTTTCAGGGGACTGATTATGAAACATTGGCTAAGCATTTAGAAGGACCTAATGCGATTGCAATTTCCGAAAATGACGCAACAGCGCCAGCTAGAATTTTAGCGAAATTTGCAAAAACAGCGCCGGCTTTGGAACTAATTGCGGGAGTTGTAGAAGGTAACTACTATGATGCAGCAGGTGTTCAGGCATTGGCTGGCGTTCCATCAAGAGAAGAACTTCTTAGCAAATTACTTGGAAGTATTCAATCACCTATTACTAACTTTGCTCGTATACTTGGTCAGATCGCAGAAACAAAAGAAGCATAATAAAAAAAATTATTGGAGGAAATAATAATGGCAAAATTAGCTACAGCTGAATTTATTGAAGCTATTAAAGAATTATCAGTATTAGAATTAAACGAATTAGTAAAAGCATGTGAAGAAGAATTTGGAGTATCAGCAGCAGCAGGTGTTGTTGTTGCAGCAGCAGGCGATGCTGGTGCGGCGGAAGAAGAAAAAACTGAATTTGATGTTGAGTTAACTGAAGTTGGACCTAACAAAGTTAAAGTTATCAAAATCGTACGTGAAGTTACAGGTCTTGGACTTAAAGAAGCAAAAGCAGTTGTCGATGGAGCTCCTAGAGTTGTGAAAGAATCCGTTACAAAAGAAGAAGCAGAAGATGTTAAGACTAAACTTGAAGCAGAAGGTGCTAAAGTTACACTTAAATAATTTTTTAAAAACTCCCAGATATTGGGAGTTTTCTTTTTGGTGTGCCCGGTGGGCACACGTTCTAACGGGTGAAAGTCCCCAATCTGCCCGGCAGTGGGAAGGATACAGCCGAAGCCAAGGGTGTCCACTGCGAGGTGTGAATCTGAAGAAAGGATTAGGCAAAACTCTGGCTTGTTACATCTGAGGCTGGACACAAGGAGTAGGTTGCCAAACAAACCAAAATCCAATGACTGCACGGAATTGTGTTCAGTATTTATGGAATGAGTATAAGAGCGAAAGAGCGTGTGAGTACCCGGGGAGATCTCGGGAACGTAGCCAAAGCATTAAAACATATGCGGATACGGTTGAAAAAGATTTATCCCGAGAAGTCAGCAGAGGTCATAGTAGCGGTATGGTCAGAAACAGACCGTGAAGGACTGAACTTTAGGAGGTGTGAGTAAATGAATGTAACCAAAGATGGGTTCAAGGACAGACAACTTCATATAGAAGATTCTCTGCAAATGGTATCTGCGGAACAGGGAGAGTATGAAGAAGTGTCCGTCTATCAGCGGATTACTGAAAACAACGACACCATCACAGATTTTTGGACGGACAATCTACTGGAACTGATTTTGCGAAAAGAGAATTTCAATAAGGCATATAAGAAAGTAAAATCAAACAAGGGAAAAGGCAGAATCGACGGAATGGAGGTGGATGAACTTCTGCCCTACCTTAGAGAAAACCAGACAGAACTCATCCAGCAGATACGAGAAGGGAAATACAAACCCAATCCTGTCCGCAGGGTAGAAATACCCAAAGAAGAGCAAGGCAAGGTCAGAAAACCAGGTATCCCCACGGTCGTAGACCGAGTTATTTATTGATTTGCAAATTATCATCTCCAACTTTTTGCACAATTCAATCTCCTTGCGTCTCCTCAAAAAAGCAGGCATTTAGCTACAACTGCATATTACCTACTCCTCTTGTTGTGAAATATTTGCTCCATAAAAGAAACTGCGGGGGTTAATCCGCAGCTCCTGTTTTTACTAAACTATCTATTTTTTCCAGTGCACAGGAAACGAATACCGCATCTGTCTGCCCTAATGCTTCATACAGATGTTCCTGATTCCAATACAGGTCACTTAAATCTGCCAGATCACAGCCTACATTCCAACCCGGAATGCACAGATACCTCCCATTACTGTACGTTCCAATAATGACATGAAACCCAGAACCCCGTGCCTTGATTCCGGCCTCTATGGTTTCTCCTTCTTTTCCCAGCCATAGGATTGTGCCTGTCCATGTACTCTCTATTCCTTTGCCCAGAATACTTCGGCATTTGTATTCCATAAACATCCCACTCCTTTACAGCAATTTGATTTCACTGGCCGCATCCATGATGATGTCAGTTGTTATCTGTGCCGATTTTATCTCACAGCCAATCATCAATGCCTGATGGATGAGGCTGTTAAGCTTCCGAATGCTTCCCTGACAGCTTCCATAGGCCGCTTCCATTGCCCCTTCCTCAAATACCGGCTGGCTGACGCCGCACAGCTTCATCCGGCTGTCCATGTCAAAGTTCATGAGCAGCTTCAGGTCGGCAAGGATGGCACGGCTTAAGTATTGTGCCTCATCAATCAGGATGGCCAGCGTAATCTTCTGGTCTTTGTACAATGCCTTGATCCGCTCCTGTATCTGCCGGAAGTTATCGATTTTCCGATAGCTGGGCGTCAGGCCCAGACCGCTGGCCAGATCCTTATAGAACTCGTTTGTGGTGATTGTGGTCATGGGCAGATAAACCACCTTATACAGGTTGGGATTTAAAGAGGCAATAAAGGCACGCATGGTATAGGTTTTGCCAACTCCGGGAAGACCCGTAAACAAGCCGATACCCCGGATGTTTTTCAAGTGTTCCAGCCGCTTCATGGCTTCCCGCTAATCCTCGCCCTGATAATACTGCGTCTCTTTAATCTCCTTGTCAAAAGGATTGAATTCCATTCCCCAGTAAGTCTTATACATGATGCTCCCTCCCGTCCATTTCCTGATAATTGATGTTCGTCCTGCGCCTGCGTTTTGCATTATCCTCAAAAAAGAATTCCCCATGAACCAACACCCGGCTTGCATCATCAATAAAGGAAATCAGGTAGGTCTGACGCTTTTTCCCCTCTACGTTGATGACCGGACCTACGGTGGTATCTGCCTGCTAGCAGTCATTGGCATGTTCGAACTCGAAAGCAAGGCATTCCTGCGGCGGCATCTTTTCTCTTGTCAAATCTGCCGCTTTCAGGTAACGGTACACAGTGTCCACGGAAGCATCCGTTTCCTTTAAGTAGCCTTCGGCAATCAGCTTTTCATAAATTTTCTTTCCGGTGATATAAGGGAATTTCTCCTTATAGGCGTGGATCTGCTTGATCACATCCCCGCTTAATGCCCGGGAGCGTCCCAGATCAATCCTTGCCCGTGGGATGAGTGCCTCCAGACCTCCGGTTGTGTATTTCTGATACCATTTTTTTAAAGTGAGCGGAGAAAACCGGATCATCCGGCCGGTTGGCAACAGATACTCCCTGTTGGCGGCATTGCGAAAGAACTCCATCTTGCTGGATTCCCGATAGGTGTCCGATACGATGGGGGCAATCAGTGAAAAACGGAATAACGCCATTTCCTTTTTTAATTCTTCTTGCTGCATGTGCTTAAACCCTCCTCTTTTGTTTGATATAGACAGTATATCCTTAAGGCTGGGGCGATTCCATGCACAGGCTATGTGGGTGAGTGGATATGTGGATTCCTGAATTCGAAATGTAGGGGAT